>FSWU01000301.1_pt1 | contig 19762 bp, 19 predicted proteins | sample 1638061 | NCBI WGS metagenome assembly FSWU01 (sample SAMEA3914788, study PRJEB12502) | metagenome | biome: forest; material: soil | place: Canada | collected 2011-07-03 | depth 0.1 m
CGCCCAGGATGTTGCGGATGGTGCCGTTAGGCGACTTCCACATCTGCTTGAGATTGAACTCCTTCACCCGCGCCTCGTCGGGGGTGATGGTCGCGCACTTCACACCGACGCCGTACTTCTGGATGGCGTGGGCAGCATCGATGGTGACCTGGTCGTCTGTGGCATCCCGGTTTTCGATGCCGAGGTCGTAGTAGTCGAGGTTGATGTCGAGGTACGGGTGGATCAGGGTGTCTTTGATTTTCTGCCAGATGATGCGGGTCATCTCGTCGCCGTCGAGTTCGACGACTGTTCCTTCAACCTTGATCTTTGCCACGGTGGTTGCGTCCTTTCAAGTGCCCTCTCAAATGGGCCATCGCAAGCTTACCCGGTTTCGCCAAAGTATCTCGATGTCGAGATACTTTTTCCCTCCTCGTTTGCCCCCGTGCGACGCGTTTGCCCCCGTGCGAGCGGGCGCAAACGCCCCACACGGGGGCAAAACCGATGGGTGGGGACGCGGGTAGACTCACATACCAACCGGTCGGAACCCTCGGTCGAGGTCGGGCAGGGTCACGTTCGAACGAGGAGGAGCATCCGTGGGTCGATTCGACGGCAGAACCGCGATCGTGACGGGCGCGAGCAGGGGCATCGGCCTGGCCATCGCGCGACGCCTTGTGGATGATGGCGCGCGCGTCGTGATCACCGCGCGCGGCAAGGATGCCCTGGATGCGGCGATCGCCGAACTCGGCGGCCCCGATGTCGCGATCGCCATCGCGGGCAAAGCGGACAGCGCCGAACACCGCGCGGAGGTCTTCGAGACCGTGTCGCGCGAGTTCGGCTCCCTCGACTTCCTGGTCAACAATGCCGGCATCAACCCCGCGTACGGTCCGCTGGCGACCGTCAGCGAGGACGCGGTGCGCAAGATCTTCGAGGTCAACGTTCTCGGAACCCTCGCCTGGAGCCGCGAGGCGGTCGCCGCGGGACTCACGACATCCATCGTCAACCTGGCATCCATCGCGGGCGTCACGGCCGCACCCGGCATCGCGGCATACGGCGCCTCGAAGGCGGCCATCATCAACCTCACGGCGCAGCTGGCCTTCGAGCTCGCACCGACGATCCGAGTGAACGCGGTCGCGCCAGCCGTGATCAAGACCGACTTCGCGAAGGCGCTCTACGAGGGCCGCGAGACGGCCGTCGCGGCCGGGTATCCGCTGGCACGCCTCGGTGTCGTGACGGATGTCTCCGGTCCGGTCTGCTTCCTGCTCTCCGACGACGCCGCCTGGATCACCGGACAGACCATCGTGATCGACGGCGGCGGCTCGCTGGCGCCGGTGTTGTGACCATGGCGCAGGCGACAGGAACCCTCGACCACGGGGTCCCCATCCCGACCAAGCTCATGCGGGTATCGGTCGAGCTGTTCGCCGAGTTCGGGTACGCCCAGACGAGCGTGCAGCAGATCGTGGATGCCGCCGGCGTCACCAAGGGTGCGCTGTACCACTACTTCAGCTCGAAGGACGACCTGCTCTTCGACATCTACGACCGCCTCCTGTCGCTGCAGCGCGAGCACCTCGACGAGATCGTCTCGCGCGGACTCGGGCCGGTGGAGACCATCCGGCTCGTGTGTGAGGACGTGATCGTCACCTCCATCGACGGACTCGACGACGCCATCGTGTTCTTCCGCTCCCAGCACATGCTGAGTCCCGAACGCCAGAGCGAGGTCAAGCGCCGCCGACGCGAGTACAATGACGCGTTCGAGGCCATCCTGATTCGCGGCCAGGCGGATGGCGCGTTCCGCACGGACATCCCGCCCGCCGTTCTCATCGCCAATTTCTTCTCCGACCCGCACTACCTTGCGCAGTGGTATTCGCCGGGCGGACGGCTGTCGAAGCAGCAGGTCGCGAGCCAACTCACCGACCTGTATCTCGCGGGCCTCACCGCCGGGCCGGCCAGCTAGCCCACCCGAGCTAGCCCGACCCCAGTAGTCAGACCGTAGGTAGAAAGACCCTAAAGTCGGTAACCCGGCCGACACGCCGCCGACAAGTGACTCACCACACGGCGTGTTGCCGCCGATACCGACTTTAGGGTCTTGCCAGTGGTCTGGGGGGCTACGGTAAGGGTTGCTGGCTAGGCTGGGGACATGGCTGACAGCGATCCGATTGCGTACGAAGCGCTCACGAAGGGCACGCCCGTCGTGACCTCGACCGGTACCGAGATCGGCCCGGTCGAACACGTTCTCGCCGACGCCTCGCTCGACATCTTCGACGGGATCGTCGTCAAGACCCACGAGGGCCTGCGGTTCGTCACGGCTGACCAGGTCGGGCTGATCACCGTCGGCGCGGTCCACACCAAGGTGAGCGATGCGGATGTCGCGACCCTCCAGCAACCGCACTCCGGTGACGCGGTGTTCGAGGCCGACCCCGAGCAGAACGAGGGACACCGGCTCAACGAGTGGTTCGGCCGGATGTTCCTTCGCGAGCACTGGACGCGCCAACGCGACAGGGACTAGCGCAGGCGCGCTGGCCGGCATCCTCCGCGGCAACGTCTGACGCGGCGACCTCCAACGCGGCCGCCTCCAACACGACAACGCCCGCCCGCGCGCCAGCGATTCACGCGAGCGCGGTAGCGCGCGGTCGCCCGAACGGCACCTGGCGCAACAACGCCCGCCGCGCCGACGCCCCCGCACCACCGCGCCGCACCACCGACTCAGGCCACCGGCTCAGGCCTCCGGCTCGGTCAGCAGGGTGAACCGCTCCGCAAGGTAGCGTTCGAAATCCGTGGTCACCGGACTGTCGGGCGAGAGCCGGATGACGACCTCGCCATCCTCGACCTGGAGCGGACCAGATCCGTGGGCGAGCGCGTCCCCGGCCGTATCGATCGGCGCGTATCCGAAATTGACGACCTCGCCGTGCGGAAGTCCGCTGCGCGATGCGGCCATCCGGAGCGCTCGACGACGCTCTCCCTCTGCCGAGCGATTGACGGCTGCGCGTCCCGGTTCGATCGCCCTCGTCAGCTCCCCGGTCGCGTAGAGCGAGCCCTTCGCGTCGACGAGCACCGCACCGAGCCGCCACGCACGGCCCACCGATCGGAACTTGTCCGCGGTGGAGAACGGACCGAGCCCCCTGGATGGCACGAACACGCCGAGCGTCTCATCCGATACTCCGGATCGGACCAGGCGATCGACCAGCTCCGCGATCCGACCGGCCAGCTCATCGACCCTCACGCGCGAGACCCTACTCCGCCGCGGTGACGAACAACGCGATCGACTCGGCGATCATCGCGGGCTTCGGATATCCCTCGATCTCCATCGTGACGGTCGTCGATACGCGAACACCCTGCGGTGTGCGGGCAACGGCGGAAAGGTGGGCGGATGCCCGGATGCGGCTGCCGACGGGCACAACGCTCAGGAAACGCACCCGGTCCAGCCCGTAGTTGATGACCATGGGCACTCCTTCCAGAGTGACGATGCCCATGAGCATCTCCGAGATCATCGACAGCGTGAGGTAGCCATGCGCGATCGTGCCACCGAACGGGCCGACCGCGGCGCGCTCCGGGTCGGTGTGGATCCACTGGTGGTCGCCCGTCGCCTCCGCGAACAGGGTGATGCGCTCCTGGGTGATGGTTCGCCACTCGCTGAGCTCCTCCGGCCCGTCGACGGCGGCCTCGAGATCGGCGACGGATGCGTAGTAGGTCATGCCTTCGGGCCGCCCGCCACGTAGAGCACCTGCCCCGAGACGAAGGATGCGTCGTCGCGCACGAAGAACGACGCCGCGGCGGCGATGTCATCCGGCACCCCGGCACGACCGACCGGGATCTCTTTCGCCGCTCCCGCTAGGAAGTCCTCGAACGAGATGTGCATGCGTTCCGCCGTCTGCTTCGTCATGTCGGTGGCGATGAATCCGGGAGCAATCGCGTTCGCGGTGACGTTGTAACGTCCGAGCTCGATCGCCACGGTCTTCGTGAATCCCTGCACGCCGGCTTTCGCGGCCGAGTAGTTCGCCTGCCCGCGATTGCCGAGTGCCGAGGTGCTCGACAGGCTCACGATGCGCCCCCAGTTGGCTTCGACCTGGAAGGACTGCACCGCCCTGGTCATCAGAAACATGCCTTTCAGGTGCACGCCCATCACGGCATCCCAGTCCTCCTCGGTCATCTTGAAGATGAGGTTGTCCCGGAGGATGCCGGCGTTGTTGATCAGGATGGTCGGCTTCCCGAGCTCGGACGCGACCCGCTCGACCGCCGCGGCGACCTGGTCGGCCTTGGAGACATCCGCACCGACGCCGATCGCCGATCCGCCCGCCTGCCTGATCGCCTCGACGGTGTCCGTCGTGTCGGCCTCGCGGAGGTCGATCACGGCGACCCGGTGTCCGTCGCTCACCAGCCGCCGGGCGATTGCGGCGCCGATGCCGCGACCCGCCCCCGTCACGATCGCCGTGCGCTGCATTGGTTCCGCCATGACTTTTCTCCTGTCTTGGTTGGTTGAGGATGCGGTTGCGGATGGGGAAATTACCGGGAGAGCTCCGCACGACCCAGCGAGCTGAGGTGCACCTCGTCGGGTCCGTCCGCGAATTGCAGCGCCCGGGCCCCGGCGGCGAACTCCGCGATGGGGAAGTCACCCGACATCCCGGCCGCGCCGAATACCTGCATCATGCGGTCGAGCACGCGACCGACGGTCCTGGGAACGTCGATCTTGATCGCCTGGATCTCGGTGTGCGCCGCGCGGTTGCCGACCGTGTCCATGAGCCAGGCGGTCTTCAGAACGAGCAGCCGACTGGCCTCCAGGTCGACCCGGGACTCAGCGAACCACTCCCGCACGACGCCCTGGTCCGCGAGCGGGCGACCGAACGCGACTCGGGTTCTCGCGCGTTCCCGGCCCAGCTCGATCGCGCGCTCCGCCATGCCGATGAGTCGCATGCAGTGATGGATGCGACCGGGCCCGAGTCGCGCCTGCGCCATCGCGAAGCCCTCGCCCTCGGCGCCCAACAGGTTCGCGACGGGCACCCGAACGTTCTCGAAGCGCACCTCCGCGTGGCCGCCGTGATCGCGATCGTCGTAGCCGAACACGGTCAGCGGCCGTACAACCGTGACGCCGCGGGTCTCACGCGGCACGAGCACCATGCTCTGCTGCCGATGACGTTCCGCGGACTCATCCGTCTTGCCCATCACGATGAACAGCGCGGCCGAGGGGCTCATGGCCCCGGTCGACCACCACTTTCGCCCGTTGATCACGAACTCGTCGCCGTCGCGAGCGATCGAGGTCTGGATGTTCGTGGCATCCGAGGACGCGACATCCGGCTCGGTCATGCAGAACGACGAGCGGATGCCGCCGCCGAGAAGCGGCTCCAGCCAGCGCCCCCGCTGGTCCTGGGTGGCAAACGCGGCGAGCAGTTCCATGTTTCCCGTATCGGGCGCGGCGCAGTTCGTCGCGACGGGCGCAAGCTTCGGGCTGCGGCCGAGGAGCTCGCAGAGCGGGGCGTACTGCAGGTTGGTGAGACCTGCCCCCTCGTCGCCCGGCAGGAACAGGTTCCACAGGCCGCGTGCTCGCGCCTCGGCGCGCAGCTCGCCGACGATGGGCTGCTCGCCCCAGACATCCGGATTCGCGGCAAGCTGCTCCCCGAGCACGGGCTCGGCGGGATACACGCACTCGTCCATGAACTGCTGCAGCGTTCCGAGCAGCTGCGTCGTGCGCTCGTCCGGTTCGAAGTCCATGGCCGTCAGACCCCCTGCAGAAAGCGACGCCCGGCGAGCGCTAGCGGCGTCACCAGCCGACCGATCTGGTCGAATCCGGCGCCGACGGTCTGGCCCGCCTGGAAGCGGAAGTGGATTCCCTCGAGGATGACCGCGAGCTTGAACGCGGCGAGCGCCAGGTACCAGGGAAGCTCGGGAACCGTCACGCCCGCGGTTTCCGCGTACTCGTCGACGAGCTGCTCGAAGCTCGGGTAGCCGTCCTCGACGGAGACGGACGACGGGACGACGCCGCTCGGCACATCCGGCAGGTTGTTGATGTTCCAATACAGCCCGAGAAGACCGAGGTCGGTGAGCGAGTCGCCGAGCGTCGCCATCTCCCAGTCCAGGATGGCGCTGAGCTGCGGCGAACCCGCGATGTCACGCACGAGCGCGTTGTCCAGCCGGTAGTCACCGTGGATGATCGACGACCGGCGGGTCTCCGGGATGCCCTGGTGCAGCTCCTTCTGCAGGGCGTCGAGCTCTGGCAGGCTGCGGCTGCGCGACCCGTCGTACTGCTTGCCCCAGCGTTCGACCTGTCGGACGAGGAATCCGTCCGGTCGGCCGAAGTCGCCGAGCCCGACCTCGGCGGGGTCGATCGAGTGAAGGTGGGCGAGCGTGCGTGCCAGGTCAAGGCTCAGCTCCCGCAGCTGCGACGGACTGTATGCGGCGTTGTCGGCGCGAGAGGTGATGGTGCGCCCCTTGACGCGCTCCATCAGATAGAAAGGCGCATCCACGCCGGCCTCGGGATCGTTGACATACCGGATGGCGCGCGGCACCGGGACGCGACTGCCGCGCAGGGCCGAGATCACCCGGAACTCGCGCTCCATGTCGTGCGCCGTCGCCTGCACGTGCCCGAGCGGCGGACGTCTCAGAACGAGCGGTTCGGCGGCGCCACGGATGGCGTACGTCAGGTTGCTGCGGCCGCCCGCGATAAGACTGGCGCTGAGGGGAACCGCACCGACGAGTTCGGGTTCGTTGCGCAGCATCCACTCCTGCAGGGCCCTCACGTCGAGCCCGGGAAGAGCTGGGCGGTCGGGACGGACGGCACGGTCGTTGCGGTCGTTGCGGTCGCGGCGGTCACGCCCGGTGCGTTCGTGTTCGGCTCGGTTATTGGCGCTGCTGTGAGGGGTGGATTCCCTGCTGGTCGAACTCATGTGATGGCTCCGATGCCGCCGCGCGCCCTGATGTGCCTACCATTCGATAATACCGACCAGCCGGTATGTTGTGGGCCGGTCGGCGGCCGCTGCCACGTTCTGCAGGACTCCGGGCTGGCACCGCCCACGTTCTGCAGGACTTCCGGTTGGCGCACCGCTTTACTTCGGGTCGAAATCTCCTGCACACCTGAATTTGTCCTGCACAACGCTGGCGCGCCCGCCCGAAGTCCTGCACAACGGTGAGGCGGCCGCCGGCACAAGTGCAACGGGCGACTAGAACTCGATCAGCTGACGGATGGCGCGACCCTCGGCGAGCTCGTCCATGGCCGAATTGATATCCGCGAGAGCGATGCGCGACGAGATCAGCTTCTCCACCGGGAGCCTGCCGGCCCGCCACAGGTCGACGTAGCGCGGGATGTCCCGGGCCGGCACCGCGGACCCGAGATAGCTGCCGACGATCGATCTGGCCTGCGCCACCAGGGCGAGGGGCGAGATGCTCGCCATCGCGTTTGGCGCCGGCAGTCCGACGGTGACCGTCCGTCCACCCGGCGCCGTCGCCGCGACCGCCGTCTCGAAGGCGCGCACGTTCCCCGCTGCCTCGACGACAACCGACGCCGTCACACCCGATTCGGCGAGTTCCCCGGGAGTGAACACTTCGCTGGCGCCGAGCGCGAGCGCCTCCTCGAGCTTCGCGGACACGGTGTCGACCGCGACGACCGGATGGCCCTCCGCGATCGCGCAGAGCAGGGCCGCCATCCCGACTCCGCCGAGTCCCACCACGAGAACGGGCTCACCGAGCGCGGGCCGCCCCGCGTTGAAGACGGCGCCCCCACCGGTCAGGACCGCGCAGCCCAGCACGGCGGCGACATCCGGCGGTACGTCCTGATCGATCCGCACGACCGAGTGCCGATTGACGACGGCGTGCGTTGCGAAGGCGGATACTCCCAGGTGATGAGAGATCGGGCGCCCATCCCGGCTGAGTCGGGAGCCGCCGCCGAGCAGAGTCCCGGCGTTGTTGGCGACCGTGCCGGCCTCGCAGGGAAGTCGGCCGTCGGTCGCACAGCCGGCACACTCGCCGCAGCGGGGCAGGAAGGTCATGACCACTCGGTCACCGACTGCCAGGTCATCGATCCCGCCGCCGAGCGCGATCACTCGTCCGGCGGCCTCGTGTCCGAGCAGCATCGGCACGGGTCGCATCCGGTTGCCGTCGACGACCGACAGGTCGGAATGACAGACCCCCGCGGCCTCGATCTCCACGAGCAGCTCACCCGACCCCGGTTCGCCGAGGTCGAGCTCGCTGATCGACAGGGGACGGGATGCGGCGAACGGACGGGGGCGACCGATGTCCTCGAGCACCGCGCCGGTGATGTTCACCAACCCATCTTCGCGCAGAAAAGGCGTCCGCCGACCGAATCCGACGCATCCGAGTGGGAGCGTGAAACAAACAGCGGTTACCCTGTGAAGATGGCAGACCTGAGACTCGAAGAGCTTTCAGCCAAAACGATCGTTGCGGCGAACGGCCTCACCCTGCGTCGTGGGCAGGAGCAGTTCGTCACGCCGATCTCCTACGCGATCGCTGACGCATACATCAATCCGGCAACCTCGTGGCCGCGAGTTGTCATGGACGGGGACAACCTCGTCGGATTCATCCGCGGCAATTTCGATCCGGACGCGGAGCGAGAGGAGTTCCGCAGCTGCATCTGGCGCATCAACGTGGCCGCGGATGCCCAGGGCCTCGGCGTCGGCCGGTTCGCCGCGCGCGCCCTCGCCGATGAGGCACGCAGCCGCGGTTTCGAGCACCTCTACGTGATCTGGGAGCCGGGCCAGGACGGTCCTGAACAGTTCTTCCTGCACATCGGTTTCGTCGTCACGGGCCAGACCCAGTACGGCGAGAACATTGGAGTTCTCGAGCTATGACCGATTGGAACGTCGAGCTTCTCCGGCCAAAGGAGGCCGCAAAGCTGGGCGACGAGATCCGTTCGCTGTACCGCACGGCATTTTCGGCATCGCACTGGGACAAGTCCGAACTCGGCATCGCCGCGTTCGAGGACGACATCTTCCCGCGGCACCTTAAGCGCGAGGGATTCGCGATGACGGTCGTGCGGGACGACGCCGGAACCCTGATCGGATTCTGCTACGGGTACATCGGTGAACACGGCCAGTACTGGACCGACTACGTGGCCGCGAGAATTCACCCGTCGCTGGAGAAGGCATGGCTCGGCGGCCACTTCGAGATCGCGGAGCTCGCTGTCGCCGAACTCGAGCGCGGCAAGGGCATGGGACGGGCGCTCGTGACGACCCTGCTCAACTCGCGCGGCGAGGACCGACTCGCGTTGCACACGCTGGCGAAGGATTCGCCCGCCGTGCAGCTGTACGAATCTCTCGGCTTCACGGCTTTCGGCGAGTTCGAGAACTACGTCGTGCTCGGCAAGCGCGCGGAGTAACAGCGGATGCCGGGGCCCGGTGAGGACTTCGTTTCGCGCGTGCTCGCCGTGGTCGAGGACATCCCCGAGGGCCGGGTCATGAGCTACGGCGACGTGGCCGCGGCGATCGGATCGCGCGCCGCCCGCGGGGTCGGACAAGTGATGGCGTACTACGGCAGCGATGTGCCGTGGTGGCGCGTGGTTCGCGCGAGCGGGCATCCGGTGCGCGACCATGAGGCGCGGGCACTCGAGTACTACCGCGCGGAGTCCACGCCGCTCAAGTGGTCGGCGGGCGGCGTTTTCCGGGTCGACCTGCGCGCGGCGCGTTGGACCCCCTGATGCGCGGTCGCGCGTGCCGTTCCGAGGAGATTTTCGGCCGCCCCGGCGTGTCCGCACCGAACACCCCGCGTGTCGAGATTTTCTCCTCGCTTCTGCACGCAGCGCCCGATCACCCCGATCACCCCGATCATCGAGTAGCGCGTGGCCCCGCCGGTGCCGTGGGCGACACCACACACCCCGATCATCGAGTAGCGCGCGGCCCTGCCGCTCGCGTATCGAGATGCCCCCGAATTACTCGCCCCTCGCTCTGACCAGTCCGTGCGGTAGCGAGGAGTTCTTCGCCGCGACCCGCGTGTCGGCACCGATCACGCGGCGTGTCGGAAATAACTCCTCGCTACCGCACGGCCCAACCGATCACCCGGCCGAACCAGTCACCCGGCGCCACCAGTACCCCCTACACGAGTGAGTCGCGCCACGCCGCGTGCAGCTGCGCGAAACGACCGGTGCCGGCGATCAGGTCGTTCGGTGCGCCATCCTCGACGATTATGCCGTGCTCCATGACGAGTACACGGTCCGCGATCGCCACCGTCGACAACCGGTGAGCGATGATCACGGCGGTGCGGTCCGACAGGAGGGTCTGGAGTCCCTGCTGCACGAGCCGCTCGCTCGGGATGTCGAGGGACGCGGTCGCCTCATCCAGGATCAGCACGACCGGATCGGCGATGAATGCGCGCGCGAAGGACAGCAGCTGGCGCTGTCCGGCCGAGACGCGACCGCCGCGCTTGTTCACGTCGGTGTCGTACCCGTCCGGGAGCGCCTGGACGAACTCGTGCGCTCCGACCGCCTTCGCAGCCGCGACGATCTCGTCCCGGCTGGCATCCGGCTTCCCGAGCGCGATGTTGTCCGCGACGCTGCCCGAGAACAGGTAGGCCTCCTGCGTCACCATGACGATCGCGCGGCGCAGGTCGCGGGGGTCGAGCTTGCGCAGGTCGATCCCATCGAGGTCGACTTCGCCCTTGGTCGGGTCGTAGAACCGGGAGATCAGCTTGGCGAGCGTCGACTTGCCCGCACCGGTCGAGCCGACGAGCGCGATGGTCTGGCCGGCCGGGATGTCCAGCGTGAACTGGGGCAGTACGACGCGATCCCTGTTGTACGCGAATTCGACGTCGTCGAACGTGATGCGTCCCTGTGCCGTGCGGTGTTCGACCGGATGGTGCGGATCGGGCACGCTCGGTTCCTCTTCGAGCACGCCCGAGATCTTCTCGAGCGCTGCCGCCGCCGATTGGTAGCCGTTGTAGAACACGGCCATCTGCTCGGCCGGGCCGAAGAACTGTCTGGTGTACAGCAGGACGGCGAGGAGCGTGCCGATCTCCACGGTGCCGGTGGCCACCCGGAGCCCGCCGACGAGCAGCACAGCGGCCAGCGTGAGGTTGCCGATCAGGATCAACCCGGGGTCGTAGATTCCGAAGAGCTGGATCGTGCGACCGTTCGCGGCGCGATAATCCTCGACGAGGTCGCCGAACTCCTTCTCGTTGCGCTTCTCCTTCCGGAACGCCTTGACCGCGCGAATGCCGGTCATGGTCTCCACGAAGTGCACGATGACGCGCGCGGATGTCACGCGGGTGAGACGGAACATGCTCTGGGAACGCTTCTGGAACCAGCGCGACAGGAAAAACAGCGGAACGAGGGCGATGAACAGCACGACGCCGCTCACCCAGTCGAGAGAGAACATCGCGACCGCGATGAACGCCATATACAGGATGCCCTGGATGAGCTCGTTGATCCCCGAGTCGAGCAGCTCACGGATGGTGTCGAGGTCGCTGGTTTGCCGGGCGATGATGCGACCGGATGTGTACGACTCGTGGAACTCGAGGCTGAGCAGCTGGGTGTGGCGGAACACCCGCTTGCGCAGGTCGATCAGGATGGCCTGGCTGATCCGCGCGCTCAAGACTGTGTACGACGAGGTGAGCCACGCCGCGACGACGGCCGCGACCAGGAACACCACCACCGTCTCGAGGAGCGGCGTCCAGTTCGAGTGCTTCATCATGGCGGGCAGACCGACGTTGATGCCGTACGCGATGAGCGCCGGCCCGGCGATCTGGGCGATCGTCGCGATGACCACGATGACGAACGACCACGCGACCTTGCCCCGCAGCGGATGCATGAGCGACCCGAGCAGGCGCACGGAGCGCTGCCTCATGGCCCGCGATTCGGTCTTGGTGAGGTCTTCCCGCTCTTCGCCCTCGACTCCGACTGTGGTCATTTCGACGCCCCCTCTCGCTTGCTTCCGGATCTCTCGCTCTTTTCGCGTTCGCGAGCGGCCAGCTCGCGAGCCTGCTCGTCCTCGAGACTCGAGATCACGAACCGGTAGTGCGCGCTCGAGGCCAGTAGCTCCGAGTGCCCGCCCACCGCCGTGATGCGGCCACCCTCGAGGAGCGCAACGCGATCGGCGAGCATGACGGTCGATGGTCGGTGAGCCACGATGAGCGCCGTTGTCGAGGCCAGCACGCGGCGAAGCGCGGCCTCGACGAGCGCCTCGGTGTCGACATCCAGAGCCGAGAGCGGGTCATCGAGTACCAACACCTCGGGCTTGGCCGCGACGGCGCGCGCGAGCGCGAGGCGCTGACGCTGTCCGCCCGACAGGCTGAGGCCCTCCTCGCCGACCTTCGTCTCGAGACCCTCCGGCAGCTCGTAGACGAACGCGGACTGCGCGATCTCGAGGGCTTCGGCCAGGTCAGCGTCCGTCGCGTCCGGCCGCCCGAGCAGCACGTTGTCGCGAACCGACGCGGAGAACAGGGTCGCGTCCTCGAACGCCATCGCGATGTGCCTGCGCAGGTCCGTCCTTGTCAGGTCTCGGATGTCGACGCCGTCCAGGGTGATCGACCCCCCGGTCACGTCGTAGAGCCGGGTCGTCAGGGCCGTGACGGTCGACTTCCCGGAACCCGTGAGACCCACCAGCGCCATGGTTTCTCCGGGCTCGAGAGTCAGGTTGAACCCGTCGATCAGATCCGGATACTGCGCCGGTGAGTCCTCGTAGCGGAAGTGCACGCTGTGGAACGCGAGCCGCCCCTGCGGGTTGCGAATGGTCTTCGGGTGCTCGGGGTCCTTGATGGGGTTGGGCGAGTCGATGACCTCGAAGAACCGGTCGACCGCCGTCCTCGTGTCGTAGGTCATCGAAAGCAGGAATCCGATCGACTCGACGGGGAAGCGCAACACCGTCGCCGTGGCAAAGAACGCGACCAACTGGCCCGCGGTGATCTGGCTCGTCGCGGCAAGCCAGACGCCGACCAGGAGCGAGATCGCGAACGTGACATCCGGGACGAGCAGGAGCCAGAACCAGATGCCGGCGATCGCCTGCGCCTTCTCGATTTCGGTGCCACGGAGCTCCTCGGCCTGACGCGAGAACCGGTCGAGCTGGTGCGCGCCGCGACCGAACGCCTTGAGCACGCGGATGCCGTGAACCGACTCCTCCACCGCGGTGGCGAGGTCGCCGGCCTGGTCCTGGCTGCGCCGCGCCACCTTCGAGTACTTGCTCTCGAACACGTAGCCGTAGATCCAGAGCGGGATCGAACAGACCACGAAGATCACCCCGAGGAGCCAGTCGATCCGCACCAGGAACAGGAAGCCGACGATGATCGTGACGACGTTGACGACGAGCAGCACGACGCCGAAGGAGAGCCAGCGGCGGATGAGGCTCAGGTCGCTGATGGCTCGCGACAGCAACTGACCGGAGGGCCACCGGTCGTGAAAGCTCACCGGAAGGTCCTGAAGTTTCGCGTAGAGGGCGTTGCGCAGGTCGGCCTCGACGCGGGTTCCCGGCTGAAGCACGAAGTAGCGTCGCAGCGCGATCAGAACGGCCTCGAGGATGCCGAGGACCAGCACGATTCCGACAGCCGGCCAGATCTGACTTGAGTCGCCCGTCTTCAGCGGACCGTCAACGAGTTCCTGCAGAACCTGCGGTATCAGGAGGGCCATGATCGCCGCGAGGAGCGCGGCGACCATCCCGAACACGATGCGGCGGGTGGCGCGCTTCGCGTACGGGTAGATGCGGATGATCGAACGGAATGTCCCGAGGCGTTCGGGTGAGCGACCTGGGTCGTTCTTTTGAGACATGTGAATCCTTGGATGGTCGTGCGCGCGACGAAGAGCCAGTCGCGAAAGGTGTGGACTTGAGAAGCGGGAGGCTCGTCGCCGTTTGTGGCGCGAGCTGCGAGGGGGCCTTGGGCTTATCCGCTAGGCAAGCGGGACGCGCGCGGCGCGGGAAAGGAACGGGACACCGAAGGCAGTGCCGGCTTCCGCGATGGTGCGTACCGTGGCAAATGCTGTCTTCTTCATGGCGTCCTCCTTGTGCGTAACCGATTCTGTGGCGGCGACGACGAACCCGGTGTTGTACACCGACGTCCCCCGAGCAGCCTTTCAGGATATAGGCGTGGAGCTCGAACACGCAACAGAAAGTTGTTCGTGGGCATCTCGATACGCGGGCACCTCCGGGGCTCGCTACTCGATGACCGAACGACGTCCGGAGACACCCCCGCTCGTCGAGTAGCCCGTAGGGCCTATCGAGACGCCCACGAAAACGGTCGAGCCTCCCGAAACCGGAGAAAATTCAGGCTCAGCCGCTGCTCGAGACTCTATTTGGGTCGAGAGTGACTTGACCCTGAGTTTTCTCGTTGGAGCATCTCGATACGCGCGCCTTCGGCGCGCTACTCGATGACCGGAAGTCAGCCCGATCGTCGAGTAGCCCGCAGGGCGTATCGAGACGCCCACGAAATCAGTCGGGGCAACTCAGCGTATGCGAACCGACAGGCAGGTCACGCAGCCCTCGAGTTTCTCGAACTCCCCGATGTCGACCGTCGTTACCCGGTATCCGAGGTCGCCGATGAGGGCGGCCGTCTTGGGGGCCGACGCCGAGATCAGAACGGAGTTGTTGGTCACGACCACGACGGCAACGCCCTCGACCTCGGGAACCTCGAGGTACCGGTCGAACAGCGACGGATTGTCGACGAGACTCGGATGTCCGATGACGGTGCCGTCGGGCAGGGCGGTCACCGTGCTCTTCAGGTGCAGCGCCTTGGTGACCGGCACTCCCACCACCTCATAGCCGAGTTCGATCGCGATCGCGCGAAACTGCCGGATGCCTTCCGCATTCGTTCGCCCGCCCCGGCCGACGTAGATCGTCTTGCCGACCTTCAGAACGTCGCCGCCGTCGAGCGTGCCGGGTTGCCGGATGTGCCGGGTCTCGAGTCCGAGCGCGAGGACTTCGGCTTCGACGGCATCCGTCTCTCCCGTGCGCTTGTCGGCGCCGAGACTGCAGACGACCGCGACCTGCCCGAGCATGACGACGGTGTCTTCGATGAAGGCGCAGTCCGGGTAGGCGTCGTCCCCCTCGATGGTGCGCACTCGGAATCCCTCGGCTTCGAGCGCCGCGACGTATCCCTCCCACTGCGACTGCGCTTTCGCGACCCGTATGGGTTTGCGTTTGAGGTGCGTCACGATGCCTTTGGAGAGGGTCTTCGCGGGCGCGCGGACCAGGGCGACGCGGTGGACCTCCGGCGGAGCCACGACCCGAAGACCGAACGCCCACCAGTAGATCCAGCGGCTGAGGGCCAGCATGCACACCACGGTGCCGACGAAGAACACCAGGTTGACCGTGAGCAGTTCCTGAAACGCGAGGTCGGATGACGCGGTGAAATCGCTGCCCTTGAGACTCTCCAGGATCACGATTCCGAAGTAGGGCGCGACGATCCCGGACGCGACCCCGGCCAGGAGTGCGCCACGCCAGTTCGCGAACGCCCCGAGCAGCCCGGCCCCGAGCGTGACGACGATGAGCACGAGCGCGGATGGTGCGAAGGTCTCGAGCACGGTCCGGGCGACCGTGACGACCGCTTCGCTGGCCACGTAGTAGCTGAGACCGACGGCGAGGAACACGACCAGTCCGGTCACGATTCCGGCGGCAAGCGACGCGAGCAGTCGACGCGCGAACGTTGGCTGGGTCATGCCTCACAACCTATCGGGGGCACCCTATGAACCCGCTTCGAACCCGCACAGAACACGCTGGCCCCGGCGGCTCCATAAGCGCTCCCAGGCGCCGCAGGGGCGGCGGCGCCCAAAAAATCAGTGAAAGAAGTGGCGCTCCCCCGTGAGGTACATGGTGACTCCGGCAGCGGTCGCAGCGTCAATGACCTGCTGATCACGGATCGACCCGCCCGGCTGCACGATCGCGCGCACGCCGGCGTCGATCAGGATCTGCGCGCCATCCGGAAACGGGAAGAACGCGTCAGAAGCGGCAACGCTGCCCCGTGCGCGCTCACCCGCACGCTTCACGGCCAGATCGCAGGAGTCGACCCGATTGACCTGGCCCATGCCGACGCCGACGGATGCGCCGTCATCCGCCAGCAGGATCGCGTTCGACTTGACCGCGCGGCACGCCGTCCAAGCGAACACAAGGTCGTCACGAGTCGCGGCATCCGCCGGCTCTCCGGACACCAGTGCCCACTTCTCGAACGGCGCGAAGCGGCGATCGGCGTCCTGCACCAGGATTCCACCGGACAGCTGCCGGAACTCCGCGGCCTCGCGCCGAAAATCGTCGGGCAGTTGCAGGATGCGCAGGTCCTTCTTGGTCTGAAGCAGCGCGAGCGCGTCCGGCTCGTACCCCGGTGCGATGACCACCTCGGTGAAGATCGGCTTGATCGACTCCGCCGCCGCCAGCGTGATGATCCGGTTCGCGGCGATCACCCCGCCGTAGGCCGAGACCGGATCGCACGCGTGGGCGCGCACGTGGGCCGACGCGATGTCAGATCCCGTCGCGATCCCGCACGGATTCGCGTGCTTGATGATCGCGACCGCCGGCTTTTCGAAGTCGTAGGCCGCCCGGAGTGCCGCGTCTGCGTCGACGTAGTTGTTGTACGACATCTCCTTGCCGCCGAGCTGGATCGCCTGGGCGATGCCCGCTCCCGCGTGCCGCACATACAGAGCCGCGGACTGGTGCGAGTTCTCGCCGTACCGCAGCGTCGCGGCGCGCGTGCCGCTCACCTCGAAGCTGTCACCACCCGTGAACCAGTCAGCCACCGCGCGGTCGTAGGCGGCGGTGTGCTGGAACGCCGTCGTCGCGAGGCGCCGCCGCTGCGCCAGGCTCGTGCCCCCCAGTTGCAGGGCCTTGTAGATCAGCGGGTAGTCCGCGGTCGACGTGACGATCGCGACGTTGGCGTGGTTCTTCGCCGAAGCGCGCGTCAGTGCTGGTCCGCCGATGTCGATCTGCTCGATGATCGCGTCATCCGCTGCGCCCGACGCCACCGTCTCGGCGAACGGGTACAGGTTCGAGACCACGAGCTCGAACGGCTGGATGCCCTGGGCTTCGAGCTCTGCCTCGTGCGACTCGAGACGCAGGTCCGCGAGGAGACCCGAATGGATGGCCGGGTGCAGCGTCCTCACGCGACCGTCGAGCGACTCCGGATAACCGGTGACCTCAGCGACCTGGGTCACGGGGATGCCGGCCGCCGCGATCGTGGCCGCCGTCGACCCGGTCGAGACGATCTCCACGCCCGCGTCGCTGAGTTTCGTGGCCAGCTCGACGAGATCCGTTTTGTCACTCACCGAGACGAGCGCGCGGCGGATCGGGATGACATCGCGAGGACGATAGCGGGACGGGTCGATGGATGGGCCGCTCATGAGAGCTCCTAACGTTGGCGGGGATGACACGGGACCACACGACCACGGCAGTGATCGTGTCACGAGTGGCCCAGGCGAACGGCTATCGTGAGTGGTCGCTCCCCGATGGTTGCCCATCTCAACGCCAGTTGCGACAGGTTAATTCTATCCAATGACGTGTGGATTCGGTTCGGTCGGTGCCGAGTTGAGATACCTGTGGGTTCAGTCCGGACGGTGTCGTGTTGGAGGCAAGAACGGGGACCCCTGCCCCGATTGCCTCCAACACGACACCGTCCTTCCTTCCGCGTTCGAGGTCGGATGGGCTGCGCGCATGGCGTTGCGAATTTAGTGGGAAGAAGGGTAGATGGGTCGGCGGGCTAGAGCGCTGCCAGGTCTACCTGCCCGTTGGCTATGTCGAGGATGGCCTGGATCAGGAGTTCGCGCTCCACGGGCTTGATGCGCTCGTGAAGAGTCGCCTCGGTATCTCTCGGCAGCACGGGAACGCGACGCTGCGCGACGATCGGACCGCTGTCTACGCCGTTGTCGACCACGATGACGCTCGCCCCCGTCTCGGTGACGCCCGCGGCGATCGCATCCCGAACCGCGTGCGCACCCGGGAACTCGGGGAGAAACGCCGGATGGGTGTTCAGCAGGGCGGGGCTCAGCGCATCCACCACGCGCGGGGGGAGCAGCTTCATGAAGCCGCTCAGGATGACCAGATCCGCGTTCCACACCGCGAGTTCCTCGAGGAGGGCGTCGCCCCACTCCTCACGGTTCGCGTAATTCGACAGCACGACCGAGAAGGTCGGAATCCCGAAGGTCTCGGCGTGCGCGAAACCCTCCGCGTCGCGGTCGGCGCCGACCGCGACGACACGCGCCGGGTACTCGGCGTCCTGGCACACCTCGAGGAGCGCGCGGAGGTTGGATCCCTGTCCCGAGATGAGAACGACCAGCGTCAGCACGCACCAAGCCTAACGGCGGGCCGCCAGCATCCCGACGGCCGCCGAAACGCCCAACTCGAGCGCAGCGAACAGTCCGACGGCGAGCGGATCCGGACCGGCCTGCACCAGCCGTCCCGGCCCGATGGCGCCGGATGCGGCCCAGGCGAGGAGCCCGAGGATCGCTCCCCCGACGACCCCGGTTCCGAGACCGGCGCCGACCACCCAGGTCCCCGTGCTCGCGGACTCGATACGCGGGGCCAGCGACGACCGGAGAATAGCGCCGACCAGGAATCCGGCAACGACCGGCACGAGGAGGCCGACGAAGGCGAACGACGGGTTGCCCTGCGGCAGCGCACCCAGGACGGGAATGGAGGGCAGCGGACCAAGCGTGGTTCCGAGCGGGCTCACGAGCGATCCGGTTCCGATCGCGAATCCGGGCCCGATGAGCCACGAAGCCGCCCAGATCACCAGGTTCGGCAGGAACAGGATCTCCGCGACCGTGAGAACGGTGCCGCCCAGCGCGCCGGTGTGCAGATTCTCGTACAGCGTGATGATCTGCGCGTAGCTGGCCACGAGCGCGACCGCCACAACGAGGGCCGCGGCGGTGAGGATCGCGGCGGCCGCGGCGGCACCACCCCGCACGGCGGTTCCGACGATCGCGCGGACATCCGGCGCGATCCCGAACCAGGCCGACCGGAGGCCCGGCGGAACGGCGTCCACGCGCGCGATCAACAGCCCGAGCACAAAGACCAGCGTCGGGAGCAGGGTTCCCTGCACGACAGAGGGACGGGCGTCGACGTTCAGCGCGCTCTCCGAGATCCCGAAGGATGCCGCGCCGAAGACCACGATCGCGACGATCTCACCCTCGAGCCGATGGTGGGTCTCCGCGATCCGGCGGCCGGCTCGACGCGCGAGGAGCACCGTGATCAACGAGAATCCGAGTACAGCCATGGTCAGCACGAACGGTTGGGCGGCACCCGCGAGACCGGATGCCTTGACCGTCGCGGCGTCCAGCGTGACCCGGATGTCGTCGCCATGCCCAAGCAGCCAGGTGTCGGCCGCCAGGCGCCAGAAGATCGTCCAGTGCGGCGCGAAACCGTATTGAGCCGCCCAGAGAATCGTCAGCGGCACAAGCGGGATCCCCAACCCGACCGCCAGCACGATCACGGCTTCGAGCGCCGAGAACAGCGCGGACAGGGTTCGGTTCATACCGGCACGACCCTAGCAACTTGCGGGCACGGTGCCGATGACCGACTCGGGCAACCCGGACGATCAGCCGCCGATGCCGAGCGCACTCGCAGCCGCAATGCGGGCGGCCTGGCCGGTGCGTGCGCCGACCGCGTCCAGTGCGGCCCGTCGACAGTCGTCGAAGGTAACCGTGCGAAGAAGCTCGCCAACGTGTCCGAGGGCGCGCGGTGCCATTGAAAGGCTGGATGCTCCGAGACCGACCAACACGGCCGCGAGCATCGGATCCGCTGCAGCCTCGCCGCATACGCTGACCGGCTTGCCGGCCGCCGCGCCCGCATCGAACGCGAGTCGCATCATCCGCAGCACGGCGGGCTGCCAGGGGTCGTTGAGGAGCGCGAGCTCACCGAGCTCACGGTCCGCGGCCATTGTGTAC
>FSWU01000344.1_pt1 | contig 19481 bp, 18 predicted proteins | sample 1638061 | NCBI WGS metagenome assembly FSWU01 (sample SAMEA3914788, study PRJEB12502) | metagenome | biome: forest; material: soil | place: Canada | collected 2011-07-03 | depth 0.1 m
CCCCCTCGGGCGCGCGCGAGGTGCGTATCTCGAGTCCGGATCGTGTGCTCTATCCGGAAGTCGGAATCACCAAGTTCGAACTCGCCACCTACCTCGTCACCGTGGGCGACGCGTTCGTCGCGGCGAACGGCAACCGCCCGATCTCGTTGCAGCGCTTCGGTGAGGGAATCGACGGCGAGTGGTTCTTTTCGAAGAACCCTCCCAAGGGTGCGCCCGACTACGTCCGCTCAGTGATGGTCACGTATCCAAGCGCGCGGTCGCATCCGCAGCTCGTGATCGACGAGCCCGCCGCGGCCGTCTGGGCGGCGCAGATGAACACGGTCGTGTTCCATCCGTGGGCCTCGCTCGCCTCGGATCCCGACGATCCCGACCAGCTGCGCATCGACCTCGACCCGCAGCCGGGGACCGACTTCTCGGATGCGATTCCCGCCGCACTCGAACTGCGTCGAGTTCTTGAGGAGGTTGGGCTGACGGCATTCGTGAAAACCTCAGGGAACCGAGGCATCCACGTGTTCGCGCCCATCGACGCGAAGCACGAGTTCCTCGACGTGCGCCACGCGGTCATTGCCGCGGCGCGTGAGTTGGAACGGCGGATGCCCGACCGGGTGACGACGGCGTGGTGGAAGGAGGAGCGCGGCGAAAAGATCTTCGTCGACTTCAACCAGGCCAACCGCGATCGGACCATGGCGGGGGCGTACAGCCCTCGTGCGCTCGCGCACGCACCAGTGTCGACTCCGGTGACCTGGGAGGAGCTGCCGAACGTGGATCCGACCGTCTTCACGATTCGCACCGTGCCTGCCCGCCTGACCGAGGTGGGGGATCCGTGGGCCTCGTTCTCCGCGCAGCCCGGGTCGATCCTGCCGCTCCTCGACTGGTGGGAGCGAGACCTCGTCAACGGTCTCGGCGAGCTTCCGTTCCCGCCCGACTTCCCCAAGATGCCGGGTGAACCGCCCAGGGTGCAGCCGTCCAAGGCGCGCAAGGTCGACTGACCAACCCACCGCCCTGGTGGAGGGTGAAATTACCTCGCGGAGGGTCGCGCGCGCCCATCCGCGACGCCGTTTCACCCTCCACCAGGGGATGTGGTCAGGCGAAGACCTTGCCGAGGTCGTAGGCGATCGGGCGCTCCAGCTGATCGAACGTGCAGCTTGCGGCATCCCGGTCGGGTCGCCAGCGGAAGAACTGCGCGGTGTGGCGGAACCGCATCCCCTCCATCTGGTCGTACTTGACCTCGAGAACTCGCGTCGGATCGAGCGCGACGAAGGAAACATCCTTCGACCCCGAGAAGCGACTCCGGTCGGTCGCCCCCTTGACCACCTCTCCGCTTGCGCCGTGCCTGACCAGCGGCGCGAGTTCCTCGACGAGCTCGAGGCGGCGGGCATCCGAAAAGGCAGATGCTCCGCCGACGTTTCGCAGGGTGCCATCCCCGTCATAGAGCCCGAGCAGCAGCGAACCCACCCCGGCACCCGACTTGTGGACGCGGTATCCGATCAGCACGACATCGGCCGTGCGGTCGTGTTTCGTCTTGAACATGGTTCTCTTGCCGGGTCCGTACGCCGCAGCCAGTGGCTTGGCGACGACTCCGTCGAGCCCAGCGCCCTCGAACTCCTGCAGCCAGTGGTTCGCGACCGTGGGGTCCGTCGTGGTCTGCGTCAGATGAAGGGGAGGCGTTGCGGCGGCGAGGAGTTGCTCGAGTTTGGCCCTGCGTTCGCCGAACGGGGTGTTCTGCAACGATTCCCCGTCGAGTGCGAGCAGGTCGAAGGCCACAAAGGACGCGGGTGTCTCGACCGAGAGCTTCTCGACGCGGGAGGCCGCAGGGTGGATGCGCTGCGACAGGGCCTCCCAGTCGAGCCGCTCCGCGCCCAGCTCGCCCCGACGGACGACGATCTCGCCGTCGAGGATGCAGGGGCGGGCCAGCTGCTCCCGGAACATGGCGACCAGTTCGGGAAAGTATCGGGTGAGCAGCTTCGAACCGCGACTCCCGATCTCTACCTCCGCGCCGTCGAAATACACGATGCCGCGGAATCCGTCCCACTTGGGCTCATAACTGAGACCGCCGTCCACCTGGTCGGGCAGCGGCACGGTCGCCGTGAGCTTCGCCAGCATGGGTTCGATCAACTCGTCCATTCCTCGATCATCCTCCAGTCCTCTTTCTGTGTCGCTCCCTTCGTCGTACCCGTCCTCGTCCTCGTAGTCGTCTTCATCGTCCCCCTCCCCATCCCTGCTGTCCGTCCATCCGTCTGTTGCATAACTCAGGCAGAGCGGGGGATCGGCCGGCGGATGTGGCGGACTTGCGGGGATCTGGCCCGGCTTGGAGCAACACTGCCTGAGTTGTGCGCACGCGACAGAAGGTAAGCAGTAGCGGGGACGGAGGTGGCGAGACGGCGCGGTGGATAGACTCTGCGGCGTGATCGAATCACCGGCCGGACTCCGGGAGAGGCTGACCCGGGTGCGGCTCGACATCGCCTACGACGGCACCGGGTTCAGCGGATGGAGTCGGCAGCCGGGGCTGCGAACCGTGCAGGGCGAACTCGAATCGGCGCTCGCGACCATCCTGTCCCGCGCCGGTGAGCCGCCCACGCTCACGGTCGCCGGTCGAACGGATGCGGGCGTCCACGCGCTCGGCCAGGTGGCCCACCTCGACCTCACCGACGCGCAACTCGCAGCGCTCGACGACTCCCATCGCGGGAAGGGCGGCCAGGGCGGCCAGAGCGCCACGGTCGGCCAGAGCGGCCAGAGCGCCCAGAGCGCCCAGAGCGCCCAGACCGGCCGGGGCGCCCAGGGCGGCCAGACCGGCAAAACCGGCAACACCGGCCAGACCGGCGCCGGGCCGGACCGCTCGCCCGAGGCCCGCGTCGTCCGCCTCGCCCGCAGGCTCAACGGCATCGCCGGGCTGCACAGCGACCTCTACGTGAGCGCGGCATCCATCGCACCGTCGGGGTTCGACGCGCGCTTCTCGGCGATCTGGCGCCGATACGAGTACCGCATCGCCGACCGCGTCGCCCAGAAGAATCCGCTGCTGCGGTCGAGCACACTGTGGTATCCGGGCGAGCTGGATGTCGCCGCGATGTCCACGGCGGCCGCGCCGCTCCTCGGCCTGCACGATTTCGCCGCGTACTGCAAACCGCGCGAGGGCGCGACGACGATCCGCACCCTGCAGCGCCTCGACTGGACGCGCGACGATAGCGGCGTCATCCTGGCCAGGCTCCAGGCCGATGCGTTCTGCCACAGCATGGTGCGCGCACTGGTCGGCGCGTCCATCGCGGCGGGCGCCGGCACACTTGCTCCCGAGCGTGTTGGGGAGATTCTGGAGGCGGCGGTGCGCACGAACGAGTTCAAGACGGTGCCGGCGCGTGGTCTGGTCCTCGTGCAGGTCGGCTACCCGGATGACGCGGACCTCGCCGATCGCGCCGAACAGACACGCGCGCGCCGCGATGCGGCGAGCGAATAGCTGGTAGGGCCGCCGCCCGCCGAGCGGGTCACCTCCCCGCGGTTTGACCGGATGCCCTGCTGGCGGCTAAGGTAGACCCTTGGTGCCTGAGCCAATGTGAGCAATTCGCGCACTGCCGAAGCGGCAGCGAATCGCTCACCGAAGCCCGGCATCCGAACTTGAGCCCTCCACCAGAAGGTTCGCGGACATCGTCCGTCGAACGTTCACCGGAGCGGGATTCTCGATCACCTCATTTCGACTAGAAAGCAGTAGAGCTGTGACTCGTACGTTCTCTCCCAAGCCCGCTGATGTCCAGCGCGAGTGGGTTGTCATTGACGCCACGGATGTTGTCCTTGGCCGTCTCGCCAGCCACGCCGCAACGCTCCTTCGCGGCAAGCACAAGCCGACCTTTGCCCCGCACATGGACATGGGCGACTTCGTCATCATCATCAACGCCGAGAAGGTGGCCCTCACCGGCGCCAAGCTGGCGAAGAAGAACGCCTACCGCCACTCCGGTTACCCGGGCGGCATCTCGTCGATGAACTACGCAGAGATGCTCGAAAAGCACCCGACACGTGCCGTCGAGAAGGCCGTACGCGGCATGCTCCCGAAGAACTCGATCGGGCGTGCACAGCTCACCAAGCTCAAGGTCTACGCAGGCCCCGAGCACCCGCACGCTGCCCAGCAGCCCAAGCCGTACACGCTCAGCCAGGTCGCCCAGTAGCGCCCGCCCAGACTCTAGGACACGAAATAATCATGGCGAAGATCGACGAAGAAACCATCGAAGAGGGCGGCTCGGACCTCACGAGCTACTCGACCGAGAGCGGACAGTCCTACTCGACGGAGAGCACTCCGAGCGAGGCGCCCAAGGCGCCGCGCACCATCCTGAACGTTCCCGGCGCTGCTGTCGGCCGGCGCAAGGAGGCGATCGCCCGCGTGCGCATCGTTCCCGGCGGCGACACGTTCACGGTCAACGGGCGCCAGCTCGAGGAGTACTTCCCGAACAAGCTGCACCAGCAGCTCATCAACGACCCGTTCAAGGTTCTCGACCTGCTCGGCTCCTACAGCGTGATCGCGAAGATCACGGGCGGTGGCCCCTCGGGCCAGGCCGGCGCCCTGCGCCTCGCGATCGCCCGTTCGCTGAACGAGATCGACCGTGAGAACAACCGCCCGGCTCTCAAGAAGGCGGGCTTCCTGACTCGTGACGCGCGCGTCATCGAGCGAAAGAAGGCCGGTCTCAAGAAGGCCCGCAAGGCGTCGCAGTTCTCGAAGCGCTAACCCGCTTCGTCCTGGAGCGTCAGAGCGATGCCTCGCCTGTTCGGCACGGACGGCGTTCGCGGTAGGGCGAATTCCGGTCTGACCGTCGAACTCGCCCTCGGGCTTGCACAGTCAGCGGCGGTCGTGCTCGGCAAGGGCCGGGTCGCGGATGGTCGTCGCGCGTCGGGTCGGCGACCGATCGCTGTCGTCGCGCGCGACCCGCGGATCTCGGGCGAGTTCTTGGCCGGCGCGGTCAATGCCGGCCTCGCGAGTTCGGGTGTGGACGTCTACGACGCCGGCGTTGTGCCGACGCCGGCGCTCGCGTTCCTGGTCGCCGATTTCAAGGCCGATCTCGGCGTTATGATCTCGGCATCGCACAACCCCGCTCCGGACAACGGCATCAAGTTCTTCGCGACCGGCGGAACCAAGCTTCCGGACGAGGTCGAGGACCGCATCGAGGCGGCGCTCGGCGAACCCAAGCTCGCGCCGACGGGGGCGGATGTCGGGCGCATCCGTCGGTTCGCGGATGCCGAGGATCGCTACGTCGTGCACCTGCTCTCCACCCTTCCGAACCGCCTCGAGGGCGTTCACCTCGTTCTCGATTGCGCACACGGCGCCGCCGCCGGCCTTTCGCCCGAGGTCTTCTCGGACGCCGGCGCGAAGGTCACGGTCATCGGCGCCGAACCCGACGGTCTCAACATCAACGACGGGGTCGGCTCGACCCACCTCGACAATCTGGCGAAGGCGGTTCTCGAGGCGGGGGCCGACCTGGGAATCGCGCACGACGGGGACGCCGACCGGTGCCTCGCGGTCGACGCGAACGGCAAAGTTGTCGACGGCGACCAGATCATGGCGATCCTTGCGGTCGCGATGAACGAGCGAGGCGTGCTCAAGGATTCGACCCTTGTTGCGACGGTCATGAGCAACCTGGGGCTCAAGCGGGCGATGGCCGACCACGGCATCCGGATGCTGGAGACGGCTGTGGGCGACCGGTACGTGCTCGAGGCGCTGAACGAGCACGGGCTCTCCCTGGGTGGCGAACAGTCCGGGCATGTGATCATGACCGACTTCGCGACGACCGGTGACGGCATCCTCACCGGGCTGCACCTCGTCGCCGAGGTGGCCCGCACTGGCAGGTCGCTGGCCGAACTCGCCACGGTGATGACGGTGTACCCGCAGATCCTGGTGAACGTGCGCGGGGTCAATCACCACGGTCTCGGCGAGAGTGCCGGAATCGCCGCAGCGGTCGCGGCGGCCGAAAGCGAACTGGGCGAGACCGGTCGTGTCCTGCTGCGTCCGTCCGGTACCGAGCCCATGGTACGCGTGATGGTCGAGGCCGAGGACCAGTCGACGGCCGATCGCATCGCCCACCAGCTCGCCGCCGTCGTGCAGGCCGAACTCGCTCTTTAGCTGCAGTTCCTCGCCACTCGGACCTTCGCCCCGTGCGTTAGCGAGGAGATTTCTGCGACGCGCCGTCATCCCGGTCGCCTAGCGCGGCGCGTCGGCGATTTCTCCTCGCTTCGACACGTCGACACGAGCACGAGCACGACCCGGCAGGCGTGACTCAGAGCTCGTTGCGTCCCCGAACGCCGAGCTTCGAATAGGCCGCGTGCAGGTGGTTGTTGACCGTGCGTGGCGACACATGCAGGCGTTTTGCGATCTCAAGACTGCTGAGTCCCTGAGCCGCGAGCGCGGCGATCTCCCGCTCGCGTCCGGTCAACCGCTCGCCGCGCTCCGCGAATTGAAGGAGCGGGGTTGCGGCGCTTTCGCAGCGTCCGATGAGGTCGTCGGCCCGGTTTTGAAGGCTCACGGCGACTCGGGAGTCGTGGGCTCGCCGTGCGGCGGCGCTCGCGGAGACGAAGGACTCGCTGGCGAAGAGGTTGTAGCCGAGCGCCTCCCATCGTTCGCCGGCCGCTACGAGCGCATCCCGATCGGACGACGCCTCTGCTGCGGCGTGCACCGCCTGGGCGTGCAGGAGAGCGGATGAGCTGCCGGCGGCCAGGGACGCGAGGACCGGCGCGGCCTGCGCAGCGGCCCCGAGTCGAGCCGCGGCGTGCAGCAACCGCGCGGAATGAATGACGTGCCCGTGGTCGGCCGTAGACCGTGCCCGGCGCAGCATCCCCGCGGTTGCGCGATCCCGACCGCCGCGCACGGCATCCAGCCAGAGCGTCGCCAGGGCGGCGATCGAGCTCGCGGTGATGAGTTTCGGGTCCAGGTCCGCCAGGACCGCGGCGGCCTCCCCCTGCCGGCCGCTCCACAACAGCGCGAGCGCCAGGAACGACTTGGCCTGGTCGAGATAGAACACGGATCCGCGTCCCTGCGAGCCGCTGATGACGTCTCCGAACCATCGACCCGCGGTGTCGAGCTGCCCCATTCCGAGGTAGCACTGGCCGAGCATGAGCTCGTTGTATCGAGTGCCGAGCTCGTCGTCCCTTTCGATGCACGCCTCGAGCGAGCGTGCCGCGACTTCGCGCGCCTCCTCGAGCGAACCGACCTGGATGAGCGCCGTCTCGAGCACGAGCTGGGCTCGGCGAAGCGTGAACGCGGGCCGCGTGCTGTCGACGCTGTGCGCGACGGCCGCACGGGCGGCGGCGAGGGCTTCGTTCGCGCGTCCGAGGGCCGAAAGCGGCAGGGCCTGCGCGAGGCAGTAGTTCGCGCGCTCGGCCTCGTCCGCATCCGGGCCGGGCGCCGCGACCTCGAGCGCGAGTTCCGAAAGCGCCGCGTTCTCGAGGTTCAACAGCAGGACAGACTTGGGGAAGGCCAGCGTGACCGAGAGTTCCGGATGCTTCTCGATCGCCTCGTCGAGGATCTCGAGCCCCCTGGTGTTGCCGTCGGTGTCTCCCGCGTAGACGCTCGCCCGCGCCGCGGCGATCTGGCCGGTGAGTTCGACGGTGGTCGGACCCTCCTCGTCTTCGAGCGCGGCGCGGTCCAGGATGGCGATGGCCTCGCCGATTCGTCCGAGCGTCCACACCGCCTCGCCCTGCACGAGCAGCATCTCGGCGGGTGGCGCGCCCGCATCGATGGCCGCGGCCGCGAGGTGTTCGGCACGGAGGTGGTCCCCGCCGAGGGCCGCGAGGTGCGTGGCGCGGAACAGGATGGTCGGATCCGACTCGACGCCGGCATCCAGACGCCAGAGCGCGACGCGGAGTTCGTCCTCCGGCGTCATGTCGTGAGTGGCGACGAGCGCGGCCTGGTCGATCAGGAGGTCGACGGTCGCGAGCCTCGACATGGATCCCCGGACGGCCTCGTCGAACTGGGGATGCGACAGAGAAAGCCAGGTGCGACCGCGCCGCTCCTCGACGATCACCAGGCCGGCGCGCTCGAGGGACACCAGGTTTTTCCGTGCGTCGGCGGGCAGGTCGTTGAGGGTCAGCGGATGACAGACGGCGAGTCGCTCGACGAGCGCGGTCTGCCCCTGATTCAGGTGTGCGAGTCGGGTGCGGATCAGGTCGTGCAGTGCGGGCGTTCCCAATGGCTTGCCCAGGAGTTGCCAGACGCCGTCCTGCTCCTGCAGCCGTTGGTCCTGCACGGCCCCGATGACGAGCTCTCGAAGGAACAGCACGTTGCCGCCGGAGCGCTCGTGGAACGCCACGGCGCTGCGATGGGCAACACGCGACTCGAGCACCTTGTTGAGCAACTGCTCGGTGTGCTCGATGCTCAACGGGAGCACTTCGATCACGAGTGCCGAGTCGTCGGTCCACATCGACACGAACGCCTCGGGGAGCGACTCTCCTGACGGCACGGTCGCGATAAGGCGAACCGCCCCCGCGGCGACGAGCTGGATGATCACGGTCATCGACAGCGGATCGAGCAGGCTGAAGTCGTCGACGATCATGACGGCGCGGTTGCCCTTGGCGAGCCGGTCGATCGACTCGCGAACCAGGTCGAAGATGGCGAGAGAGTCCCGAACCACGACATCGATGGCGTCCCGACCCGGCGAGATGGCCGGGATGAGGGCCCCGAGTGGCGTCGAGGTGAGCATGGCCGTCGCCGCGACCCTGATGACCGCCCAACCGTCGCCCGCAAGTGTTGCCGCCGATTCCGCGGCGAGGCGGGACTTTCCAACACCGGATTCCCCGGTCAGGACCACGATGGAGACGAACCGGCTTCGGAGCGCAGCGGTGATCTGCCCCAACTGCTCGTCTCGGCCCGTGAAGGGCCATTGTGACTGCACCGAAACGACGGTTGCCACGCTTGCCCTTCCTGTCGATGAGGTCGTGTTGTGAGGCAACCGCAGTTTACCCGCCGCCACGACCGGATGACGCAACGGATTTTTGCGCCCTCGGCGGCCAAAAAACCGGCGTTAACAGCTAGATCTTGCGCAAGAGTACAGAGGAGACCGCGTGGTTCGACCCTTTACGCAGCACGAGCGAGGCCCTGGCCCTCGTCGGCAGCACGTTCTGCAGCAGGTTCGGCTCGTTGATGGTCGACCAGATCGACTTCGCCCGCGCGATCGCCGCCTCTTCGCTCAGGCTCGCGAAGCGATGAAAGTAGGACTGTGGGTTGGCGAAGGCTCCGCGCTGCAGAGAGAGGAATCGATCGACGTACCAGTTGGCGATGTCGCTCGTGCGGGCATCCACGTACACCGTGAAGTCGAACAGGTCGCTGACCGCCAGGCGTCCGCCCTGGTCGGGCGGCTGGAGCACGTTGAGTCCCTCGACGATGAGGATGTCCGGGCGGCGCACCACGACTTCGGCGTCGGGGACGATGTCGTAACTCAGGTGTGAGTAGAAGGGCGCGCGCGCCTCCGCCACCCCGCTCTTGACGTTCGTGACGAAGCGCAGCAGGGCGCGGCGGTCGTAGCTCTCCGGGAAGCCCTTCCGCTCCATGAGTCCGCGGGCCTCGAGGACGGCGTTCGGATAGAGGAAGCCATCGGTCGTTACGAGTTCGACCCGGGGCGTGTCATCCCAGCGCGCGAGAAGCTCGCGCAGCAGGCGGGCCGTCGTCGACTTTCCAACCGCGACAGATCCGGCGATTCCGATCACGAACGGTGTGCTCGGATTGCGCCCGTGAAGGAACTCGCTGGTCGATTTGTGTAGCGCCCGTGCCCCGCCGGCATACAGATTGATCAACCGAGACAGCGGTAGGTAGACGTCGCTCACCTCGCTGATGTCGAGCCGGTCGCCGAGCCCGCGCAGCTGAACGATCTCCGATTCGGTCAACGGCAGGCGGGTGGATGGGGCGAGTTCCGCCCAGCTCGCCCTGTCGATTTCGACGAAGGGCGATGCGGGGACCGAGGACTCATGCATTGTGATGACAACGCTACTGGGAAGAACACAACTTAGAATTGCGGGATGTGTGGAATCGTGGGGTACGTCGGTCCGAAGAGCAGCACGGCCGTGTTGCTCGGAGGTCTGAGCAGACTGCAGTACCGCGGGTATGACTCCGCGGGCATCGCTGTCATCGGCTCGGATGGCGTGTTGGAGACCCGCAAACACGCCGGCAAGCTCAAGGTCCTCGTCGACGAGGTCGAGGCGCGTCCCCTCGTCGACGGTGAGACCGGCATCGGGCACACGCGCTGGGCGACGCACGGCGGACCGACCGACGCCAACGCGCATCCGCACCTCGGCGACGACGGCAAGCTGGCGCTCATCCACAACGGCATCATCGAGAACTTCGCGCCGCTGAAGGCCGAGCTTCTTGCCGACGGGGCGATCTTCACGAGCGACACCGATTCGGAGGTCGCGGCTCTGCTCGTCGGCAAGGCGTTCGCCGAGACCGGTGACCTGACCCTCGCCATGCAGCAGGTCGTCTCCCGGCTCGAGGGCGCGTTCACCCTGCTCGTTGTCCATCAGGATCGTCCCGGCGTCGTGGTCGGTGCCCGTCGCATCTCGCCCCTGGTGATCGGACTCGGCGACGGCGAGAACTTCCTCGGCTCGGATGTGGCGGCGTTCGTCGAGCACACCCGTCGCGCGGTCGAGATCGGCGACGACCAGATGGTCACGATCACGCCGAACTCCGTGGTGGTCACCGACTTCGTGGGCAATCCAGTCGAGACCAGGGAGTACGAGGTTGCCTGGGACGCGTCCGCGTCCGAGAAGGGCGGCTGGTCGAGCTTCATGCGCAAGGAGATCAGCGAGGAGCCCGAGGCCGTGCGCAACACGCTTCTCGGTCGTCTCGGCGACGGGGTCGTGCGGTTCCCCGACCTCGGCAGCCTGACCGACGAGGTCCTCGGCGGTATCGATCGAATCGTCATCATCGGCTGCGGCACCGCGGCCTATGCCGGGATGCTCGGCAAGTACGCCATCGAGGCCTGGGCCCGCGTTCCCGTGGAAGTCGCCCTCTCGCACGAGTTCCGGTACAGCGATCCGATCCTGACCGAGCGGTCGCTGGTGATCTCGATCAGCCAGTCCGGCGAGACGATCGACACGCTGCGGGCCGTCAAGTTCGCTAAGGATGCGGGAGCGCGCGGACTGTCGATCTGCAACACGCAGGGTTCGTCGATTCCGCGCGAATCGGATGCCGTCATCTACACCCACGCGGGTCCCGAGGTCGCCGTGGCCTCCACCAAGGCCTTCGTGGCGCAGATCACCGCCCTGTACCTGTTCGGTCTCCGCCTCGCCGAGATCCGCAAGACCCTCTCGAAGGCCGAGCTCGCCGGCAATATCGCCCAGCTCGAGGCCATCCCCGGCAAGATCTCCGAGGTGCTGGTCGCCTCGGAGGGCATCGGCCAGTTGGCGGGCTGGATGGCTGACACCCATTCGGTTCTGTTCCTGGGCCGGCACGTCGGATATCCGATCGCCCTCGAGGGCGCGCTCAAGCTCAAGGAGCTCGCCTACATCCACGCCGAGGGATTTGCGGCAGGCGAGCTGAAGCACGGCCCCATCGCGCTCATCGAGCCCGGTCAGATCGTCTTCGTGATCGTGCCGAGTCAACGCGACCCGCTGTCGCTGCACTCCAAGGTCGTCTCGAACATCCAGGAGATCCGGGCTCGCGGAGCACGTGTCATCGCCATTGCGGAGAAGGGCGACGCGGCCGTTCTGCCCTTCGTCGATGAGGTCATCCCGATCCCGCTCGCCTCTCCGCTTTTCGAACCGCTGCTCGCCGTCGTGCCGTTGCACATCTTCGCGCTCGAGCTCGCAACGGCGAAGGGCCTTGACGTCGACCAGCCGCGCAACCTGGCCAAGTCGGTCACGGTCGAGTGAGTCACCGCGCGGGCTGCGGAATCGGATGATCGTCGGAATCGGTGTCGACGTCGTCGACCTGACCCGGTTCGAGAGAGCCGCCGCGCGAACGCCCCCGCTTCTCGTGCGGCTGTTCACTCCCGCGGAGCGGACGCTTCCGCTGCACTCGCTCGCGGGCCGGTTCGCCGCCAAGGAGGCGCTGATCAAGGCCATCGGCGATTCCACCGGCGTGCGCTGGCACGACATGGAAGTCGTCTCGAACGCCCTCGGCAACCCGTCGTTCGTGCTGCACAACGCGGTGGCCCGCATCGTCGCCGAGCGCGGGGTCGACAGCATCCACCTGTCCATGTCGCATGACGCGGGTGTGGCGATCGCCTACGTCATCGTCGAGGCGGTCGGCGGTGCCGAGTCCGCCCGAGCCGGCGTCGAATGAGCAGGCCTATGCGCGAGGCGCGCATCGATCTGGGTGCTCTCCGGCACAACGTCGGAGTGCTTCGGTCTGCCGTGGCGCCGGCCATGACCATGGTCATCGTCAAGGCGGATGCGTATGGACACGGCGCGCTCGAGAGCGCCCGGGCCGCCGTCGAGGCCGGAACGGAATGGCTCGGCGTCGTCGAGATCCCTGAGGCCCTCGCGCTTCGGGCCAGTGGCATCGACGCCCCCATTCTCACCTGGCTGCACGGGGCAGACACCGACTTCGCGCTGGCCGTCGAGCACGGAATCGACATCGGTGTCTCGACGCTCGAGCAACTCGAACGGGCGGCCGCGGCCGGGGGCGCCGGTCTCGGTCCCGCGATGGTGCAGATCAAGGTGGACACGGGCCTCAGCCGAAACGGGGTCGAGACCCGGCAGGCGGCCGAGTTGTTCGCGCGCGCGGCGCAGCTGCAGAAGTTGGGGGGACTCGTCGTTCGGGGAGTATGGAGTCATCTGGCCAATGCCGGTCATGATGAGGACCTGCGGCAGCTTGCCCGCTTCGACGAAGCCATGGTCATGGCGACGGAGGCCGGCCTCGAGCCGGAGTTGCGTCACCTCGCCGCCACCGCGGGCGCGCTCTCTCTCGCCGACGCGCGCCTCGATCTGGTGCGTCTCGGCATCGGGGTGTACGGCCTGTCGCCGTTCGCGGACCAGTCCGCGGACGCTCTGGGGCTGCGCCCCGTCATGGAGCTCGGCGCCGAGATCGTCTCGGTCAAGAGGGTGCCGGCGGACAGCGGCGTGTCCTACGGCTTCACCTATCGCACGAATCCGGAGCGCGACACCACCGTGGTGCTCGTTCCGCTCGGATACGCGGACGGGATCCCGCGCTCGGCATCCTCCGCTGCTCCCGTCTGGATCAACGGCAAGACGTACCGCATCAGTGGTCGCGTCGCGATGGACCAGTTCGTGGTCGACGTCGGTGACGACGAGGTGGCCGTCGGTAATCGCGCGATCCTGTTCGGGGACGCCGGGAGCGGGGGGAGTGTGCGGCAGGGCAAGCACGCAGCCGCGGCTGCGGTGTCGGCCGACCCGCCGGCCGATCCACCCGCCGACCCGATCCCGACGGCGGACGATTGGGCCGCGGCATCCGGAACCATCAACTACGAGATCGTGACGCGGATCGGCCCACGGGTCACGCGCGTCTTCGTGCCGTGAGCGGTGAGCGTCGGCCGTCCGTTGTGCGGTTGGACATCGAGACGCCCGAGGGCATGGAGGCACTCGGCGCCTCCATCGCCGGGCAACTCGGCGAGGGCGACCTGGTCATGCTGAACGGTGAGCTGGGAGCGGGCAAGACGACGCTCGCGCGAGGGCTCGGAGCAGCCCTCGGCGTTCGTGGCGCGGTGACGAGTCCGACGTTCGTGCTCGCCCGCACGCATCCGCGTGCCGTTGGTGCGCCGCTCGTGCACGTCGACGCGTATCGCCTCGGCAGCGCGGTCGAGCTCGGCGACCTGGACATCGACTTCGAGCGATCCATCGTCGTCGTCGAGTGGGGAGCGGGCCTTCTCGATGCGCTGAACGACTGGCTTCAGGTCGACATCGTGCGGGCCATCGGAGGGCCGAACCCCCTCGAACTCGACGAGCCCGAGCCGCGCGAGGTGACGCTCACCGGTCACGGCGATCGCTGGAACGATCTAGGGTGGGTCGGTGCTCCTCGCGATTGACACCTCGACCGGGACGAGTGTTGCTGTCGTCGATCGCGACGGTGGGGTCCTCGTCGAACTGGGCGAGCCCGACACCCGCCGCCACGCCGAAGTCATCGGCGAGCTCATCCGGGACGCGCTCAAGCAGTCAGGGATTCCGGTAACCGCACTGAGCGGTGTCGCGGTCGGGATGGGGCCGGGACCGTTCACCGGACTGCGGGTCGGTATCGCAGCGGCGCGGGCCTTCGCGTTCGGGATCTCGCGGCCCGTTGTTCCGGTCGTCAGCCACGACGCCGTCGCCTTCGGCCTGCCGTCGCCCACACTGGTCGTGACGGATGCGCGTCGCCGCGAGGTCTACTGGTCGGCGTACCGCGGAACGGACGCGGGGGGGCTGCCGATACGAGAGACGGGGCCGGGTCTGACGCCGCCGGATTCCCTTCGCGATGTCGTGCCCGACTTCGACGGCTACGCCCGGCTCGATGCCGAGCAGGTCTCAGCGGGATCGCTCGGCATGGTCGCCGAGCTGCTCTACTTCCACAAGCGACCGTTCGCCGCCGACACTCCGCTGTATCTGCGGTCGCCCGACGTCACGATGTCCACCGGGCCGAAGAGGGTGAGCTGATGGAGTTCGATCTGCGCCGTGCGAGCCTCGCCGACCTCGACCCCATCATGGAGCTCGAGCGCGGAACCTTCGAGACCGATGCCTGGTCGACGGAGTCGATGAGGGCGGAGCTCGACAGCGAGCACACCTGGTACATCGTCGCTTTCGATCCCGAGCGTCCGGATGCGCTCGCCGGATACGCCGGACTGCTCGCGCCGGAGGGCGGCCGAGAGGGCGACATCCAGACGATCGCGGTCGCCCCCGACGCGCGACGGCGCGGTCTCGGTCGCACGCTCATGGAGACGCTCATCGCCGAGGCGGAAGCGCGTCGCGTGCGGGAGGTGTTCCTCGAGGTGCGTGCCGACAACCCGGTCGCGCGCGGGCTGTACGACTCGCTCGGTTTCGAGCTCATCGGAGTGCGGAAGAAGTACTACCAACCCGACGGAGTAGATGCCGACATCATGCGACTCACGCTGCGCGGCGGAGATCTCGCCGACCCCGTCCCCGGGTCGCGCTGGAGCGACGACTGATGCCGAAGGCTGGCGCACGCCCCGGCGGCCCGCTCGTCCTCGGGATCGAGACCAGCTGCGACGAGACCGGCATCGGGATCGTCCGCGGCACGACGCTTCTCGCGAACACGATCTCGTCGTCGATGGATGAACACGCGCGGTACGGCGGAGTCGTTCCCGAGGTCGCGGCGCGGGCACACCTCGAGGCACTCACCCCCGCGCTCCGCGCGGCGCTGGCCGAGGCCGATGTGAGGCTCGACGACCTCGACGCGATCGCCGTGACGTCGGGACCGGGCCTGTCCGGAGCGCTCATGGTGGGCGTCGGCGCGGCGAAGGCGCTCGCCGTCGCGCTCGACAAGCCCCTCTACGCGGTCAACCACCTCGTCGGACACGTCGGCGCGGACCTGCTCCGCGACGACGGAACCGAGCTCGAGCTTCCCACCATTGCGCTGCTGGTCTCCGGCGGCCACACATCCCTGCTTCTCGTGCGCGACCTCGTGTCCGATGTCGAACTGCTGGGCGAGACCATCGACGACGCGGCGGGTGAGGCGTTCGACAAGGTCGCAAGGCTTCTCGGTCTGCCGTACCCCGGCGGACCGCACATCGACCGGGTCGCGCTGGGCGGCAATCCGGCCGCCATCCGTTTTCCCCGTGGTCTCACCAAACCGAGCGACCTCGAGCGGCACCGGTACGACTTCTCCTTCTCCGGGTTGAAGACCGCTGTCGCGCGATGGGTCGAATCGCGTTCGGACGCCGGCGAGGAACTGCCGATCGCCGATGCTGCAGCGTCATTCCGCGAGGCCGTCGCGGATGTGCTGCTCACCAAGGCCGTCGCGGCCTGCCTCGACCTGGGCGTGCCCCGTCTCCTGCTGGGCGGCGGCGTGGTGGCAAACGCGCGGGTCCGCGAGCTCGCGGCAGAGCGTGCTGCGGCCGCAGGCATCCAGCTTCGCGTTCCACCCCTCGCGCTCTGCACCGATAACGGCGCGATGATCGCGGCCCTCGGTGCGCAGCTCGTGATGGCGGGGCACGGTCCCTCCGACCTGTCGTTCGGGGCGGACTCGACGCTCCCTGTGACAGTCATCCAGGCCTGACCGCACCGCCGAAAACCGCACAAAGCCCCTATCAGCCAGTGCGGCGCTGTGCGTTGACACTCAGCGGATGAGGGTGCCACTATGGGCCTCGCCCTGCTTTTTTGCAGCAAATTCTAAGGAGAACTACCGCAATGACTGATCCAGTCGCCCCAGTTCCACCAGCACCGGCCGCACCCGTTTACGCGGTAGCCCCAAAGACCAACACGCTGGCGATCGTCGGGTTCATCCTGTCGTTCTTCGTCACGATCGCCGGAATCATCGTGAGCGCCATCGCATTGCGCCAGATCAAGCAAACGGGCGAAGGTGGTCGTGGCCTGGCTCTCGCCGGCCTGATCATCGGAATCGCCGCGACCGTCATCTGGATTATCTACCTGATTGTCCTCATCGCTGCGCTGGCATTCGAAGGTGCGGCGATCGGCTCGATCAGCAACGGCTACTAATCCGGCGAATCGACCGGTGACCGTGGGCCCGCACCACTTGGAGCGGGCCCACGGTCGTGTTCGGGGATAGGTTGAGGAAATGGCAATGAATAGTCGTGGCGAACCGGTTCCCCCGATCGAACCCGCGCCGCAGGTCGCCCAGCCCGTCGCGCCGCCGCCCGTGGCAGTGCCTCCGGTAGTGGCCCCACCCGTGGTTCCACCGCCGATCGCGCCTCCTCCGCCGATCGCCGGGCCGTCCATCGCGCCGGCGTTGCCTCCCGTGGTGGATCCCTATGCGGGGCAGCCTTACGCCGCCGCACCCGCCGCGGCGCCATACGGCTATCCGCAGCAGCCGGGACAGCAGCCGTATCCGTACGCGCAGCAGCCGTACGCCTACTACCAGCCGCAGCAGATCGGTCCGCGCGGGCTCAGCATCGCCTCCATGGTGCTCGGGATCGTTGGCGTGCTGCTCGCGTTTCTCTACGGCCTCGGCCTGTTCCCGGCGATCGCCGCTGTCATCACGGGGCACATCGGGCTCAAGCGCCAGCCCGCGGGTAAGGGATTCGCCATAGCGGGTTTGGTGTGCGGCTACGTCGGGATCCTGGGATCGCTGATTTTCGTCGCGATCCTCATCTTTGTTCTCGTTGCGGTGTCGAACGGTGACTTCAGCAACCTCGGCACCGGCGGGATCGGAAACTCGTAGGCGCCTCGGGCCCGAAGATCCAGGCGCGGTCTCCGTTTGCCGGGGTGAGTGACTAGACCCGCTCGACCAGCAGGGCGCTGCGCTTGCCGGCGATGCGGGTGAGGATGAGCGTCGCCGACTCGGCGCCCTTGAGCGCGAACCGGGTGCGCAGTTCGGCGGGGTCGACATCCATCCCGCGCTTCTTGATCTCGAGCGTGCCGATGCCGCGGGCACGCAACTCCTTCTTGAGGGCGCGCTCGTCGAAGGGGAATCTCTCGATCACGCGGAACGTGGTCGCGAACGGCGTCGGCACCGGGGTGTCGGTCGTGAAGTAGGCGATCGTCGGGTCGAGCATTCGCCCGTCGAGTCCTCGAACGAGGTCACCGATCAGCCGAGCCCGGATGACCGCCCCATCGGGCTCGTAGACGAATTCACCGAGATCACCGAGCTCGGCGTCCGGGCTGTCGGCTTCGGCCGTGAGCTCGTTGGTCACCCCGTCGCCGATGACAAGGGCGGCGCGACGGATGCCGGGTCGCGCCAGCGCACCGAACCACACGGCGGCCTCGACCACCTCACGGCCGGCCGAGACCCACTGGGCTTCGGCATCCATCGGCAGGAGCTCGCGGTCGATTCCCGGTGCGAGCTTGACGCCCGTCGGAAACCGGCGGGCGAGTCCGAACGCGAAGTCGAGCGTCGGCGACCAATCGCTCGGGTTGTTCAGGCGCCGCGACGCGGTGCGCCGGGCGGGATCGAGGTAGACACCGTCGATGCCGGCGAGATCGAACTCGGTGACGTCAGCCTGTTCGACGCGCGCGTTCGACCACGGCGCGAGGTTGAACGACGCGATGGCCGCGGTGACCTCATCGCGCTCGACCGCCGTGACCTCGATATCGAGTGCCGCGATCGCCAGAGCGTCGGCACCGATGCCGCAGCCGAGGTCGGCGACCCATTGCACGCCGGCACGCTGAAAGCGTCCCGCGTGCTGCGCGGCGACCGAGAGCCGCGTCGCCTGCTCGAGGCCGGCCTCGGTGAACAGCATCCGCTCGGCGAACGGACCGAACTTAGCCTTCGCGCGCGCCCGCAGTTTGGACTGGTTAAGGACCGCGGCGACCAGGCCAGGACCGTGACCCTGCTTGCGGAGATCGGCGACGAGTCGGACCACATCGTCCGTCGACGAATACTCGGGAAGGGAGTCGAGCAGGCGCAGTCCCTCGGGGGACAGCAGTTCGACGAGCTCCAGCGACTCCATGTGCTCTATCCTGCTGCATCCGGGTGGGCCAGGAATCAGCCGCGCAGAGTTGGCACTCGGATTGAACGAGTGCCAGAAGGCCTCTATAGTTGAGTTGGCACTCTCCCATGGAGTGTGCCAACCACGGATTTGTTCCATCAGGCGCTGCACGCACGCAGCATTGCAATTTGTGAAGAAAGTGAAGGTGAACCGTGTCGGTTTCCATCAAGCCGCTCGAGGATCGCATCGTCATCAAGCAGGTCGAGGCTGAGACGACCACCGCCTCCGGTCTGGTCATCCCGGACACCGCGAAGGAGAAGCCCCAGGAGGGCGAAGTCGTCGCCGTCGGCCCAGGCCGCATCGACGACAACGGCAACCGCGTGCCGCTCGACATCGCGGTGGGCGACAAGGTCATCTACTCGAAGTACGGCGGAACCGAGGTGAAGTACGGCGGAGAAGACCTCCTCGTGCTGTCCGCTCGCGACGTTCTCGCGGTCGTCGTCCGCTAACTGCTCGTCACCAGGTGACGACGAAGGGCCCGGTTTCTGCCGGGTCCTTCGTCGTCTCTGCCCTGTCGGCCGCAATGGCTAGTCTGAACCGATGAGCAACCAGACCGGCGAGCCGGGCACTCCCGGCACGACCGCGACGGTCGGTGCTTCGGGTTCCGCGCCGAGCGGCCTCGGCCGAGGCATCCTGTTGGCCGTCCTCGCCTACGGTCTCTGGGGCTTCCTGCCGCTGTTCTTCCTTCTCCTCACGCCGGCGACGGCGCTCGAGATCGTCGCGTGGCGGGTCCTGTTCTCGCTCGTGTTCTGCGCGATCCTGCTGTGGATCACGAGGGGATGGCGGCACCTCTTCGAGCTGCTGCGCGATCGACGGGTCGCGCTCACCCTGCTGGCCGCCGGCATCCTGATCCTCATCAACTGGCTGGTGTACGTATACGCGACGACGAGCCACAACGTCGTCGAGGCGTCCCTCGGGTACTTCGCCAACCCGATCGTCACCGTTCTGCTCGGAATCTTCGTGCTGCGC
>FSWU01000060.1_pt1 | contig 19471 bp, 20 predicted proteins | sample 1638061 | NCBI WGS metagenome assembly FSWU01 (sample SAMEA3914788, study PRJEB12502) | metagenome | biome: forest; material: soil | place: Canada | collected 2011-07-03 | depth 0.1 m
CAGCTCGATCGTGCGAGCGCGCGCCTGCCGCGGAAGGTTCATCACGTCGTATTTCAGATCGAACCGGCTCAGGTGCAGTTCGCGCGCGACGCGAGCGATCTTCTGCGCTACCGTCTCAGGTGAGCCGACGAAGAGGGCGCCTTCGTCGATCTCTCTCTGATAGCGCTCCCGGGTCGGGGCGTAGAAACCGCGTTCACGGCTGAGCTGCTCGACAACCGCGTGCCAGTACGGCCACCAAGTCTCGGCGGCCTCCTCGTCGGTGTCCGCCACAAGACCGAGTGAGTGCTGTCCGACCGGTTGCACGGGCTGCCCGAACTGCTCAAGTGCGCGAAAGTAAAGCTCGACGTGACCGGCGAATCTCCCGGGGTCGCCGCCGATGATGGCGAGCATCAGCGGGAGTCCGTAGCGGGCGGCGCGGACGACCGATTCAGGGCTGCCACCAACGCCCACCCAGGTCGGGATACCACCCGGCTGCATCCGCGGATGCAGCCTTTCGTCGTTCAGTGGAGCGCGGACCGAGCCGCTCCAGGTCACCGACTCTTCCCGCTGCAGGCGCATGAACAGGTCGAGTTTCTCCTCGAACAGCTGCTCGTAGTCAGCGAGGTCGTAGCCGAAGAGCGGGAACGACTCCGTGGCCGAGGCGCGCCCGACGACCAATTGCGCGCGTCCGTTCGACACCGCGTCCAGAGTCGAGAACTCCTGATACAGCCGGACCGGGTCATTCGTGCTCAGCACCGTCACCGAGGTCCCGAGGCGAATCCGCTCGGTGGCCGTGGCGATCGCCGCGAGCACCACCGGCGTCGCTGAATCGTTGTGCCCGTCGCGGTAGTGCTCACCGATGCTGAACACGTCAAGACCCACGGACTCGGCGAGCTTCGCCTCTTCGACGAGGAGTCGCACGGTCTCGGCGTCACTGAGCTGCCGGTCGCTGTCCGTCGCGACCTCTCCGAACGAGTTGAGACCGAATTCGAAACCGCCGGTCGTCATGACGCCTTCTTCCGCAATGTGATTGACGCGTCAACTATACGTCCCCTATGATTGACATGTCAATTAGGAGGCGGCATCATGGCGACGGATTCACTATCGCAACCCGGTCGCAGGAGCCCCACCGCGGAGCAGTTGCGCGTCTGGCGCGACTTCATCGAGGCGACCACGATCCTGCAATCGGAATCCGGCGTGCGATTGCAGAAGGAATCCGGCCTCTCTTCCGGCGACTACGGAGTCCTCCTCGCGCTCAGCGAGGCTGAGAGCAAGCGAATGCGATCGTCCGAGCTCGCCGCGGGAGTCGGCTGGGAACGCAGCCGACTTTCCCACCATCTGGGGCGCATGGAGGGACGCGGTCTGATCCGGCGCGAGGAGTGCGTTACCGACAGCCGCGGCGCCGAGGTGGTGCTCACCCCCGAGGGAGCCGATGCGTTCCGGCGCGCTTCCGCCCCCCATCTGCACGCCATTCGCGAGCTGTTCGTGGATGCCTTGACCCCGGAGCAACTCGATGCGGCTGGTGAGATCGCCACCGCACTGCGCGCGCATCTGGACCCTCAGGGGCGCCGCGCCTCTTCGGCTGTTGAGCGGTCAGTGCCGTTCGACGATCACTCGGTCAAAGCTCCGAGTAGGTGAATACGCCTCCCAGCAATGTCGCTGCGACGGGCATCGATCGCAGGGTTCTTGCGTCGGAACGAAGCGGGTCCGCCTCGGTGATCACGAGATCGGCGCGATCACCGTCTGCGATCGGATTGGGCTTGTTCGTGGACGCGGCGTACGCCACCTCGGGACTCAGGCACTGCTCCGGATGCCAGGAGGCCCCGCCGCCCTCGCTGCGGAAGACAGCAGCTGCCATCGTGATCCATGGATCGAGAGGTGCCACCGGCGCGTCGGAGCCGAGGGCGAGTCGCGCGCCCGCGTCGTGCAGAGATCGGAATGCGTAGGCGCGTCGAGTCCGATTCGCCCACAGGCTTTCTGCCGCCACGCGATCGTCCAGCAGGTGCTCGGGCTGAATGCTGGCCACGACTCCCAAGCGCGCGAATCGAGCGAAGTCCTCGTCGGCGATGAGTTGCGCATGCTCGATCCAGCCGCGGGAAGGCGCCGACTCCATCGCATCCAGCGCGAGCCTGACGGCGGCGTCCCCGATCGCGTGAATAGCAGGCGTGATGCCGTTCTGCATACTTCGACGTACCAACGCGGTCAACGAATCGGGGTCGTAGTTCACCTGTCCGAAGCCGTCATCCGGATAGGGATCGAAGCAATACGCGGTACGCGTGTTGAGCGAGCCGTCCACAATCACCTTCAACGGTCCCATTCGCAGCAGGCCGAGGGAGTTGTCGAGCACATCGTCCGTGCGAAGTCCGAGCCTGATCGCCTCCTCGAGATCGTCCGGGTAGACGCCACAGACGACCCGCAGCCCGGTCATCCCGGCTTGGACCCGGTCGGTCCAAGTTCTGACGTTGTCCGCCCATTCGAGGTCGACGATCTCGGTCACGCCGCGTCGGGCCGCCGCTTCGATAGCCGCCGGGACCGCCCGAGCCAGTTCGTCGGTATCGGTCTCCGCGAGGCGGGTGGTCACGGCGATCGCGTCCTGTTCGCGCAAGAGACCACTCGGATGATCGGCGTAACCGTGATGGACGAGCGCGCGCGTGTTCAGCCATACGCAATGCAGGTCGGCGCTGATCAGGACCACCTCGACCTCCGGCGACACTTCGTCCAGAAGAGCCGCCGTCGGCGAATCCGGCCACCCGGCGTCGCGGAACCCGTATCCGACGAGACTGCGCGGAGAGGTCGAGCCGCTGCCGCTCGCACGATACGCGTCCGCGAGGATCCTGCACGCGTGCCTCGCCGATTGCGCGGCAGCGAGATCCACCCGCGATCTGACCAGCGCCCACTGACTGAAATGGACGTGATTGTCACGCATGGAGTGCCCGAGATGACGGCCATCGAGATCGATCTCCTCGACTCCCGAAACGCGAGGCGCAGCTCCTGGCCGTCCGACCCAGGCCACGCGTCCAGCGCGAATGAGAACGTCGACCCGATCGAGGTCACCGCCGATCACGTGGGCATCGCGAAAAAGGAGTGTCCGCGCCGCGTCCGCCAGTGAGGCGTTCAACCCGGCACCCGTCACCTCGGAGCCTGTCACCTCGGAGCCCGTCAATTCCGCGCGCCGGTCACGAGGTCGAGCAGTCTCCGGCTTTGGCCCGGGTCGTCGGTTGCCAACGAGATCGCGTGGATCATGGTGATCAGGTCGAAGGCGTCGACAGGCGGTACGGGACCCGTCGCCTGAGCCGCGCGCAGAAGCCGGTCCGCCGCTGCCGTGGTCTGTGCGCGGAGGTCCACGAACGGGTTCTCGCCCGAGCTCATCACCGAGCGGAACACGTCCGCCATGCCTCTTTTCGCGCTCATGAAGTCGAGGAACTCGATCAGCCACAGCCTCAACGCCTCGCCGGGCTCATGCGTTTCGAGCAGTTCGCCGGCACGCTCCGCGATACGGACGATCTCCGCACGGTGCACGGCGACGAACAGTGCATCGCGGCTCGGGAAGTGCCGATAGAGCGTACCGATACCCACCCCCGAGTCCCGGGCGATGTCCTCGAGGAAGGCGCCCGGCCCGTGCTCGGCGAACGCGGTCGAGGCCACGGCGATGATCTGCTCGCGGTTGCGTCGCGCATCTGCACGCATCGGGCGCTCGCCCATCGGACCTCCTGGCACGCGAACTGGATATTCGGAGGCTCCTCCTCTAAGCTATCTGGAGGCGCCTCCAGATATAGGTTACCGGAAATCGCGAGAGAGGATCCATCATGAGCGCATCGGACTTCGGATGGGAGACGACCGCCGACGACGCGATCGCCGGCATCGACCTGCACGGCGTGCGCGCCCTCGTCACGGGTGGCACCTCCGGCATCGGTGCCGAGACAGGCCGGGTGCTGGCCTCCGCGGGCGCGCACGTCACGCTCACCGGCCGCAATCTCGACGCGGGCCGGGTGATCGCCGCCCAGATCGCGGACCAGCATCCCGGCTCGGTCGTCGACGTCGCCGGACTGGAACTGTCCGACCCCACGGCCGTCCGCTCCTTCGCAGCGCAGTGGAACGGCCCGCTTCATCTGCTGATCAACAACGCGGGCATCATGGCCCTGCCGGAACGGACCCTCAACGCCGGCGGGCACGAGCTGCAGTTCGCCACCAACCACCTCGGCCACTTCGCTTTGACGACAGCGCTCCATGCGGCACTCGCGTCGGGCGCGGCAGACCCGGCGTCCGCAGTGCTCGGCGGAGCCCGGATCGTCTCGCTCAGCTCGCGCGGGCATCTGCGCTCCGAGGTCGATTTCGACGACATCGACTTCGAGCGCCGCGAGTACGACGCGCTGACCGCCTACGGCCAGTCGAAGACGGCGAATGTGCTCCTGGCCGTCGAGGCCGGCCGGCGCTGGGCCGGCGACGGAATCACTGCCAATGCCGTCCACCCGGGTGCGATCCTCGAGACCGGTCTGTCGCGCAGCATGCCCGCACAGACTCTCGACGGCGTCCAGGCGACCAGCAAGCAAGTCTTCAAAACCGTTGGACAAGGCGCCGCGACAAGCATCGTCGTCGCGACCTCCCCCGAACTTTCGGCCGTTTCCGGCCGCTACTTCGAGGACTGCCGCCAGTCGGAGACGATTCCGGAAGGCACGCCCGACATCGGCTCCTACGCTCGAGGTGTCGCCTGGTACGCCCTCGATCCGGCCAATGCCCTGCGCCTCTGGGAAGTCTCCGAGGAGCTCGTCTCCGCCCGATGAAAACGGCGGCTATGCAGTGCCTTGCTGCAGACGGTCGCTGCGGTCGACGATCCACTGCCGCATGATGTTCTCGCGCAGTGCTTCGGCAGCATCGTCGAACTTGCCGCCTTTCAGGCTCTCGAGGATCCGGTAGTGAGACTTGTTGGCGATGCGGAAGTCCTCGGGTCCGGGGACCCCTAGATACCTGACCGGCCGCGTCTCGGCGATCAGAAGATTCACGATGGTGCGAGCGATCTCGTTTCCCGAGGCACGGTAGATGACGCCGTGGAATGCACGGTCGGCGTCGTGGAGGACATCGTTGTCCTCCGCGTTGTCGATGATCTTGAGGTAGCTCTCCATTTCCGCGAAGTCGGCCGCGGTGAGTTTGGCAGCGCCTCGACGGAGCATGGCGAGCTCGAGGTCGCAGCGCATCGTCACCACGTCCTCTCTGAGGACGCCCGATTCCTCGGTCTCCATTGCGACGCGTAACACGTCGGGATCGAGCAGATTCCACTCCTGCCGAGGCAGCACGGTGGTCCCCTCCCCCTGACGGATCCGGATCAGACCGTTCTGTTCGACGAATTTGATCGCCTCTCGGATCACCGGCCGGCTGACCCCGAACGTCTCGCACAGTGCCGGCTCGGGCGGGAGAACGCTGCCCGGCGGGAAGGTGCCCCGGACGATCTCGCCGGTCACTTCGGTCGCGACTTCCCGGCTGAGCCGGGTCGGACGGTTCGCCAGGCGGGAGGTCGTCGCGATGGCCGGATAGGCGTTCATTTCTCTCCCAACTCGATTGCCCAACCTTAGCATCAATCACTTGACTTCAAACGTCAGACGTTATAACTTCGACCTTTACCACCACCCGTCGCCCCAGCGAAAGGCACGATCAGTGAAGATCACCCACGTAGAGAGCTGGTCGGTCATGGTTCCGGCCATCGAACCGTCCTTCGATTGGCGACGCGGCCTGGCCGGGGGCTTCCCCTCCGGCGAGCGCGGGATCCTGCGCATCGGAACGGACGAGGGCGTCTCAGGCGTCGCCTTCGCCGGGCGTCCGGGCAGCGCGGCACAGCTGACCGAACTCGTTGACCGGGTGCTGCGCGACGAGCTGGTGGGACAGGACCCGCTGCAGCGGGAATGGCTCTGGCATCGGATCTGGGAGGTCGATCGGATCGAGGAGTTACCGCTCCCGATGTTCGGTCTCGTGGACATCGCCCTGTGGGACCTGGCAGCGCGGCTGTACGAAGTTCCGTTGTGGGAACTGCTGGGCGGCTTCCGAAGGGAACTGCCCGCCTATGCCTCGACCAGCACGTTCGGCAGCATCGAGGAGTACCTCGACGTCGCCGATCAGGCGCTGGCGCTCGGGTATCACGCGGTCAAGGTTCACGCGTGGGGCGATGCGAAGGCCGACGCCGCGCTCGCCTATGCTCTCCGGGAGCATCTCGGGCCTGACATCGACCTGATGTACGACGGATCGGCCGGATTCGACCTTCCGGACGCCCTCTACGTGGGCCACGCGCTGTCGGATGCGGGGTTCCTCTGGTACGAGGAGCCCATCCGCGAGTTCAGCATCGCCTCCTACGCCGAACTCGCTCGCCGTGTCCGCGTTCCCCTGCTCGTGGCGGAGACCTCCGACGGCGCCCACCTGAATTCGGCCGACTTCATCCGGGCGGGCGCCGCGACCTACGGAGTCCGCGCCAGTGCGGGAATGCGAGGCGGGATCACCGGATCCCTGCGCACCGCCCACCTGGCCGACGCGTTCCGGCTCCGCGCGGAAGTCCACGGGATGGACATCCCGAACCAGCATCTGTGCATGGCGATCTCGAACACCACGTACTACGAATCGCTGGTCACCTCCAACCCGGTCCGACGGGAATCGATCCTCGGCGCGGACGGGATGCTCAAGGCGCCCTCCGGTCCCGGCGCGGGTCTGCCCAGCGGTCTGGACTACCCGAGCGGACTCCAGGAGTTCGTTTCAGCCCCCCGCTGATATCGCACCAGAATGGTCCCGAACCCTATCGGGGCCGCCCGACTGAAAGGGAACGACAATGAAGTCACACGCACAGCACCCCTCCCGGTTCGGAAGGAGGACGAAGCTCATAGCGACCGCAACGGCGGTCCTGTTCGCGCTCGCGGGTTGCGCCAGCACCAACACGACGAGCAACAGCACGAGCGGGTTCACCCCGGTGAAACAGGATTCGAAGTCCGCGATCACCGTCTGGGTCGACTCGACGCGCCTGCCTGCCGCGAAACTCTTCGAGAAGGACAACCCGAACATCCCGATCAACATCGTCACGTACGACGGTGACGCCAACGGCGCGAACACGTTCCAAACGAAGATGTCGCTGTTCGACAAGGCGGGCAGCGGCTGGCCGGATGTCGTCTTCGACGAGGACACGACGGACCTCGGCTGGGCTTCCAGCGGCAAGGACCCATTCGCCGCCCCGCTGAACAAAGGAGTCTTCCCGGAGAGCAAGCTGAAGCAGTTCGCGACGGGTTCTCTGGCGCCATGCACGGCCGACGGGACCGTGTACTGCATCCGCAACGACATCGGCCAGAACGTCCTCTGGTACAACAAGACCCTGATGGACAAGTTCGGCTACACGGTGCCGACGACGTGGGAGCAGTACGAAGCGCTCGGTGCGGAAGTGTCCCAGCAGCATCCCGGATACGTGGTCGGCGCGGTCGGCGACTCCTACGCGTCGTACATCTACTTCTGGGCCAGCCAGTGCCCCGCTAACGTTCTGAACGGGACCACCTTCTCCTCGGACACGAGCTCGCCGGACTGCACGCGGATGGCGAAGCTGCTTGACACGATGATCGCCAACCACTCGGTCACCACGGACGCCATCCTCACCGGCACCAGCTACGCGACGACTTACGGCGCCGCCAAGACGCTCATGACGATCGGCCCCAGTTGGTACGGGCAGGACATCTTCAACGACGCACTCAAGGTACCGGCCGGGCAGATCGCGGCGGCCAAGCCGCTGAAGTGGGCCTCGGATCCGACGACCTACACGGGTGATGTCGGCGGCGGCACCTGGTTCATCTCGTCGCACAGCAAGAACCTCGCCGCGGCATCGAAGTTCGTCCAATTCGTCGCCACCTCCAAGGCGGTGCAGTCCGACGCTCCCACCTATCCCGCGTATGTGCCGGCGGCCAAGGAATGGCTGGCGAACCCCGCGAACACGAACTACTTCGCGTCGAGCGTCTCACCGGCCTTCAGCTTCGCAGCCGGCGCGATCTGGCCCGGCTGGTCCGCCAACGGACTGGTCAACCAGCAGAACATCTGGTCGACAACGGTGATGCCGCAAGTCCTTGCCGGCAAGAGCATCGCGTCGACGCTGCCCGCGTGGCAGACCGAAGCGCTGAATCTGGCGCCCACAGTCGGCTACACCGTCAAGAAATAGGTCAGACCGCAACCATGTCCCAAACCACCGTGTCCCGGGCTCTGCACGGACGCGCTTCGCGTGACGGCCAGCAGCCGGACCGCCGCCTCCCCAGGCGGCGGTCCGGCCTGGCCGGTTACGGATTCGTGTCCCTCTACACCGTCCTCCTGCTCGCGTTCGGGATCGCGCCCACCGTCTACGCGCTATACCTCTCCTTCACTAACGGGCTCGGCCAGTTCACCGGGCTCGGTCAGTACGTGAAGACCTTCGAGGACTTCCGCTTCATCGGCGCGTTCGTGAACATCGGAGCCTACCTGGCGATCTGGCTGGTCACGCTCCTCATCCTGGTGGTCGCGCTGGCGCTGATCCTGCATCGGCGCAGCGGAGCGGTTTCGTCGACTCTGCGGTTCCTGTTCTACCTTCCGGGGGCACTGGCCGGCGTCGCCAGCGTCCTGATCTGGCTGTTCATGCTCGACCCGAGTGCCAGTCCTTTCTCCCTCGTCCTCCACGCCCTCGGCCAGACCACCCTGACCTCCACGATCCTCCCCGCGCACCTGCCGATCGTCTTCGTGATCATCGCCTTCTGGACCGGCGCCGGCGGCTGGATCATCGTCATGTACGGCGCGCTCAACAACATTCCGCTCGAGATCCTCGAGGCGGCCAGGATCGACGGGGCTTCGGCGCTTCAGACGGCGTGGCGCATCGAGATTCCGATGATCCGCAAGTGGATCTACTACATGCTCATCCTCGCTTTCGCGACCGGAACCCAGCTGTTCGTGGAACCGCAACTGGTCGCCTCCGCATCCGGAGGAGACGTGTCGCCCACGTGGTCACCGAACGAACTGGCGTACGTCTACGCGTTCCAGAACGGCGACTTCAACGGCGCCGCCGCGATCTCCATCTACCTGCTGATCGTCAGCCTCATCGCCGCCCTCATCCTCGTCACGAGGTCCGGCCTGTTCAACGTAGAGGAAGACTGATGGTCAGCTCCGCCGGCATCGCCCCGACCAGCACCGCGCCCGGAAGCCGAAACGCGCCTCAGCCTCGGATCGCAGCACTGCTCACCTCACGCATCCTGATGTGGATACTGCTCGGATTCCTGCTGATCTTCTTCGTGCTGCCGGTCGTATGGCTGCTACTGGCGATCACCAAGACCGACAACCAGCTCGTGCACGACACGCCGCTGGCTTTCGGCTCACTAGGCAACGTCGCCACCACGTGGAATCACCTGATCGACTTCCAAGGTGCCGCCATCCTCGTCTGGCTGAAGAACTCGGCCATCTACTCTCTCGGCGCACTGGTCATCACTCTGGCCGCCACCATCCCGGCCGGCTACGGGCTGGCCCTCACGCGGTTCCGCGGCCGGGGCATCCTGCTGCGCCTCACGCTGGTGGTGATGCTGGTCCCGACGTCGACACTGGTGCTGCCCATCTACCTCGAGCTCAGCGCCGTCCACCTGACCGGAACAGCCTGGTCCGTGATTCTCCCGTTCTCCTTCTATCCGTTCGGGGTCTATCTGACCTACATCTACTACAGCACCAGCCTGCCCCGGGATCTGCTGGCTGCGGCGCGGATCGACGGATGCAGCGAATGGCGGATCTTCACGGACATCGCACTCCCGCTTGCGCGTCCGATCATCGGACTGGTCGCCTTCTTCAGCTTCGTCGGCAATTGGAACAACTATTTCCTGCCCTTGGTCATGCTCGCGAAAAGCCAGTCCTACCCGTTGCAGCTCGGTCTGCAGGAGCTGCTCTCCTCCACTCCGGCGTTCAACCCTGCCCAGGGCGGCGCCGCTCTGAACATCCAGCGGCCCGAGCTGGCGCTCGCGATCATCATCTCAATTCTGCCGGTGCTCCTCATCTTCCTGTTCTCTCAGCGCACGCTGGTGGCCGGTCTTCTGGCAGGATCAACCAAGGAGTGATGCAAGAGGCGGCACGGCCCGCACTCAAGACGCGGCACGACCCCGCACAGAAGACGCGGCACGACCGGCAAAGAAGACACGGCATGACCCGCACATGAGATTCGACCCCGAAAGGCGACCCTGCATGACGCAACCCACCCGCGCGATCGCGCGAAGCTCCCTCCACGTCACCGAGGTCGGGCTCGGCTGCGCACAACTGGGAAATCTGTATGGAGCGATCACGGACGAGGAGGCCGTTGCGATCGTCGATGCGGCCTGGAATGCGGGGATCCGCTACTTCGATGTGGCCCCGCACTACGGTCTCGGCCTGGCCGAGGAGAGACTCGGAAAGGCGCTTGCCGGGCGCCCTCGGGATCAATACGTGATCTCTACGAAGGTCGGACGCCTGCTCGAACCGAACCCTGACTTCGCGGGCGAGCGCGATGAAGACCTGTTCGATGTTCCCGCGCGAAGCCGGCGACGCGCCGATTACAGCCGGGACGGAGTCCTGCGATCCCTGGACGACAGCCTGAACCGGCTCGGCTTGGACCGTATCGATATCCTCTACGTCCACGACGCCGACGACCACTATCGCGAGGCCCTCGACGGCGCATTTCCCGCTCTCGACCAGCTGCGATCCGACGGCGTGATCAGCGCATACGGGGCAGGTATGAACCAGTCCCGGATGCTCGCAGATTTCATCCGGAACACGGACGCGAACATGATCATGGTCGCCGGGCGCTACACGCTCCTCGACCAGACCGCACAGAGCGATCTTCTGCCCGAGGCCGAGCGGCGTGAGGTCAGCATCGCGGCCGCGGGCGTCTTCAACTCCGGCCTTCTCGCCTCCGAAGAGCCGTCCGCCGACGCCCACTTCGACTACGCGGCCCCGCCTGACAGCCTGGTCGCACGGAGCCGGCAGATCGCCGCCGTCTGTTCCCGCTTCGGGGTCACCCTTCCCCAGGCCGCCGCACAATTCCCGCTTCGCAACCCCGTGGTCGCGACCGTCGTCCTCGGCGCAGACGACCCGGCCCAGGCTCACCGCAACGCTGCACTCCTGTCCCCCGCCGCGCCTGCCGAACTCTGGGATGAGCTCCGCCGTCAGGGACTGATCGGCGACGAGCAGAGCGCGCAGCCGGAGAGCACCCGATGATCACGGCATTGCATTCGCTCGTGCTCCCGGGCCACGAAGCGGACTACGAGAAGACGCATGCGCGCATTCCCGCGGATCTGGTGGCCTCGTTCGAACGAGTCGGCATCCGTGACTGGACTATCTGGCGTGTCGACCGGCATCTGTTTCACCTGGTCGACTGCGACGACCTCCCGGCCGCACTGGATCTGCTCACGGAGGACCCCGCGAACCAGGCATGGCAGGAGCGGATCGGCGTTCACGTCGAAGTCTTCGACCCCGCCGATTCGTCCGGGAACCCCGCGCCGTTGCATCAGGTGTGGCAGCTCGCCGCTCAGAGTGTGGACGCGAGCGAAGAGCAGCGATGACGATAGATGCGCACGTACACGTGTGGGATCCGCGACGATTTCGCTACGACTGGCTGTCAGGTGATCACGCCCTGAACCGGCCGTTCCTTCCCGCTGACATCGACCGTGGATCGGGCGGCGTGCAGTCCATGATCTTCGTGCAGGCCGATTGCGCAGCCGACCAGGGGGTCGACGAGGCGCGCTGGGTCGCCTCCCTGACGGAGGAGTGGCCGGAACTGGCCGGGATCGTCGCGTTCGCCTCCGTCGAAGACGGCACGCGCGTGGCATCCCAGCTCGACGAGCTGGCCGACGTAGACCTGGTCTGCGGCATCCGTCGCCTCCTGCAGGGCCGGCCCGACGACTTCTTCGAGTCGTCCGCACTGGTCGACGGGCTGAACGCGGTCGGCGACGCCGGACTGTCGTTCGACGCATGTGTCACCCACGGGCAGCTTCCGGCATTGCGCCGATTGCGAGCCAAGGTTCCCGGGCTCACGGTGATCCTGGACCATCTCGGCAAGCCCCCGGTGATCGACGGGTTCACCAGCGACGCCGGGCTGGCCTGGCGGGAAGACATCCGGGAGCTCGCGACCTTCCCTGAGACTTATCTGAAGTTGTCGGGCCTGGCACCGGAGTCGTCTGCCGAGCGGCCGCTCAGCGACCAGGTACGGCCGTTCCTCCTGGCTGCGGTTGAAGCGTTCGGGACCCGACGGTGCATGGTCGGCAGCGATTGGCCGGTCTCCGCACGGGTTCCGATCGACCGTTCGTATGGATCCTGGTTCGAAATCCTCAAGGAAACCCTGACGCTCGATGCCGCAGAAGAGGAGCGCGTGTTCTCAGGTACGGCCGGTGAGGCGTACCGGCTGTGAACAGGAGATCCCGCCGGGTCCGGCCTGCGTCAGCCCGGCGCGGGATCCGTGAGTGGGTCAATCCCGTGGGGGAACCGTTCCCTCATTGACGAGAAGGTCGACCGCTCTATCGAAGCCCGCCCACGCCGCTCGCGCGAGCCCGCCCCCGACGCTCACCCGCCGGACGCCGAGGTCGGCGAGATCTCCGACGCGCATCTGCGGCGACATCAGCAGCACGTTCACGGGTTTCGGCGCCACCGCCGCCACGATCTCCGAGATCTCGCCCGGATCTGTGACGCCGGGCGCATAGAGGCAGTCGGCGCCCGCCTCCGCATAAGCCACGAGCCGCCCTACGGTGCGAGACAGGTCACGGTCGCCGAGGAGGTATCCCTCAGTCCGGCCGACGAGCATCACGTCTGATCCGCTCGACGCGATCGCGTCTGCCGCAGCCCGGATGCGCTCCACGGCCAAGGGCAACTCGTACAGCGCGGATCCGGTGCGGTCCTCGATCGACAGCCCGGCCACACCGGTATCCGTTGCCAGCAGCACGTTGCGTGCCACCGCGTCGGGAGCGTCGGCGAAGCCGGCCTCGAAGTCGGCATTCAGCGGAAGATCGGTCACCTCGTTCAGCATCGACAGATGCTCGAGGAGCTCATCCAAAGCGACCTCGCCGTCTTCGCGGCCCAGCGACCAGGCGAAGCCGGAACTCGTCGAGGCGAGGGCACGGAAGCCCCGCGCTGCGAGACGACGGGCGCTTCCCGCGTCCCACGGGTTCGGCAGGACGAAGCAGCCATCCCGATGCAATTCGCGGAATCCGGCCCTTTTCGAAGCCACATCGATCGTCATGATTCGGCGAACGACCTTTCTGTGATCGACCAACCGTGAGGGGCGACCGCCCCGGCGAGCTCACCCGTCGCCACGTCCGAGTCAAGCACGGAACCGGGCCCCACCGGAAGCTCGACATCGTCGAGGTTCAAGGCGAGGACGAGCGCATCGTCGTCTGTTTCCTGCGTGATGACGTACTGGCGGTTCCGCAGGACTTCCGACCGGGTTCGGGCGTGGTGCAGCCAGGGGTGCCGGCGGCGCAACCCGATGATCCGTTGGTGAAGCCGGAAGAGCTCCTCATCGGTGTGTTCGAGGGCGTCAGGCCCGTGGACCGGAAAAGCGGGCCTGATCGTATCGTCACCGCCCGCGCGATCCTCCTTGATGCCGCGGAAGCCGAACTCATCACCGGCATAGACCGTCGGGGTGCCGCCGAGAAGTCCGAGGAGCACGACGGCATGCGGGAGGTGACGGCGATCGGCGATCTGACTGGCGATGCGCGTGACATCGTGATTGCCGATGAACGTCGCGGGGACGAAGGAGCGGAGCATGTCGTTGTGCCGGCGCAGCGCCCAGTCGAGCTCGTAGAAATTCCCGTTCTCGATGCTCGACCAGATCGCCTTCCAGAGTTCGTACTGAGTCACCGTGTCGACGGTGCTCGATGCGACGAATGCGCTGTAGTCGCCGTGGATGACCTCCGCCTCGAACCACGCGTCCGAGTGACTGTGACGCACCTGCGGGAGCACATCCGCCCAGAAGTCGGACGGAACGCTGTACGCGGCGTCGAGCCGCCATGCGCCGGCCCCCCGATCCAGCCAGTGGCGCATCACGTCGACGACATACCTCCGCACGGCGGGCTGGTCGTGATTGAGCGCGACAAGTTGCTCGTGTCCCTCGAAGGCCTCGAGCCGCACCCTTCCGCGGTCGTCGACGTCTGAACGGAACCAGCGCAGTGCCTCGCTTCCCGGACCGTCTCGCAGCGCATCCTGCACCCGAGGGTGATCGCGGCCGACATGGTTGAAGACCCCGTCGAGCTGGATCCGCAAGCCACGCGCGTGGGCTTCGGCGGCGAGCCGATCGAAGTCGGAGTCGACGCCGAGCCGAGGATCGATCCGGAAGTGGTCGAGCGTGTCATAGCCGTGGGTGCTCGAGGCGAAGATCGGGCCGAGCGCAATGCCCGAGGCACCCAGCCGCAAGGCATGGTCCAGCCAGGGGATCAACCGCAGCAGCCGGTGCTCGTCAGGACGAGCCGGGCCGGTCGCCGGTTCCGGGAAGGCGCCGACGAAACCCAGAGGATAGACCCGCCACCAGATCATGTGCCGGACCCAATCGGGCTCAGGCGTCATAGTCATCTTGACCCAAGTGTCCCGCGCGGACAGCAAGGTCGCAACGCCGGGTGGCGCGCGCGAGGCGTAGTCACCTGGTCGACGCTCGGCCATCGTCGCGAGATCTACCGCTAGGGCGATGAAGAGGATGCCCTGAGCGCCACATAACAGACCGATTGTTCGGTGGGCGACCCGTGACCCTTTTGCTTGGGATTACGTCCGGCGTAGAGTCGCGGCATGTCCGCAGGTGTGACGGGCTCGCACGCGCAGCTGGCCAGCGCGCTCCGGACCCGGGTCGAGGAAACGGGAACGCTGGAGCCCACCCTGAGGAAGGGGATACTGGCTCGCGGTGCTGGCGGTCCAGCGGTGCCGGATCCATACGATGCACTGGCACACCAGGTCGCCGAGGACTCCTACCGCGTGACCGACGCGCAGGTCCGAGCGATCGTAGAAGAGGCCGGCTCGGAAGGGAACGCATTCGAAGTGCTCCTGACTGCCGCCATCGGTGCGGGGCTTCGCCGCTGGGACGCTGCCGCAAAGGCGATCGGAGACGCCGAAGATGCGACTTCCTGAGGTCGAGCGTGGGGACACTCTCCGCCATCGGATGCTCATCGCGATGATCTCGAGACTGTCGGGCCTGCGGTTGCCCGATGCGGCTCGTGTCGCCTTTTACCGGAACGACTTTGCCGGACCGACACTCGGGACGTGGACGCAACGAACGATGAGGGGACCCAGCGGCTGGTCTGTGTCGGAGCGCGAACTCATGGCAGCGTCCGTCGCTACCTGGAACAGCTGCGGGTTCTGCATCGGCGCCCACGGCGCCGTCGCAGTACGCGGAATGGACAAAGACGTAGTCGACGCCGCGCTCTCGGACTACAGAACGGCTCCGATCTCCGACAAGCTCAAGGCGGCGTTGGCATTCATCGAAAAGCTCACCCGAACGCCGGATGACGTCACCGCAGACGACGCCCGTGACGCGCTGCGCGCGGGCGTCAGCCTCGACGAACTCCGGGACGCGGCCGCAGTCGCCGCGCTCTTCGCCACGATCACCCGTTACGCCAATGCCCTCGACTTCGTCATCCCAAGTCCAGCCGACTTCGACAAAGCGGCAGGAATGCTCCTGCGCCGCGGCTACGCCTAGGTCTCAGTGCACCGCCGCGGCTACGCCTAGGCCTCAGTGCACCGCCGGGCGTGATCGGTCAATCGTCGAAGAAGGCCCGGCTTCGCTCCACGTCGGCCTCGTGCACATTCACCCAGTCGATCAAGGCGCGGATCGGCACGATCAGCGTCGCCCCCACGTCCGTGAGGCCGTACTCGACCCGCGGCGGAACCTCCGGGAACGAGTCTCGGGTCACCAATCCGTCTCGTTCCAAGGAGCGCAGCGTCCGAGTCAGCATCCGGTGTGAGATTCCGGGGATCCGTACCAGAAGGTGAGTGAACCGCAGCGGTCCGTCCGACAGCGTCGAGATGACGAGGATCGTCCATTTGTCCCCGATCCTCGTCAGCATTTCGCGCACCAGAGTCTTTGACGATGCGGTACAGGGCTGATCGGCCCAGCTCGAGATCTCTGTGCCCGGGGCCGAGTACGTCATTTCACGTTTCTTCCGTCTATGTTCGTGAGGCACTTCAAAGTGCCCAAGAGAATGCGGGACTTTTGTCACAGTTGCCGCGTTAGGCACTAGTGGTAACCGAAAAAAGCGTGACGTGTTCCCGTCGACCATATGACGCCGCCCACCCACAGACCTGCACCCCCTCACGCACCGGCTCATCGCTTGGACGAACGCCCTCGCACCGCTCCGCCAAGAGGTGAGCATCGCCCAAGGCTGACGCCGCGGAGCTCATTTCGCGGGACCGTGGCCGCCGATGCGGCAGTTGTGGTCCCGATCCGGGCACTTTTGTTCCACCTGCTGGAACGAGTAAATCAACTGTTGGCACGTGCGACATTTCGTGTCTATATTTGACGACATGTCCCATCCCATGCATGACGAGTTCCATCCAGTGGAACAAGTGACTACTCGCACACTGAGCCGTGGCCTTGCGGTCTTGAAGGCGATCCTCGATGCCGACTCAGCGCCGACCTTGACCGAACTGAGCGAGACGACCGGATTGCCGAAGGCGACGATCTCGCGGCTGCTCGCAACGCTCGTCGACGCCGGTTTTGCAGCCCAGCTGCCGGGAACTCAGCGCTACTCGGCCGGAGTCGCACTCGCGGCGAGAATGCGTGCAAGCTCTCTGGAGTCGCTGCTGGTCGAGCGCGCGACGCGGATCGTTGCCTCGCTGCGCGATTCGTCGGGCGAGACCACGGTCCTGTGCACCCCCGTGTGGCCGGATCGGGTCTGCGTCGTCGCAAGTCAGTCGCATCATCAGGTGCGTGCGCAGAAGGCGCTCGGCGAAGTCGGACCGCTCACGCGCGGCTGCACGGGACGGGCCTTCCTGGCGTTCGCGGGTGACGAGCGCATCGAACGAGCGCTGGCATTGCGGCCGATCATGCAAGGCACGCCCAAGACCGTCACGCAGCACGACGACTTCCGGAGACTGCTCCAGGTCGAGCGCGAACAGGGCTACTCACTGTCATTCGAATCGACGTTTCCAGACATGACCGGCGTCGCGGTCCCGGTGTTCGGTGCCGATACGGCGATGCCCATCGCGACCATCAGCGTAAGTGGTCCGTCTTCGCGTTGGACGGTTGCCGCGATGACCGATTTCGTGCCGCAGCTGCGATCTGCCGCCCAGGAGCTCAGCGAGTCCTTCACAGCGAGGGTCGCATGACCGTCACCGCACTCGCCGCCACCGGTCAGCTCGGCACCGGATTCAAAGAGAAGACCCTCGTGGCCGCGGCTGAGTCGGCCGATTTCATCGGCTGCGACGCCGGATCCTCCGACCCGGGCCCGTATTACCTCGGCTCCGGTGAGACCCAGTCCGGAAACGCGTCTGTCGCCCGGGACCTCGAGCTGATGATCCGCGAGGGCCTCCGCCACGGAATTCCGGTACTGATCGGATCGGCCGGCACCGCCGGTGCCCGACCCCACCTGGAGCGCACCGTCGCCATCGTGCGCGAACTCGCGGCGAAAAACGGATGGCATTTCCGTCTCGGAGTGGTCGACAGCGAGATCGATGCGGAGCGGGTCGTCTCAGCGATGGACGCGGGAAGACTGCGGCCTCTAGCGGGAGCGCCGCAACTCGACGCAGAGCGTATCCGAGCCGCATCCCACATCGTCGCAATGCAAGGACCGGAATGTTTCATCGACGCGCTCGACCGGGGCGCCCAGGTGGTCATCGCCGGCCGGACAAGTGACACCTCGATTTTCGCGGCCATCCCGATCATGCGCGGGATTCCGGCAGGGGTTGCGTTCCATGCCGCGAAGATTCTCGAATGCGGAGCAGCAGCGACGGTCGAACGCAAGTATCCGGACTCCATGGTGGCGGTCCTGGACGATGACGGATTCGTCGTCGATCCGCCGAACCCCGACATGTACTGCACCCCGCAGAGCGTCGCCTCGCACGCGTTCTACGAGACCTCGGATCCCTTCCGACTGCCGGAACCGCCAGGATCCCTGGTCACCATGGACTCGCACTACGAAGCGGTGTCGGACCGCGCCGTGCGAGTCACGGGCAGCACCTTCGATCCGGCCGCGATCTACACCGTGAAGCTGGAAGCGTCCACTCTCGTGGGATACCGCACCCTCGTGATCGCGGGTGTGCGCGATCCCGTCGTCGTCGGGCAGATCGATGACTACATCGAGAAGGTGGACGCGGTGATCCGCGGCAAGATCGCCGACAGTCTCGGCCTGGCCGAGGGAAGCTACCGGATGCGATGGAACGTCTACGGTCGCAACGGTGTGCTCGGCTCGTTCGAGCCCGAGCCGCGTGTCGATGGGCACGAGGTCGCACTCCTCATCGACATCGTCGCCGATTCGCAGATGGTCGCGAACAGCATCGCGTCGGTCGCCTGGCACACTGCGTTGCACCAGCCCGTTCCCGAATACAGCGGGCTCGTCAGCAACCTGGCGTTCCCGATGTCGCCGCCCGCAACGCCCGCCGGCGCGGTCTACGAATTCTCGATCAACCACGTGCTCGAGCTCGACCGTCCTGACGAGACCTACACACTGACGATCGAGGAGCTCTGAGATGGCGACCCTGCATGAATTGGCGAGACTGATCCGCAGCAAGAACGCGGGACCGTTCGAATTGACGATCGACGTGATGTTCGAGACCCGTGACGCATACGAGCGAGTCCGCTCCTCGAGCGTGCTCAGCGTCGAGAACGTCGCGGCCATCTACTCTGTCGACCCCGCCCTCGTCAGCCGCTTCGAGGCGGACGTCGCGATGGCGATAAAGGTGTCGATTCCGCGGCCGGTCGCCTCGGGAAGCGTCGAGGACACCGACATCTTCGGTGGGCAGTTCCACAGCCCGCTCGTGAACCTGGAGGTCCAGTGAGCGACGCTGCCGACGCCCGCATCCGACGGATCCGCGAGTTGCTTCCCGAACTCCAGGAGATCGGCTCCGAGCAAGCCCGAATCGCGGTCGAGCAGATCTGGGAACGCTGCTGGGCGGAGAGCGCGTGGCCGGACGTGGCTGTGGTACCCAAGAATGGGGCGGCAGCTCGGGCCGTCGCCCACGTGCCGGACGCCTGGACACTCGTGACACACGCTCGCACGGTGGCGCAACTCTCGCTGGTCAACGCGGAGGTGCTGGAGCGGTTGCACGGCATCCATTACGACAGGGACGCCCTGCTCGTCATCGCCCTGCTTCACGACGTCAGCAAGCTGGTCGAATACGTCGACGACCAGGACGGCGGGGCCGAAAAGGGCGAGTTCGGCGAACTCATCCAGCATGGCGTCTACGGAGCGTTCCTCATGTGGCAGCATGCATTGCCGCTCGAGTGGGTGCACGCGGTCATCAGCCACACGCCCTCGTCTCGGGTTCTCCCGAAAACGCAGGAGGCCCTGATCGTGCGCTACGTCGACTTCCTCGACAC
>FSWU01000068.1_pt1 | contig 19387 bp, 16 predicted proteins | sample 1638061 | NCBI WGS metagenome assembly FSWU01 (sample SAMEA3914788, study PRJEB12502) | metagenome | biome: forest; material: soil | place: Canada | collected 2011-07-03 | depth 0.1 m
ACACGTGCGCCCGCCTTGGCCGCCGCGGCCGCTGCGGCCATCCCAGCCGGGCCCGCGCCGATGATCACCACCTCATCCATCGGTCGCCTCCTCGACCGGCAACGTGGTGACGACCACATCGCCATCACGGGCGCGGCGCTGACAGGCGCGGACGTCCTCCAGCCCGTTGACGGTGACGAGACAGTCGAAGCACACCCCGATGCCGCAGAAGACGCCGCGCGGCGATCGGCGTCCGGCCGTCTCGCGGAACTCGCGGCGCCCGGATGCGAGCAGGACTCCGGCGATCGTCTGGCCCACGAGGCCACGCACCTCCACCCCGTCGACCCGGATCGCGAGCGTGTCCGCGTTGCCGCTCACGCTGCCAACCGCCCTCTCACCGGTCGCGACGACATCCGCCCTCTCACCGGTCGCGACGACATCCGCCCTCTCACCGGTCGCGACGCCGACCGCCCGCTGACGACTCATGACGCCGACCGCCCGCCAACGAAGGGGGCGAGCGAAGGTCTGCGCGGATCGAACGACTTCGGGTCCACACTCGGGCTGTCCCCCGTGATCAGGTCGGTGAGAAGTTCGGCCGTCGCCGGCGCCAGGCCGACACCCGCTCCTTCGTGCCCGACGGCGTACCAGAGACCCTCGATCCCGGGGTCCGGGCCGATAACGGGAAGATGGTCGGGCATGTACGCCCGGAATCCGCCGTATGAGCGGATGACCTGCGTGTCCGCGAGGAAAGGGAAGAGTCGCGTAGCCTTCGCGGCGATCGCGCTGAGCACCTCGGTCCGGAGCCGGTCGTCGTAGCCGACGCGTTCGCGCGACGAGCCGATCAGGACCGTTCCCGAGGCCGTGCTCTCAACCACGGTCGACGTCTGGAGAACGGCGTCGTCCGAGCTGACCGCCGAGACGTAGTCGGCGTCGTAGACCTTGTGGAGGACACGCCGCGGCATGCGCGCGGTGACGAGGATCATGCCACGCCTGGGCAGCACCGGGAGACTCGCGCCGAACAGCGTCGCGACGTCACCAGATCGCGGTCCTGCAGCCAAGACGACGGTCCGCGCCCGGAATTCGTCTCGATCGGTGCGAACACCGCGTAATCTGCCGTATTCGTCGACGACGGACGAGACGACCTCTTCGCCGACGACGACGCGGGCGCCAGACCGTCTCGCAGAGGCGAGCATGGCCTCCGCGGCGATCACGGGCTGAACCTGCGCGTCTTCGGGATAGTGGACCGCGAACTGGGCGTCCGGCGACAGCCAGGGTTCGAGCTCACGTATCCGGTCGGCACCGAGCTCCTCGGCGTGGACTCCGGAATCGCGCTGAAGCGCCGCGAACGACCGCAGCCCTGCGGTGCCTTCGTCCGTCGTGCTGACCACGACGCCGCCCTTCGCCTCATATTCGATGGACGGGAAGCAATCGTCCTTGGACTTCGCGAAGCTCTCCGCGAACTCTCGCCAGAGCACGATCGAGCGCTGGGCCAGTTCCAGCTCCGGGCCAGGTCCTTTGTCCGAGACCAGGATGTTGCCCTCGCCGTGTGCCGTCGTCCCGCCGCCCGGCGCGCCGCGATCGATGACGACGACGCTGAGGCCCTCGGCGGACAACCGGTGTGCGCAGGCGGCTCCCACGATGCCGGCACCGATGACGATGACGTCCGACGAAGCCACGCGCTACCCCCCTCGAAGACCAGACGACGAGAAGCGGATCCCTACTCATCCACTCTTAGTAATATGTCACACATTCATAAAGTTGAAAAGAGCTTCGTCCCCGGTCGGTCGTGCCTGGTCGTTTACCTGGTCGCCGTGTTCGGCCGGGCGTCGCCGGTTGCGTTTTTCGGCTCCGGCTCGCCGGCCCACCACCCCAGAATGTGCCGGATGTGCCGGGTCATGAGCTCCTCTGCGCCGGAACTGTCACCCACGAGCAGAAAATCGAGAAGCTGATGGTGCTCCTGGGCAGACTGCATGAGTTCCTCGGTCTCGATGAGAGTGACCAGGCCGAGCAGCCGCGTCTGGGACCGAAGGTCCCGCACGATCTCCAGAAGGTGGCGGTTCCCGAGCTCCTGCAGCAGGCTCAGATGGAATTCGGCGTCGGACTCCAGATACGACCGGAGGTCCGCGACCTGGGCACCGGCGACGATCGAATTGGCGAGCTGCCGGAATTGTGCGACCTTCGACGTGTCGAAGGACGACGCCAGCTCCGCCATCGATCGGGGCTCGAGGAGTTGGCGGACGGCCACGATCTCCTCGAGATCCTGGCGGCTCACGGACGTGACCCGGAAGCCTCGATTGCGCATCGCCTCGACGAATCCACGCTTCTCGAGGTTTAGCATCGCCTCGCGGACCGGGGTCGCCGACACATTGAACTGCACGGCGAGAGTCGGCACCGAGATCACGGCATCGGGTGCGATCTCACCCGAGGTGATCGATGCCGCGATCGCCGCTTCCACCTGATCGCGCAAGCTCGATGACGGCTCGATCCTCGTCTTCCCGAATCCCGCAAGGTGCTTCGAGACCTTTGCATCCTGCACTTGTCCTCCAACAGTCAAGCGGCGCGCCGTCGTGCCGTCACGCGGAACATCGTCGTCGACCACACTCTAGCCATCCACCGGGGCGACGAGCCGCTCGAATACCTTGGTCCCGTCACGGAGGCCGTCGTGCTGGTATTCGTTGGTGACCCAAGTCGTAACATTTCCCACCGCGGCGGCCGTCTCCATGGAGAGTCCGGCGTCGACGTACATGTCGTCGAAATAGACGACCGCGCTCACCGGAACCTCGTTCGACGCGAGACGATCGAGGTCGTAGAGCGGTGAATAGTCCTCCACACGCGCCAGAGCCTCTGCGGCCCGCGCGAACGGCCGCAACGACTTGATCTCTTCGAACATCCAGGGATACATCATCTCGCCGGTGAACATCAGCGGCCGGTCCTCGATCCCGAAGCCCGGTCGCTTCGACCGCTCGCGCTCCGCCGCCCACCCGGTGCTTCCCGCGCCGCTGCCGTAGATGGACTCCTGCATGACGGCGAAGAGCGGATTCTCCCAGTAGGAGGTCTCCCGCATGACGCTCTCGAGGAAGGCATCGCCGAGCGGTCCCGGGTCGCCGAGCGGCGCGGAACCGCCGTCGTCCGAGAGCGTGTAGTCCGAGAGCGCCTCATCCACGAGCCAGTGGAGCTTCTGGGCTCCCGTCGACATTCCCAGCCCCAGCCCCAGGGTCTGGAAACGGCGAACTGTCAGTCGGTCCCCGTCCGGAAGCCTCACGTCGCTCGAAGCAAGGATGTCGGCGATGGCGCCGATCCGGTCGCTGTCTGCGGGGAACCGTTCGTAGTACCGCCGCGTCTTCTCGGCGACGCGGGGGTACGTGCGGCGGTAGACCTCCTCCGCGTCCGGATGGAGGGAGGCCAGCCCACCGGCCACAAGGCAGCGGTCGAGTCCTTCGGGAGCGGCGGACAGATAGCGGAGTGTGATGAAGCCGCCATAGCTCTGACCCAGCGTCGTCCAGCGGTCGAGGCGGAAGTAGTCCCGCCGGAGGTGCTCGAGGTCCCGGACGATCGAGTCGGCCCGGAAAAGGAGAAGGAACTGCGCTGCATCGTCCGCGCTGTCGAAGGTGCCGATCACCCCGGCTGTCACCTTGCTGCTGCGGCCCGTACCGCGCTGATCGAGGAGCAGAACGCGATAGTGCCGGAGAGCTTCGGCGATCCATCCCTCCTTACGCAGGGGTCGCGGAGATTTACCGCCCGGTCCGCCCTGAAGGAAGACCAGAACGGGCAGTTCCTCGTCGATCCGATCGGGTTCGGCGAGTTCCAGGACGAAGAGCGTGATCTCGCCATCGTCGGGCCGCGACCAGTCGAGGGGAACCGCCACGCGATGTTCCCGGACGTGCACCCCGGGGATGTTGTATTCGATCATTTCGCTCCAGAATAGCTGAGTGACGTGTGACGTGTTACACGGTATGATTTTGACATTGATGCATCACTGAGCGATTGGAGCCGGCGGTGGCAACCCATCACCTGGAATCGACATCCGAGACGTCGATCGACATACTCTCTCCCGACCTGCCCCCTGTGCTGACAGTCTCGCCAGGTGACACCGTGGTGGTCCACACACTCGATTCGGGCGGCTTCTTCGAACGCCCACCCGCCACCGGGGAGAAGCGCCCCCAGCTCATCGAGAATCTGCGCGGACACTGCCTGGTCGGCCCGATCGCCGTCGAAGGCACCGAACCCGGCCAGGTGCTCGCGGTGCACTTCGTGTCGCTCCTTCCCGACGACTGGGGCCTCACCGGCGCAGGCGTGGCGGATACCCCGCTCAACCGGCGGCTCGGCTTCGATGGATCGAACGGCACGAGGCTGCTCTGGGATCTCGACGTCGAGGCAGGCGTCGGCACCAACCAGCTCGGTCTGTCCACGGCTCTGAAGCCTTTTCTGGGTGTCGTGGCGATGACACCCAGCGAACCTGGCGAGCATTCGACGGTCCCCCCTCGCACACTGGGCGCCGGCAACATCGACTGCCGTGAGCTCGTCGCGGGCTCCACGTTGTACATCCCGGTCACCGTCCCCGGCGCACTGCTCTCGGTCGGCGACGGCCACGCGGCACAAGGAGACGGAGAGGTCTCCGGCACCGCCATCGAGGCGGGGATGACCACCGAGATGGTCCTGGACATCGAACCGGATCCGGCGTTGAGCACCGTCCACGCGATCACCCCGGTCGGCCGGATCACCTTCGGGTTCAACGCCGACCTGAACGAGGCCACCGTCGACGCGCTCGATGCGATGCTGACCTGGATGCAGAAGCTCTACTCGATCACCAAGGCGGAGGCGCTCGGCATGGCGAGCACCACGGTGAGTCTGCGCGTCACGCAGATCGCCAACGACACCTGGGGCGTCCACGCGCTCCTCCCGGACGGGGCGATCACCGTCGCGCGCCAGAGCTGAGGCGGCGGTTTCGAAGGGATCTTCGGTTCGCGAAAAATCGCGCCCGAGATCACCGACCGGCAGCATATCCCTGTGCGCCACGAGGGTTCGCAGCGGCCTTGAGCCAGCCGTCCTCGCGGGCGACAGCGCTCACCGAGCCGAGCGACCAGTCGTCGACGACCTTGACGAGGTGGCCCCGCTTCCGCAGCGTCGCGATGGTCTGGGGATCGAACCGGCCCTCCATCAGCATGTGGCCCAGGTGCGTGTCACGCGGGTAGAAGGAATTGGGCATGTGAATCGAATGGAAGCTCGGCTCGTCGATCGCCGCCTGGAGATTGCGACCGCCGTGCACGATGTTCAAGAAGAAGTGGAGGGTCCACTGGTCCTGGAAGTCGCCGCCCGGGGTGCCGAACGCGAGCCACGGTTCGCCGTCGCGTAGGGCGAACGACGGTGTGAGCGTCGTTCGTGGCCGGGCCCCCGGACGGAGCGAGTTCGGCAGCCCCTCCTCCGCCCAGAACATCTGCCCGCGCGTGCTCAGGCAGAACCCGAGTCCGGGCACGGTGGGCGATCCCTGGAACCATCCGCCACTCGGAGTGGCGGAGATCATCATCCCGTCGCTGTCCACCACGTCGAGGTGACAGGTGTCGCCGCGTGTCAGGCCCGACGCCATGATGGTCGGCTCACCGGCGCCCGATGCACCCAGGTCGATCTCGAGGCTGTCCGGATACCGGGGCATCCGAGGCGTCCGTCCGCCCGGGCTGCCCGGCCGTAGTGCCAACGACGCATCGTCCGTGATCAGCTTGCGCCGCTCATCGGTGTAGTCGGTGCTGAGCAGGTCGGTCAGCGGTACATCGGTGAACTTCGGGTCGCCGTACCAGGCTTCGCGATCGGCGAAGGCGAGCTTGCTCGCTTCGATGATCGTATGCACCCAGTCGGGGGATCCGGGGCCCATCTCCGTGAGGTCGAACCCCGACAGGAGGGCGAGCTGCTGGAGGAACACTGGACCCTGGCCCCACGGGCCGGTCTTGCACACGGTGTACTCGTGGTAGTCGAAGGTCACGGGTTCCTCTACCGAGGGCGACCATGCGGCGAGATCGTCCGCCGTGATCAGGCCGCGATGGCGTTCTCCCGAGGTATCCATGATCTCGGCCGATTCGCTGAACGCGCCGATGGCTTCCGCGACGAAGCCCCGGTACCAGGCGTCGCGGGCGGCGACGATCTGTTTCTCACGATCGCCGCCGACCGCCTCGGCCTCCTCCACGATGCGCGAATAGGTCGCCGCCAGCACCGGGTTGCGGAAGTGTGAACCGGCCGCGGGGACACGGCCGTCCGGCAACCAGGTCTCGGCGGAGCTGTGCCATTCGGATTCGAAGAGGTCCTTCATCGTTCCGATCGCCGACGACACACGCTCAAGGAGAGGGTGCCCCTGTGCCGCGTAGTGGATGGCGGGTTCGAGCACCTGACGCACGGTCCACGTGCCGCGCTGCTCGAGGAGGAGCATCCACGCGCCGAACGAGCCGGGCACCACGGCGGGGAGCAGACCTGTCCCGGGTACGAGATCCAGTCCCAGATCGTTCAGCGCAGCCACGGATGCAGCGGCGGGCGCGACGCCCTGCCCGCACACGACGGACGTCTTGCGCTCGGTCTCCGACCACAGCAGGATCGGCACCTCTCCGCCCGGCCCGTTGAGGTGCGGCTCGACGACCTGCAGCACGAAGCCCGCGGCGACCGCGGCGTCCGCTGCGTTGCCGCCGCGCTCGAGCACGCTCATTCCGGTCGCCGTCGCCAGCCAGTGCGTGCTGGCGACCATTCCGACGTTTCCGATCAGCTCGGGACGAGTTGTGAACACGGTTACCCTCCTACTTGTCGCCATGGCCCTTGCCGGACGCGGGATGCATCAACTGGTGCGCACCCGCGGATCGAGGAGTCCGTACAAGATGTCCACGATGACGTTAGCAACCACAACGAAACAGCCGCCGAGGAGGACGATTCCGATGATGACGGGCCGGTCCTCGTCGGTCACCGATGTCACCGCGAGTGCACCCACACCCTGAATGTTGAACACGGTCTCGATGATGATCACGCCGCCGAGCAGCATGGCGATGTCGACGCCCAGCTGCGTGATGATCGGTGTCAGCGTGCTGCGGAGACCGTGCTTGTACACGACGGTGAACTCGGACAGCCCTTTCGCCCTGGCCGTCCGGATGTAGTCCTCTTCGAGAACGTCGAGCATCAGGCCGCGGGTAAGCCGTGCGTAGATCGCGGCGTTGACGAGCGCGAGAGTGAGCCATGGCAGGATCAGATGCCACAGCCACTGGACCGGACTCTGGGTGAACGGCACATAGCTGCCGGCCGGAAAGAGCGAGAAGCCGAATTCGCGTGGCACGAAGTAGAGGGCGTAAAGGAACAGCATGCCGAGGACGAACGTCGGGAAGCTGAGCCCGACGAGGGTGAATCCCTGCCCGACGCGGTCGCGGCTCGAGCCGGGGAAGCGCGCCGAGGTGACACCGATGGGGATGCCGATCAGCAGCCAGACGACCACTCCGCCGAACACGAGGGAGAGGGTCGCCGGTATCCTCGCGAGGATCAGGCCGAGGACGGGCTCCTCGCTGTGATACGAGTAACCCAGATTTCCGTGCAGCGCGTTCCCGAGGAAGGTCAGGTACTGCACGTAGATCGGCTTGTTCAGACCGAGCTGGTCGGTGATCTGCTTCAGAAGCTGAGCCGTGGCCTGGTCACCGGCGATCACCCGGGCCGGATCGCCGGGTGCGACGAAGAAGAGCAGGAAGACGAACATGCTCAGCGCGAGCAGGACGACGATGCCGAATCCGATCCTGGTGAGAATGAGCCGGGTCATCGGGTCACGTCTGTCGCTCGAGGCCGCCGGCCGAGACGGAGGATGGCTCCGCGCCTGCCCACGGAACTCGGATGCTCTGCGCGGGTCGCCGTATCGATCGCCGGAACAGGGCTCGCCCTCTTGCTCTTTCGTCGTTTCGTCAGCCAGGCGAAGCCGACACGCGCTGCGCGTGGATCCAGCGCGTCGCGCAGACCGTCGCCGAGGATGTTGAAGGCCAGCGTCGTGAGGAGCAGTGCCACACCGGGCACCACGACCATCCACCAGGCGACCAGATAGAGCGAATCGTTCGACGCGTCCGCGAGCATCGCACCCCAGCTGGCTGTCGGGGGCACCACGCCGAGACCCAGAAACGACAGGGTCGCCTCGAACACGATCGCACTCGGAATCAGCATCGTCGTGTAGATGATGATCGGGATGCTCAGATTGGGCAGGATGTCACGGACGATGATCGTGAAAGAGCCGGCGCCGAGCGAACGGGCGGCTTCGACGAATTCGCGTTTGCGCAGTGAGATCACCTGGGCGCGGATCACCCGCGCCAGATGCGTCCAGCTGAAGAAGATGATGACGCAGATGGCCAGGAGCAGGCTCGGTCCGAGAACCGAGACCAGCGCGAGGGCGCACAGGAGGAAGGGAACGCTCATGACGAGATCCGTGACCCGGCTCAGCAGAGTGTCGATCCAGCCTCCGAAATATCCGGAGACGGTCCCGATGGTCACCCCGATCAGAGCCGCCGCGAGAGACGCGACCACTCCGACCATGAGTGAGATCTGCGCGCCGTAGGCGAGACGGACGAGCATGTCCCGGCCGAGGTCGTCGGTCCCGAGCAGGAACGTCCCGTTCGGCGGCTTGGGGATGCCGTCCGGGGTCAGCCCGGTATTGCGGAACTGCTGGTCAGGGCCGTGACCGGTCAGGTGCGCGATCAACGGTGCGCAGAGAGCGAACGCGACAAGGATGACGATGAATACGATCGCGGCGACCGTGGCTCGATCCCGCAAAAGACGCCGGATCGTCAGCTCGAGGGACCCTCGCTGTTTGACAGGCTCGACGTACTCGGTCACGTCGATGGCCTCACCGGTCAATTCGTTGCTCATGCGACTGCACCTTCTCCCGCTCGTGCGGCTACCGTTTCGACAATGCTCCGGGCGGCGCCGGAGGGAGTATGCGGGTTCGCCATCGAGGCGGCCAGGAGGGTCCGGGTGAAGGGATTCCTTGGCGCCGAGTACAGGGACTCGGTGTCTGCGAGCTCGACGATGACCCCCTTGTCCATGACGGCGATCCGGTCGCAGATGTGCCGGACGACCGACAGATCGTGCGAGATGAACAAGTACGTGAGCGCGAACTCGTCCTGCAGGTCCTTGAGCAGATTGAGGACCTGCGCCTGGATCGAGACGTCCAGCGCGGAGACCGGCTCATCGCAGATGATCAAGGACGGTCTGAGCGTCAGGGCGCGCGCGATGCCGATGCGCTGCCGTTGACCACCCGAGAACTCCGATGGGTAGCGGTTGTAGTGCTCGGGGTTCAGCCCGACCACTTCCATCATCTCCTGCACCCGTTTCTTGCGGTCGCGCGGCGATCCGATCTTGTGGATCCGGTAAGAGTCGCCGATGATCGAGCCGACCCGGCGGCGCGGGTTGAGCGATCCGTAAGGGTCCTGGAACACGAGCTGGACCTCTCTGCGCATGCGTTGCCACGCCGCTCTCGGGAGGCCCTTGAGATCCGTTCCGGCCAGCTCCACCGTTCCCGAGGTCGCGGTCAACAGCCCCGCCATGACTCTGGCAAGCGTGGTCTTTCCGCAGCCGCTCTCGCCGACCAGCCCCAGGGTCTCGCCGCGATGGACCCGCAGGTCGATTCCCTTGAGCACTTCGGACTGGTGTCGTTTTCCGATCAGGTGACCGCTCGAGTAGACGAGATGCACTCCGCTCGCAGAAACGGCCAGCGGCGTCTCCGGTTCCGGCAGCGGGTCAGGGTCGATCCGGCTGGCGCTTCGCGCGGTCGCGGCCAGCGCTGACGCTGTGACGAGCTCGGTCGTGGCCCGAGGCTGCGTCTCGAGCCAGCAAGAAGCCTGGCCCCCGTCCTCGAACCGCCTCAGCGGCGGCTTCTCCTGCCGGCAGATCGCCATCGCATCCACGCAACGATCGGCGAAGACGCACCCGTGAGCGAGAGTGAGCAGACTCGGCGGTCGCCCGGGGATCGGGACGAGCTGTTCACCCGGCGTGTAGTTCGACGGCGACGACCGCAGAAGTCCGGCCGTGTACGGGTGCGCGGGACGGGAGAAGATCTCCGAGTTCGCGCCGACCTCCAGACGGTTCCCGGCGTACATGACCATCACGTCGTCCGCGACGCTCGAGAGGAGCCCGAGGTCGTGCGTGATCATCACGATCGTGGTGCCGAGCTCCTTCTGAAGGGTTCGGAAGAGGTCCATGATCTGCGCCTGCACGGTCACGTCAAGCGCGGTCGTCGGCTCGTCGGCGATGATGAGGGGCGGGTTCAGCGAGAGCGCCATGGCGATCATCACGCGCTGTCTCATACCGCCGGAGAACTGATGCGGATAGCTGGAGTAACGCTCCGTCGCGTTCGCGATGCCGACTTTGCCGAGCATCTCGACCACGCGCGCGCGGGAGGCGGCCGCGGATACCTTTTCGTGCGCCCGGATCAGCTCACTGATCTGAGAGCCGATCGTGTAGTAGGGGTGCAGGGAGGTCAGGGGATCCTGGAAGACCATTCCGATACGGGCGCCGCGCACGTGACGGAGCTGCTCCGCAGACATGGAGACCAGGTCGTTGCCTTCGAACACGGCCTCCCCGGAGATATCCGCATAGCGGAGCAGTCCGGTCATGGCCTGAGTCAGGACGCTCTTGCCCGACCCGGACTCGCCGACGATGCCGAACAGGCTTCCCTGCTCGACGCTGAACGATACGTTCTGGACCGCGTGGACGGTTCCATCCTCGGTCGCGATCCGCACCGATAGATCGCGCACATCGAGTACGGCCATAAGCGGCACCCCCACCCTTTCTTCTCGTCCTTCTCATCCGGCCCGGTTTTCCGTCCGGCCGGGTTCTCATCCGGCCGGGTTCTCATCCGGCCGGGTTCTCATCCGGCCCGGTTCCCATCCGACCCGGCGCCGGGACATCGAACGACGCGGGACCGCCGCAGAAGACGACGGCCCCGCGTCCGGCCTATTTGGAGAGCCAGAGGTTCGTCCAGTCCGCCTCCGAGCCCAGTGGATAGATCTCGAAGTTCTTCACCGCCGACGAGTGGTAAAGGATGATCTTCGGCGCGTCCTCCGGGATGACCTGGGCGTCCGACATCACCTGCTCGTCGACCTTCTCCCAGAGCTTCGCGCTCTGGGCGGCGTTCGAGGTCGACAGTGCTTCATTAGCGAAATTGTCGGCCGTCGCGTCGTTGAAGTTGACGTAGTTGTAAGTCTGCGGAGTCCCGTGATACGTGAACTGCGCCTGGAAGACCGAACGCGCGGCGCCGCCGACCCAGTCGGGCTCCCAGCTAGCGGGTGCGATGTCCCAGGCTCCAGCCGCGGTGGTGCTCGTGTTCGTCATGAACTTCGAGTAGTAGTCGCTCGCGCTCACCGGGATGAGCTGAACCTTGAAACCCGCCTTCGCGAGACTCGCCTGGATCGTCTGCGCGCGAGCCGGCTCGGGAGCGGTCGTCATATACGGCATCTTGAGCGTCAGACCGTTCGGATATCCGGCCTCTGCCAGCAGTTTCTTGGCCTTGGCGGGGTCGCCTTCCGAATCGTGGGTGGGGTACGGATCGAAGGCGTGGTATCCACTGACCCCAGGGCCGAGGATCCCGTTCTGCACAGATGCCACGTCCGGGCCACCGAGCACCTGGACGATCGCCTTCTTGTTGACGGCGTACTCGAGCGCCTCACGCACCTTCTTGTTGCGCAGAGCGCCGCCGTTGCTGTCCGATTCCGTGTTGATCCAGATGAATTCGGTCAAACCGGCATCGAACGAGACCAGGTTCGGGCTGCTCTCCCGCTGCAGCTGCTGCAGAGAGGCCGTCGGAATCGTGATGTCGTAGGAGAGGTCGGCGTCGCCCGATTCCAGCTGCTGCATCGCCGCCTGCGGCGTGACACCGAAGGTGAACTGGATCTCATTCACGTACCCCTTCTCGAGCGGATCGGAACTGGCTTTCCAGTCCTTGTTCCGTACGAGGGTGAGCGACTCGTTCGGCGTGTAGGCACCGAGTGTGTAGGGGCCGCTGGCGACGAAGTTCGTCCGATACGCCGGCGAGTCCGGGATGTAGTCGAGGGCTTCGATCGGCTGTGGCGCGGTCGAGGGAAGCGACAGCATGTTGTTGAAGTCGCCCGCCTTCTGAAGGAGGTGGATCACGACAGTGTCCGGGCTGGAGGTGTCGATGCCGGAGATGCTGTTGGAGGCGAGATACGCCTTCATCGCATCAGCGGTCGGGGCCACCTTGGCGAAACCGTCGCAGAAGGTCTGCATCCCCGCGATGAGATCCTCGACATAACCGAGGCGCGGCGAGGCCTCGTACGGGTTGCACATCAGCTCCATGCCGCGGGCGAAGTCGGCGGAGGTGATCTGCCGGGCACCGCTGGGGGCGTCCCAATCCGCGCCTTGGCGAATGTGGTACGTGTATGTGAGCCCGTTGTCGGTGGGTGTAGGGACCGAGGTCGCCAGATCGCCGCGCGGCGTGACCCGCTCTGCCTCGTTCATCGACGACTGGTACCCGATCAGTGTGCGGCTGATCGCGTGCTGGACGTTGTTCGAGTCGATCGTTCCCGCCGAGGTGGGATCGATGTGGTCGACGTCCGATGTGGCTACGATCTTGAGCACGCCGCCTTTGTGCGGACCGGAGCCCGAACTGGTCGCGGCGTTGGCGGAAGTGCTGAAGGCAGTGGTCATGACCACCACTGCGAGCGCTCCGCCTACGACAAGTTTCAAATGTCGAGGGACGGCCATTTTTACCCTCCGAAGGATGTGAGTGATCGATGCAGGATCGGCGGCCAAGGGCAAGGTGTCGGCTGCCGGTGGAGTAATGGGTAACACATTACTTCGCAGTCAGGCCCGCGAGCCCGCCGGAAATCTTGGTTTTACATTGCGTAAACTGCCGGAAACAATCGGCTCTCCATTGGGCGATACTGTTCCATACAATGAGTAACGTGTCACGCATCATTACCGCGAGCGGGTACATTCCAGTGACTGGCGGCCGCGTCTGGTATGAGGTCTCGGGTGGTGGAACGGGCCGTCCTGTCCTTCTGCTGCACGGCGGCCCCGGCTTCACCCACTGGTCGTTCGAGCCCCTGCGCGCGCTGGACTCCGATCGCCCGGTCATCGTCTACGACCAGCTCGGCAGCGGCCAGTCCGACCGGCCGGACGATCTCGATCTCTGGACCGTCGATAGATTCGTCGAGGAGCTGGAACTGGTCCGAAGCGCACTCGACCTCTCGTCCGTGGACATTCTCGGCCACTCCTGGGGCACCATGCTCCTGGCGTCCTATCTCGCGACGCAGCCCGCCGGGGTCAACAGCGCGATCTTCTCCAGCCCGTGCCTGAAGACGGAGCTGTGGAGCGTCGACCAGAGGCGACATATCGCGCAGCTGCCCGACGAATTCCGCGAACCGCTCCAACGCCGCGAGCGCGGCGAAGAGGTGGATGACGCGGCGTACGAGCTTGCAGTGGACGCCTTCTACCGTCGCCATCTCTGCAGGCTGGACCCGTGGCCGGAGCCGGTGCAGCGAGACTTCGGGGCCGCCAACCTGACGGTCTATGAGACCATGTGGGGCCCCACGGAATTCGAGGCGAGCGGCACTCTGCGGGACTTCGATGCCACGCCGATCCTGCGGGAGCTCGATCTTCCCACGCTCTTCACGTGCGGTCGGTACGACGAGGCGACTCCGGAGAGCACGGGCTATTTCGCTGGCTGCGCCCGCGGTTCCAGCCTCCACGTCTTCGAGAACAGTGGTCATATGACCTACGTGGAGGAACCGGACGAGTACCTGAGTGTCGTCCGCGCCTTCCTGGACGAACGGTAGAGCCGGCCGAGCGGGCCGGGTTGGGGTGGGTTGGCAGCGTGGAAGAGCGAGTGTACGTGGTTCCGGATTTCGTCACCGAGTCCGGGGTCGTCCTGCCCGAGGCGAAGCTGGTCTACGGCACCGCGGGCGCCCTCAATGAAGCCGGAACGAACGCGGTACTGGTCCCGTCCCACTACATGGCGGACCTGCACGACTCGGAGTGGATGATCGGCGACGGCCTCGCCATCGACCCGGCGGATTATTTCATCGTGGCCACCGAGCTCTTCGGAAACGGGCGGTCCTCGTCGCCGAGCACGACACCGGCCCCGTTCGATGGGCCGCGCTTCCCGGTGGTCACGATCCGGGACAACGTCGAAATCGTCCATTCGCTCCTCACGCGGGAGCTCGGCGTCCGCCACCTGTCCGCTGTGGTCGGGTTCTCGATGGGGGCCATGCAGGCATTCCAGTGGGCGGTCAGTCACCCGCGATTCGTTGATCGCGTGGTCGCAGATTGCGGCACGGCCAAAAGCTATCCGCACGGAAATGTCCGGCTGGACGCGCAGATCACAGCAATCAAGAGCGACCCGGCTTTCGCGGCCGGCGAGTACTCCGACCAGCCTGTGGCCGGCATCGAGGCTTTCGGCATGGCCTGGGCGCCGTGGTTGTATACACAGCGTTGGTGGCGCGATTCGCTCTGGCTCGAGCTCGATCCGGACACGACCTACGAGAACGTGGTCGAGAGTTTCCGCACCGAGTTCCTGCCCGGCGCCGACGCGAACGACATCATTCTCCAGTGCCGGACCTGGCAGCAACACGATGTCGGCAGCAGTCCCGGATTCAGCGGTGACAGCGACGCCGCGCTGCGCTCGATAACGGCCGAGGTTCTCTATCTGCCGTCGGAGACCGACCTGTACTTTCCCCTCTATGACGCGGTGCGCGAGTCCGATGAGATCGCCAAGGTCACGCTGCTGCCCATTCCCTCGCTCTGGGGACACCCCGCGGGAAGCGGGCCGAATGCCGCCGACGCCGACTTCGTGAACCGGGCCGTCTCGTCGTTCCTTCGCGACGGTACGGTCCCGGGGGCTCCGTCGGCTGCGGTCGACCCAGAGTCCGAGGGGACCGTCGCAACCGACGAGACCGTCGACGAGGAACCCGTCGACGACGACCTGGCCGGTGATTACCTTGCGACACTGGCCGTCCTCTTCTCCGGGCTCGCGAGCACGAGTGTCGCCGTCCTCTCGGATCGGCAGAGGACCGAGATCGACGCATTGTTCGAGTCCGCACTGGCCGCCATCGCCGTGCACAGTATTCCCGGACTGCACCGGTACGGCTGGGACATCGTTTTCGCCGTCGTCGATGCGAGTCCCAATCGAGTTCTCGTGGACGTCGCCCGCGACGGCTTGATGTCTGCGATCCGCCGGTTCAGCCGGACGTCGATCGCCCAGGTGGCGGACTGGGACCTGCTCACCGAACGGTACAGCGAGCTCAGGCTAGCGATCCGCGCGGGCGACGTCGCACGCACGGTCGATGCGATCCAGGTGCTCTACCAGTTGCCGAGCGACGCCGCCGTATAAGCCCAATTGCCAGCATAGGTCGCACCGACTTATGTCATGATGACTCTATGGTGTTGGAGATTCTGATCCTGAGTTCGCTCCGGAAAGGGCCGATGCACGGGTACGAGCTGAAGCGCCAGGTGCAGAGGCCCACGTTCACGAGGTTGGGCAACAGTTCGCTCTACCCGGCATTGCGCCGGTTCGAACAGAGTGGCGCCCTGACTCAGCACGTCGAAGAACAGGATGGAAAGCCGTCACGGAAGGTCTACACGATCACCGAGGACGGGCTCGCCGAATTCCACGAACTGATTGCGACGCTTCCGCCCGAACTCGCCGTGAACGAAGAGGAGTTCCTCGTACGCGTCGGGTTCTTCAACGAGATCTCCCGGGCTCAGCGCCTGGCCATCCTCTCGGCGCGCGCGGCCGTCCTTGACGGCCGGATTGCACAGGTGGTTGCGCTCGTCGAGGACCGGAAACCCGCCGATGACCGCGATTGGCCGAGCAGAGCGGCGGATCAGTTCCTGCTGAGTCTGCGCTCGGAGCGCTCCTGGGTCGAGGAGCTGAAAGAAGAACAAGATGAGCAAGACGACAACTGAGGCGCAGGCCGCGAAGGGCGCCCTCGGCGCTGTCGCCAGATACGGACTGCTGATCGGCCCGCTTCTGAGCATGATCGACTCGAGCATCGTTAACGTGGCGGTCCCGGACATCGCCACCGAGCTCAAGGCGCCCTTGGATGAAGTCCAGTGGGTGGTCAGCGGTTACCTCCTGGCACTCGGAGTTGCGCTGGCGGCTACGGCGTATGCCGCGAAACGCTTCGGAACCATCAGGATCTACACGATCAGCATGATCCTGTTCGTCCTCGCATCTGCCGCCTGCGCGATCGCACCGAATATCGATGCTCTGATCGCCTTCCGCGTCGTTCAGGGATTTGTCGGAGCGCCGCTCGTCCCGCTGGCGCTGAGCATCCTGCTCGGCAAAGACGGCATCGGGGGCGGCAAGGTGCCGATCTCCGCGGCGCTCGTCCTCTTCCTCGCCCCCGCTCTCGGACCGACGCTGGGCGGCTTGCTCATCGGGGCCGGTGGATGGCGATGGATCTTCCTCATCAACGTCCCCGTCGGCATCATCGGACTGATCCTTCTGCTGCGCGTTCCCAAAGGGCTCGGTGCCCGGCCGAATCGCGCTGCAAAGTTCGATCCCATCGGCTTCGTGCTGCTCGCGTTCGGCTTGACCGGCGCCCTTTACGGAGCCACAGAGGGCACGACCGCCGGATGGGACAGTCCCCTGTGCTACGTCCCCCTGGGCGTCGGCCTGCTTCTCCTCGTCGCCTACACCTTCTGGGCACTTCGACGTCCGAATCCGGCGGTGAATGTTCAGATGATCCGGCACCGCAACTCCGCGATCGCCCTCATCCTCCAGGTGCTGTGCTCCGTCGTCGCGTTCGGAACCGTTTTCCTGCTGCCCGTGTTCACCCAATCCGTTCAGGGCTACTCGGCCGTGGCCACCGGTCTCGCACTGCTCCCCCAAGGCGTCATCATGGGCATCGGCACCTACGTCGGCCAGAAACTCTCCGGCCGCATCTCTCTCAAGGTGCTCGTCGTCACGGGATTCGTCATCCTCGCCGCCTCCAGCGTGTTCCTGCTTTTCCTGGAGCACGACACGCCGCTGTGGGTCACGGCGCTCATCCTCTCCGGGCGTGCCATCGCGATCGGCTTCGTCACCACTCCCCTCCTCGTCGCCATGCTCGCGCCGCTGAAAGAAAGCGAGCTCCCCGACGGGAACACACTCTTCAACATCACCCAACGACTCGGCGGTTCGATCGGCGTCAGCATCCTCGGTTCCCTGGTTGCCGGCGGCACCACTCTCGCGGCGACGATCGACTCCTTCCACTTCGTCGGAGTCATCCTCATAGCTCTGGCCGTGATCGGCGCGATCCTCGCCCTCTGGCTCACTCGAGAGCCCGACAGCTCGGCGAACCGGATCAGTCCGATCCCCGAATAGGCCCGATCCCCGCGTCTCGGCCCGATCCCCGAGTTGGCAAGGAACGGCAAACCTGCCGCGACGGACGGCCACCCCACCCGGCCCCGACCTCGAGCCGTCGGCCCTAGTCGATGTTGGTCGCGATAGCCGTGAGCAGCTGCTCGATCGTGGGGACGCCCTGTGCACGCATCACTTCGCCGCGTTCGTGGCGATTGAGCACGACGGTCGGGGTTGCGCCGATGCCGGCTCGTTCCGCATCGTCAGGCGCGAAGGCGACGTTCACCTCGCGCCAGGTCACCCGGCTGCCCACCGCCTTCGTCACCGCTTGTATTCGTTCGCGGGTTGCGGTGCAGGCGCCGCAGAAACTCGTGGTGTAGAGGACAAGTTCGAGTTCAGGCATGGGGCGCGACTTCGGTCATGTGGTGCGGTGAGCGGAACCGCCCGCTCCAGCTCACGACCGGTTCAGCGCGGAGGTTTCAGCAGCGGTTCGAGGTTCGCGGTAGACGATTTCATCTTAGTCCGCCACGTTTGGTGTGCTCGCGGGCCCATTACTCGAGCCCCTGGGAGCACAGTGCCCACGCTCAAGCGAGTAGCGTGCCGCCGTCGACGGGAAGGATGACACCGGTTCCATAGGACTGGGTCATGGCGTGGATGTGGCTTCCCGGCCACGCGCTTCCGCGACCGAGTCCAGGACCGTCTCGCGTAATACCGTGACGGTATGAAGTCTGAGCGCAACACCGAAGACAGGGTCCTCTGGCAGCCGACCTGGACACAGGCCGTGTCGGACTTCGGCGGCGAGGACGACGAGCCGGGCTTCGACGACGTCACCGTCCGCATGAGCGTGCCGGCAAGCATCGGCGGCGACCGCGTGCGAGCCGAGTTGAGCAACCGATTCGGAGTCGAGCCCGTGTTGATCGGACGAGCCGCGATCGGGATCCGCGACCGGTTCCTCGCCGCCACGTTCGACGGCGAGCACGCCGTCCGCATTCAGCCCGGGGAATCGCGGTGGACCGACCCGATCCCGTTGACCGTGCAACATGGCGACGAGGTCGTCGTCGATCTGTATCTGCCCACTCCGACCTCCTACGTGACGGCTGCGGGGTTCAGGTTCGACCGATCGATGCCAGGAGACTTCGCAGGATCGCACGAGTTCCCGCTCGAGGGATCAGAGCCGGAAGCCATCGACGAGTCGCGTGAGTTCCCGGCCGCGAATACGGGCGCTGAACCTGAACCTGACGGGACCGGCTGGTCCCTCCCGTCCGGAGGCCCATTTCTGCGGACGATCGAGGTCGCTGGAATCAGGGCCACGGCCGTGATCGTGGCCCTCGGCGGCTCGAGCACTGCCATGGGGTGGCCGCAATACGCTGCAGACCTGCTCCCCGCCGAGGCAAAGATCGCCGTCGTCAACCGAGGCATCTCAGGAAACCGCATCCGCCTCGACGCGCCATCGCAGACCCCGTCGTGGGGCCTGTCCGGGTTGTCCAGGTTCGACGAGGACGTCCTCGGGACCGCCGGCGTCACGCACGTGGCGATCGCCTACAACAGCAACGACTGGGGCCTTCCCGGCCGAGTCACCTCCCTGGACGAGTTGCCCACAGTCGAGCAGCTGATCGACGGGTATCAGGAACTCGTCGACCGGGCCAAGGCGGCGGGACTCCAGGTCATCCTCGCCACCATCACGCCACTCGCGCCTGAACTCCGCGCCGATACTCACCGAGAAGACATCCGTCTGGCGTTGAACGACTGGATCCGCACATCGGGCCAGGAATGGGCGGATTTCGACGCGGCGATCCGCTCCGAAACCGACCCTTCCCGCCTCGAACAGGAATACGCGGCACCCGACGACACGCATCCGAACATCAACGGCGAGAAACGACTCGCACAAGTGATGGTGGATGCTCTGGCTCGGCTGCAGCTCTAGCCCGCGGCGCTGCGTCCGGCTGCCCACTGGGGTCATTGCATCGCGCGATGCATGTGCCCATCCTGAGACTTGATGTAGTCGTATGACTTCCGGACGATCTGCTCGAGAATCGAAAAATCCACGTCGCTGAGTCGCTTGATGTAGAGGCAGACTCTGCTCGTCGTGTGCTTGCCCAAGCGTGCCAATAGTTC
>FSWU01000075.1_pt1 | contig 19318 bp, 17 predicted proteins | sample 1638061 | NCBI WGS metagenome assembly FSWU01 (sample SAMEA3914788, study PRJEB12502) | metagenome | biome: forest; material: soil | place: Canada | collected 2011-07-03 | depth 0.1 m
CCATCACCATCAATCCTCAGAGACTTCAAGCTTCAGAGACCTTCAAGACGATCTTCCCTCGAGTGTGGCCGCCTTCCAGCGCACGATGCGCTGCGGCGGCGTCGGAGAGTTCGAAGATCTGATCGACGTGGACCTTGACCGCTCCAGAGGTGAGCAGCCGGGCGATGACCTCCAGGATGCGACCGTCCGGCGCCGCCTTGTACGCAGTTCCACGCACGCCGGCTGCGGCGGCCTCCTCGGCCAGCGTCGGCCAGCTGCCGCTCGGAACGTTGATGATGAGGCCGCCGTGGCGAAGCGCCTTCAGTGAGCGGCTCCCGGTGTTGTCGTGGACATTGCCGACCAGATCGACCACCACGTCAACATCCGAAACGCGTTCTTCAAACCGCTCGGTCGTGTAGTCGATGACCTCTGATGCCCCGAGCTCGCGTAAGAATGACAAGTTGTGTGTCGACCCTGTCGCAATGACGTGCGCGCCGAAATACGCTGCGAACTGGATCGCGAAATGGCCGACTCCGCCTGCCCCGGCATGGATGAGGATCCGCTGGCCATCGTGAGCCTTCGCGATGTCGACGACGGTCCCCCATGCGGTCAGCGCTGCGACAGGAACCGCCGCTGCTTCGATGTGGGACAGGGTGGCAGGCTTCGCGGCGAGGCTGAGGCACGGCACAGCGGCGAATTCCGCATAGCTGCCCGTCGTGCGCGGCACCGAGAGCATGCCGTATACCTCGTCGCCAGGCTGCAGAGGGTGAGCAGCGTAGGGCGAGCGGATTACGACACCGCTGAAATCTTGTCCCAGGACGGCCGGGAACCGCTCGATCGCGCCGAACACACCGCCTCCCGCGCGCGTTTTGGCATCGATGGGGTTGATGCCTGCTGCGACGATCCGCACCAAGAATTCCGAGCTGATATTGCCCGGTGTCGGAATCTCCGCCATGCGGAGTACTCCCGCATCGCCCGGAGCGTCTAACACGACGGCGTGCATCGAATCGGACATCGTCTCCCTCTCACTCACGTTGCCAACCGGTGGACCGGTGCGGCGTCCTGCCGCTGGCACGTGCCCCTCGACTCAGTCAACCCGCCTCATGAGTCGCGCGTGTTACGCGTCGGTCACCGGCCGTAAACAATCCTCTCGCGATGAGACGGAGCTCAGCGACCTGCGGAGGTGAGGCAGGCGAGGAAACGGTCGGCGAGGCCGACGAGCACGGCGATCTCGTTTTCGTCGCGATCGATCCAACAGCAGCGGGGTTCCGCCTCCATGGGTACGAAGTCGTGGTGCTGTTCCCACACGAAGAGGGTCCTTTCGGCGCCGAGCACATACTGTTGCCACCAGACCTGTCTCAGGTAGGAGCGGGGCACGCTTCGAAACGCCTTGTTGGTCGTCTTGATCTCTGCCAGTTCGAGGCGTCCGCCGTCGCGCACCGCGAGACCGTCCGGTGTCGCGAGATGCCGACGGTTCGCCTCCGCGTGGAAAAGGGTGGTGCTCGGCCGGATCCCGTGGCTGCGCTGGACCCAAGAAGCGATCGCAGGCTCGCGTTCCCGCCCGTATTCGGTGTAAGCGTTGCCGCCGAAGCCGGTGCCGTGGACCTTGTCGAAGGCCGCCGAGCGGACGGCGCGATCGCTCGTGAACCGGGCCGCGTCGGTGGCCGTGACGCCCTGGCTCCTGGCGCGCAGCCAGGCCACGCGGTTGGTCGAATCGGCCACGGCGCGCTTCGCGTGGGGTGGAAGGTCGCGTGTGAGCGGCGCGCTCGACGCGATGGGCGCACTCGACGCGATGGGCGCACTCGACGCGATGGGATCTGATACCACTGTGCTGACGTCGGCCTCCCATGGGAAGGTGAGCATCAGGTCGGGCATGTCTTCCATTGTGCCCGATGCGTTCCGAGCGGTACGGTCATGAACCCCGCGAGTGGGATCAGCGCGCAAGCGGGAGTGCTGTGCGCGCGGGATCGGTGTGCGCGTGGGAGTGGTGTGCGAGTGGGATCGGTGTGCGCGTGGGAGTGGTGTGCGAGTGGGAGTGGGAGTGGTCTGCGCGTGGGATCAGCCCGCGGGCGGGATCCGCCGATCCGCAGATCCGCAGATCAGTAAGTCGGCGTGGCGTCCGCGTCGGAACCCATCGCGTTGTGGATGACCATGAGGGCGGCGCCCCGCGCTCCGCCGATGGCGCCCGCCTGCGACTGGGTGATCGTGAGGTGCTGCGTCGCAAGTGGCGTCGATCGCTGGTAGACGACCTCCCGGACACCCGCGATCAGGTGCTCGCCCACCCGGGAGATACTGCCGCCGATCACCACCACGGAGGGATTGAGGAGGTTCACGCACGTCGCGATGACCTCGCCCAGATCGCGCCCCGCTTGGCGGATGGCTTCCAGGACGATGGGATTGCCTGCCCGGGCGAGCTCGACGACGTCGTCGCTCGATGCGGCCGTGATTCCCGTCGCGGCGAGTGTCGTGGCGATCGCAGGACCCGATGCGAGCGCTTCCAGGTCGGCGTCCTGCGCGCCGTGTCTCGGTGTCTCGCGGGTGAACGGAACGCGGACATGCCCCAGGTCGCCCGCCGAACCCTGTGCCCCGCGAAGCAGCCGTCCATTGCTGATGATTCCCGCACCGACCCCTGTGGCGACCTTGACGAAGAGCAGTTCGGAGCGATCCGGCCATGCTGTCGCATGCTCATTCAGCGCCAGGAGGTTGACGTCATTGTCGACGAGCACCGGGACATCGAACGTCTGGCGCATGTAAGCCGGCACATCGAAACGGTCCCAGCCGGGCATGATCGGCGGACTGGTCGGCTTGCCGGTCGAATGCTCGACGGGACCGGGCAGGCCAATCCCGATTCCGATCAGGTCGACGGCCGGCCGGCGCGACTGACGGATCAGCAGACGCGCGGCTTCGATCGCCCAGTCGAGCACGGGGACCGGACCTTCGGCGATGCTGACCGTCTTGGACACCGAGGTCAGGATCGCTCCGGATAGATCCGCGAGGGCCACCATTCCGTGCGTCGCACCGAAGTCGATCGCAAGTACGATTCGTCCGGAGGGATTGAAAACCACTTGCGATGGTGGACGCCCGCCGGTGGACACTGCGTCGGGCGCGGGCGTGACGAGCCGGCTCGCGATCAGGTTCTCCACGCGTGACGCGACCGTCGAGCGCGCTAGTCCGGTGAGTTCCGCGAGCTGGGCGCGGGTCCGTGGGACGCCGTCTCGCAGCAGCGCGAGCAGTGGAAGAGCGTCAGGGGTGACCAGGCTGCGCCCGGGTGCCGTGTCGCTCATAGGGTCATTGAACCACACCGGAAACTTTCTGCCCTGGAGATGAGAAGTTGTCCACATCCGATGGGACTTTTGTTTGACCATCGGCAGAAGTCTGATTGAATAGCAGTAGCGGGCGCCTCGAACAGCAATGTTCCGTGCGCCACATACCGAGCCTCCGGTCGCACGGACAGGTCCGGAAATCACACTCAACCGATCGATCCGATGGGACAACAATGACGTCATCCAAGCTGTCTGTGCAGCTTTACACCGTCCGCGAGCTTTTGAGGGAGGACGTCCGCGGAACCCTCGGCCGGATCGCCGACATCGGCTTCCAGCAGGTCGAACCGTTCTCGTTCGTGTCCTTTGGCGACGAGCTCGCCGAAGGCCTTCGGGAGACCGGGCTGGCCGCACCGACCACACACGAGCACCTCGTCGGCGTCGAGGTCGAGCCGATCTTCGAGGCGGCACGAGCCCTCGGAATCCAGACGGTGATCGATCCGCACATCGCCGACGAGCGTTGGACCAGCGCAGATTCTGTCGCGACGGTCGCCGACGACCTCAACGCGCTCGCGAAGGTGGCGGCCGGCTATGGTCTCACGGTCGGCTATCACAATCACAGCCACGAGCTTCGCCACACGTTCGACGGTGTCACGGCACTCGAGTTCCTTGCCGATCACCTGGACGACGCTGTCGTACTCGAAGTCGACACCTACTGGGTGGCCGCCGCGGGCGTCGATCCCGTTCCGCTGCTCGTCAAGCTCGGAGACCGCGTGCAGGCGATCCACGTCAAGGACGGTCCTGGATCCATGGAGCCGCTCGACCAGGTCGCAGTCGGGGACGGATCGTTGCCCATCCGCGATATCGTCGAAGCCGCCCCGCAGGCGCTCCGCGTGATCGAGCTCGACGACTCGCGCGGCGACCGGTTCCAGGCCGTTGCGGACAGCTACGCCTTCCTGACGAAGGAGGGTCTGGCGTGAGCGGCACCGGAAAGGTCGGCGTCGGCGTTATCGGTGCTGGTGTCATCAGTGGCCAGTACCTCGGAAATCTGACCAAATTCCCAGACCTCGACATCCGTTTCGTTGCTGACATCGACGAGCCGCGAGCCCACGCGCAGGCCGAGGCGTTCTCGGTCCCGGGCGCAGGATCCGTCGCCGAGCTGCTTGCGGACGACGGCATCGAGATCGTGGTCAATCTCACGCTGCCGAAGGTGCACGTAGAAGTGGCGGAGCAAGTGCTCGCCGCGGGCAAGCACGTCTGGAGCGAGAAGCCTTTCTCGCTCGATCGCGAGAGCGGCAAACAGTTGCTGTCCGATGCGCACTCTGCCGGCCTGCGCGTAGCGACGGCGCCAGACACCTTCCTCGGAGCAGGCATCCAGACGTCTCGCCGCCTGATCGAATCGGGCAAGATCGGTTCGCCGCTCACCGCGTTGACGATGATCCAGAACCCTGGACCGGAGTTGTGGCACCCGAACCCCGACTTCCTGTTCCAGGAAGGGGCGGGTCCGCTCTTCGACGTCGGGCCCTACTACCTCACCACGCTGATCCAGTTCTTCGGGCCGATCGCTCGCGTCAGCGCTGCCGCTTCGAAGTCGCGTGAGACGAGAGTCATCGGCTCGGGCCCGCGGGCAGGCGAAGAGTTCGCCGTCACGGTGCCGACGCACATCAGTGCGCTCTACGAGTTCGAGGGCGGCCAGATCGCGCAGAGCGTGTTCAGTTTCGACTCGAAGCTCAAGCGGACCCGATTCGAGGTCGCGGGTTCGGACGGGACGATCGTCGTGCCGGACCCGAACACCTTCGAGGGCGAGATCGAGCTCCACCTCGCGGGCGACCAGCTCGAGAAGGTCCCATCGGTCGGCGCCACCACGACGCGGGGGACAGGCGTTCTCGAACTCGCGCGTGCCATTCGAGCGGATCGGCCGGAGCGCGCGGCGGGCGAGCAGGCCTATCACGTGCTCGACGCGATGGTGTCCACGATCGAGGCGACGGAACGGCACGAGCCCGTCGAGGTCGAGAGCACGTTCGTCGTCGCACCCGCGCTCCCTGAGGACTGGGATCCGCTGGCCGCTACTCTGGCGCCGTGAGCGCTCTGGTCTCCACCTCGGCGCTGCCTGGCGCGGCGTTGCGCGTCGGGATCGTCGGCGGCGGCTTCATGGCGACGGTGCACAGTCGTGCGGCCAGGGCTTCGGGGGCGTCACTCGCCGGGATCGTCTCATCGAGCCCGGAACGGTCTCGCGCGGCGGCCGAAACACTCGGCATCGAGGCGGCGTACGACTCTCTCGATGATCTTCTGGCGAACGGCGCGGTCGACGTCGTGCACGTCTGCACTCCGAACGCACGGCACGCCGAACAGGCACACGCAGTACTGGACGCCGGTATCGCTGTCGTCTGCGAGAAGCCACTGGCCACGACGGTCGGCCAAGCGCGACAGCTGGTCGATTCGGCCGGTGACCGGGTGGCGGCGGTTCCGTTCGTGTACCGCTATCACCCGCTGGTCCGCGAGGCCCGGGCCAGGATCGCCTCTGGCGAGGCAGGGGAGATCCTGACCATCCAAGGGTCGTACCTTCAGGATTGGCTGTTGAGTTCCGGGGATGACAACTGGCGGGTCGACGAGGTCGCTGGGGGCCGTTCGCGCGCTTTCGCCGACATCGGATCCCACCTGGTCGATCTGGTGGAGTTCGTCACGGGCGACCGGATCACCCGGGTGGCTGCGATAAAGCGCACCTTCTTCAAGGAGCGCGCCCAGCATGCAGAAGTACGCACCGAGGACGCGGTCGCAGTCGCTGTCGAAACGGCGTCCGGTGCGATCGGGACGTTGCTCGTCTCACAGGTTGCCCCCGGACGGAAGAACGGGCTGCGCATCGAGATCGCGGGATCTGCGGAGACCGTCGCGTTCGATCAGGAGCAGCCGGAGACCCTATGGCTCGGTCGTCGATCAGGATCGCTCCTGATCCCTCGGGACGCAGATCAATTGCATGCCGACGCGGCGCGTTTGTGCTCAAGTCCGGCAGGACATCCGCAGGGCTATCAGGATGCCTTCGACAATTTCGTCGCCGATGTGTACACCTCAATCCGTGGCGAGGCTCCGGAAGGCCTTCCCGGATTCCGGGACGGACTACGCGCGGTCGAGGTGACGGATGCCGTCATCACCGCATCCGAGACCGGTTCGTGGGCCGACATCCAGTAGGGCGGCGATTCTGATGGCGATAGCCATTCCAGTGATGAAAGAGATTCCAGTAAGAAAAGGGGCACGCAGATGAGCGAGTCGACGCATCCGGTAACACTTTTCACGGGGCAGTGGGCGGATCTCCCGTTCGAAGAGGTCGCCAGGCTGGCGGGCGAATGGGGCTATGACGGGCTCGAGATCGCCGCGTCCGGCGACCATCTGGACCTGGAGCGCGCGGACGAGGACGACGCGTACCTGAAGTCACGGCTGGAGATCCTCGATCGCAACAATCTGAAGGTGTTCGCGATCTCGAACCACCTGACGGGTCAGGCCGTGTGCGACGACCCGATCGACTTCCGGCATCAGGCCATCGTTCGGCCGTCGACGTGGGGCGACGGCGACCCAGAAGGCGTGCGCCGGCGTGCGGCCGAGGACATGAAGCGGTCAGCGAGAGTGGCCCGCAAGCTCGGAGTGAACGTCGTGGTCGGATTCACGGGCTCCAAGATCTGGCCGTATGTCGCCCAGTTCCCGCCCGTGCCGGCCTCGGTGATCGACGCCGGCTACGAGGACTTCGCGAACCGGTGGAATCCGATCCTCGACGTGTTCGACGCGGAAGGTGTCCGGTTCGCCCACGAAGTCCACCCGTCTGAGATCGCCTACGACTACTGGTCCAGCGTTCGGACGCTGGAGGCAATCGGTCATCGGAAAGCGTTCGGGTTCAACTGGGATCCCTCCCACATGATGTGGCAGGACATCGACCCGGTCGGGTTCATCGTCGACTTCAAAGACCTGATCTATCACGTGGACTGCAAGGACACCAGGCTGCGCCCGAAGAACGGCCGGGCCGGGGTGCTCGGCTCTCATCTGCCGTGGGGCGACCCGCGGCGCGGCTGGGACTTCGTATCGACCGGACACGGCGATGTCCCGTGGGAGGACGCGTTCCGCGCGCTGGATTCGATCGGCTACACGGGACCCATCTCGATCGAGTGGGAGGACGCGGGCATGGATCGCCTGCACGGCGCGAAGGAGGCGCTCGGCTACATCCGTTCGCTGCTCTGGAAGCTCCCCACCGCGTCGTTCGACGCCGCCTTCAGCAACCAGTAAAACCAGTAAGTAGTCGCTGCAGCTGTCGCTTAGCGCCTCAGGCGAGTCCGCGAGGCATGGTTGGATGATGACGTGGCAGAGCGAGCAGGTGGCGGCATCGGATCCGAGAGGACGACAACGGTCCGCGGCGAGGACTGGTACGGCCGGGAACTCGAAGCGGTGGAATTCGAACGGGTCGAGTTCGTCGATGTCGACATGACCGAGGTGATCAGCAGGTCGGCCGTCTTCCGCGAATGCACTTTCCGGAACGTGCGGTTCAACGTCTCCGAGCACACCGAGAGCGCCTTCATCAACTGCACGTTCATGCGGTGCAATCTCTTCGACGCGACCTTCACGCGGTGCAAGATGACCGGAACGCTGTTCGACGGTTGTTCGCTCGACCTGCTCCACGTGCTCGGCGGCGATTGGAGCTTCGTCGGAATCCCCGGTGCCGACATGTCGAGTGCATCCTTCGACACGGTGCGCATGCGTGAGGCCGACCTGACGTCAGCGCGCTTCACAGGCGCCGTCCTCAGAAACTGTGAACTCTCCGGAGCATCGTTCCAGCGCGCAGACTTGAGCGGATGTGACCTCCTCGGCAGCGATCTGAGCTCCCTCGATCCGCTCACCGTCGACTTGAAGGGGGCGCGAGTCGATGCCGATCAGGCCGTCACCCTGATCGAATCGCTCGGGCTGATCGTCGTCGCCGTCCCCTGACCCGGACGTGACCCGGACGCCCGGGACCTGGTTGGTATATCAGCTAAGCCGTGAACATCACAGCGTCCTCATAGGTTCGGCACAGTCCAGGCTGAGCCGGAAGATAATAATAGGTCAGGTGACAACCAACGCGCGCACCAGTAGCCAGCCCCGCACGATCCTGCGCCGGGCCGACGGAAGTCCTATCCGAGTTCTTGTCGTCGACGACGAGACGACGCTCACCGACCTTCTGTCGATGGCGCTGCACTATGAAGACTGGGACGTCCGCACAGCGGGGACCGGCCAGCAGGCACTGGCGCTCGCCCGAGAGTTCCGGCCCGATGTCGTCGTCCTGGACATCATGCTTCCGGACATCGACGGGCTGCATGTCCTGTCCCGGATGCGCGCCGACGGAAACGAGGCGCCGGTGCTGTTCCTGACCGCCAAGGACGCGCTCGACGATCGGATTGCGGGCCTGACCGCCGGCGGTGACGACTACGTCACCAAGCCGTTCAGCCTCGAAGAGCTCGTGGCGCGCCTGCGCGGACTGCTGCGACGTTCGCGGAGTGCGGTTCCCGACGCGACCGACCCCGTACTGGTGGTCGGCGATCTCGTCCTCGACGAGGACAGCTATGAGGTCCACCGGGGCGGGGAACCGGTCTCGCTCACCGCGACCGAATTCGAACTGTTGCGCTTCCTGATGCGGAACCCGCGTCGCGTGCTCAGCAAGACGCAGATCCTCGACCGGGTGTGGAGCTACGACTTCGGCGGCTCCTCCAGCGTGGTCGAGCTGTACATCTCCTACTTGCGCAAGAAGATCGATGCCGGTCGGTCGCCCATGATCCACACGGTCCGCGGCGCGGGATATATGGTCAAGGCCGCTACATGACCTCCCCGGCCGTGGGGGAGACGCCGGGCGAAGTGGAAGAAGGGCCGGCGCCGGGAACACCGGTGGATCCCCCTGCAACCGCAGTCGACGGGAGTAGCTCCGCGGCCGAAGGCTCTCAACCCGTGGTGGTCGAGTCGGCACCCGTGGTCGAGTCGGCACCCGTTGTGGACGAGTCGGCACCCGTTGTGGATGAGTCGGCACCCGTGGCTCCGACAGCGGCACCGCGAGTGTCCACTGCGAAGCGATTCGCGGCCTGGCTGTCCCGGATCCGCCCCTCGTGGCTCAGGCCTTTTCGTGCCTGGACTCTGCGGGGACGCATCGTCACCGCTGTCGTCGGGCTACTGGCTGCGCTCTGTCTGGTGATCGGCACGGTGAGCGTGCTGGTCTTGAGCAGCTACCTGATCGACAGGCTCGACGCGCAGCTCAACGGCGTCATCACTCGGAGCACCTCGTACGCCGACCGTCTCTACGGATCGGGACCGATCGACGCGCGGATCGACGGCATCGTGAGCAATCCCGCCCAGCCGCAGGGAACCATGGGAATCGTGATCTCGAACGGCACGGTCGCGTTCGGCCGGGTGCTGTCGTCCGCAGGGTCTGCGAACGAAGTGACCGTCGACTCCACCGCCTTCAAGAATCTCCGGGTCGACGGGTCGCCCCAGTCCGTCTATCTCGGACCGGCCCTCCACGAGTATCGGGTCGCAGCCGTCCAGCTTCTGAACGGCGACGTGATGATCATGGGTCTGCCGCTCAGCGACGCCAACGCGACCGTCGCGCGATTGACTCTGGTGATCGTGCTCGTATCCGTTGCCGGACTGCTCCTGGCCGTTGCATTGGCCGAGCTGATCGTCCGGGTCGCGCTCCGTCCGCTCGATCGCGTGGCCGCAACGGCCGTGACGGTCTCGGAGATGCCGCTCGACCGTGGTGACGTCGCGTTGTCGATCCGCGTGCCGGATGAAGACACGAACGTCCAGACCGAGGTGGGCAAGGTGGGCTCCGCGCTGAACCGGATGCTCGGTCACGTCGGTTCGGCCCTCGCCGCGCGCCAAGCGAGTGAGCAGAAAGTCCGGCAGTTCGTGGCCGATGCCAGTCACGAACTCCGCACGCCGCTGGCATCGATCCGCGGGTATTCGGAGCTGACCCGGCGCAGCCCCCACCAGCTCCCCGAGGACGTGACGCACTCGATCGCACGTATCGAGTCCGAGGCGACGCGGATGACCTCATTGGTCGAGGACCTTCTGCTTCTGGCGAGGCTCGACGAGGGTCGCGACCTGGAGTGCGAGCCGGTCGACCTTTCGATGCTGCTCGTCGACGCCGTCAGCGACGCGCACGCCGCCGGCACCGATCATGTGTGGTCGCTCGACCTGCCGGGGGAGCCCGTCATCGTCCCCGGAGACCGCGCCCGGCTGCATCAGGTCTTCGTGAACCTTCTGGCGAACGCCCGGATTCACACGCCCCCGGGAACCGAGGTCAAAGTCGGTCTCGTCCCGGCGGACGAAGAGCAGCACCGGGTCTCGGTGACGATCACGGACAACGGCCCGGGCATCTCGCCCGACATCGCATCCACGCTCTTCGAGCGTTTCGTTCGCGGAGACAGTTCGCGGACCCGATCGACGGGGAGCACCGGACTCGGGCTGGCGATCGTACACGCGGTGGTCGAGGCGCACGGTGGATCGGTGACGGTCGAAAGTGAGCCGGGTTCGGGCACCACCTTCCGTGTCGAGCTCCCGGCCGAGGAGGCGGACCAGGCCGAGTGACGCGACTCTCCCGGCAGAGGAGGCAGACCAGGCCGAGTGACGCGACTCCGCGATTTGCCGGACATGGGACGTGACGCATAGACTGATTGGAGCCAAAGACCGCCGGTTATTGTCGTGGGCGAAAGCCTCCGACATCGAAGTCTCACTCAGGTGAGGGCCCGCGCAGGTGTGTGAAGTTTCCCGCGGTTCGCCGCGTCTCAAGCTCCGTGCCCTGTGCCGGAGCTTTTCTTATGAGTGCACCATGCTCCGGCGGCTCGAGGGGCGGCCCGCGCACGCGGACCGTCACTAGTCAATATCAAGGAGCGCCATGGCGAACAAGGAAGCCACGGTTGCCGAGCTCACGGAACTTTTCCAGAGCTCGACCGCCGTTCTGCTGACCGAGTACCGCGGTCTCACTGTTGCTCAGCTCAAGCAGCTGCGCACCTCACTCAGTGGGAACGCAACGTACGCCGTGGTGAAGAACACGCTGACCAAGATCGCGGCGAACAACGCCGGCATCTCATCGTTCGATGATGAGCTCGCCGGTCCTTCCGCGATCGCGTTCGTGCACGGTGACCCTGTCGCCGTCGCGAAATCGCTGCGTGACTTCGCCAAGGCAAACCCCCTCCTGGTCATCAAGAGCGGTTACTTCGACGGTAACCCGCTCAGTGCCGGTGAGGTAGGCAAGCTCGCCGACCTCGAGTCCAGGGAGGTGCTGCTGGCCAGGCTGGCGGGCGCATTCAAGGCCTCGCTGTTCGGAGCCGCATATCTGTTCAACGCGCCGCTCTCGAAGGCCGTCCGTACGGTCGACGCGCTGCGTGAGAAGCAGGATTCCGCGAGCTGAGCATCCCTCCAGGGATGCCGCGCTTCGCGGTGAGTAACTGAGAAAACGAAGGAGAAAACAATGGCAAAGCTGTCAACCGACGAGCTGCTCGATGCTTTCAAGGAGCTCACCCTCATTGAGCTGAGCGAGTTCGTCAAGAAGTTCGAGGAGACCTTCGAGGTCACCGCCGCCGCTCCGGTCGCTGTTGCGGCTGCTCCGGCTGCCGGTGGTGCGGGCGCAGGCGCGGAAGAGGTCGAGGAGAAGGATTCCTTCGACGTCGTCCTCGAGGCGGCCGGCGAAAAGAAGATCCAGGTCATCAAGGAGGTGCGCGCACTCACCAGCCTCGGCCTCGGTGAGGCGAAGGCAGTCGTCGATGGCGCTCCCAGCAACGTTCTCGAAGGGGTCAACAAGGAGACCGCCGAGAAGGCCAAGGAGCAGCTCGAGGGCGCTGGCGCGACCGTCACCCTCAAGTAGTTCTGAGCGCCCCGGATACTGGGGCTCTCTCGGGCGTCGCACCCACAAGGTGCGGCGCCCATTTTCTGTTGGTCACATTTTCTGTTGGTCACGTGGTCGCGCCTTTGGCGATCGCGTCGTTGCCGATCGCGGGTTCGTCGATCACGCCCGCGGCGGAGCGGTGCTGCCTCGCTCGAGCAACGTGACCGGCACACGGACGGAGCGGGCACGCGGCTTCGCACCGTGGAGTTCCCCGAGCAGCATCCGTGCCCCGAGCGCACCCTGCTCGAACGGATCCTGCGCCATCGTGGTGAGCCCGAACGACTCGCCGAGTTCGTGACCGTCGATCCCGATCACCGAGATGTCGTCCGGCACGCTCAGGCCGTGATCCCAAGCCGCGAGGATGGTCCCGACCGCCATCTCGTCGGAACTGGCGAACACGGCGGTGGGCCGATCGTCTCCGCAGGCGTCCAGGAACGCGTTCATCGCACGCCTTGCCGGCACGAGGGCGAATCCGCCGTTGACCCGACGGTCCGGCCTGACTGGGACGCCCGCGGCACGGAGTGCGTCCTCGTATCCTCGTTGACGCCCGGCGGGAACAAGCGAGTTGAGTCCCACCTCGTCTTCGCCACCCAGATGAACGATGTCCCGGTGCCCCAGCGAGAGCAGATACTCTGTCGCCGCCCGGGCGGTCTCGCGCTCATCGATCCCGATGTGACGGAGCCCTCGCACGGGACCGCCGACGACGATGGTCGGGTGGCCGGTCGACCGGAGCTGCTCACGCTCCTCTGCGGTGAAGTCGAGGCAGAGCGCCAGCAGGGCGTCGGTGCGCTTGCGGAGGATGGTGCGATGGAACACTCGCTCGCGTTCCCCTTCGCGCCCGCCCAGATTGAACAAGATCAGGTCGTAGCTGGCGGCTCGGAGTTCGGAATCGACCCCCTCGATGACCGTCGTGTAGAACCAGCGGCTGACTGACGGAACGACGACACCCATCGCCCGCGTGCGCCCGCTGGCCAGTCCCGAAGCACTCGACGATGCCACATAGCCAAGTTGGTCGGCCGCGCGACGAACCGCTGTCCTGGTCGTCTCGGAGACGTTCGGCAGTCCCCGGAGCGCGCGCGATACCGTCGCCGTCGACACGCCGGTAGCGCGGGCCACATCGTCAATCCCAGTCACAGTTGCTCATCGCCTAGGCCTCGTGAAAAAGCGTGGACGACCTCGTCGCCCGCGCGCGGGATAATCCTTTCATACTGCACAGTCCTCTCCCGCGCGGTGTGGGCGGTGGCACGTTCTCGGTCGGCTCTCAGTCTCTCTGCCGCTCCGTCAGCCCTTGGTCGCCCCGGCAAGCAGACCTCTGACGAAGAACCGCTGCAGGGAGAAGAAGACGATCAGCGGAACGATGATGGCGAGGAACGTGCCGGCGCAGAGCAGATACCACTGCTGACCGTAGGTTCCGGAGAGATCCACCAGCAGTTTCGTGATCGGCGCGTTCTGGCCCGAGGTGAAGATCGTTGCGACCAGCAGGTCGTTCCACACCCAGAGGAACTGGAAGATCGCGAACGATGCGATCGCCGGCATGGCCAACGGCAGGATGATGCGGAAGAACGTCTGCCCGTGTCCTGCTCCGTCGACCTTGGCCGCTTCGATGATCTCGGACGGGATCAACGAGATCGAGTTGTGCAGCAGGAAGATCGCCAGCGGGAGCGCGAAGATGGAGTGCGAGATCCAGACCTCGGCGAAGCTGGAGGACACTCCGTTCAGATTGAGGCCGGGGAAGATCTGCAATCCGCCGATCTTCACCCCGTTGGAGTACAGGCTCAGCAGAGGGACCAAGGCCATCTGGATCGGCACGATCTGAAGGGCGAAGACGCCGAGGAACAGCAGGTTCTTGCCTTTGAAGTCGATCCAGGCGAAAGCGTAGGCCGCCAGGGCCGCAAGCACGATCGGGATGATCGTCGCCGGAATGGTGATCGTGACCGAGTTGATCAGCGACTGGGCCACAGTGATGGTGTCGTTGAAGTTGAGCGTCGAGATGTAGTTCTGGATCGTGAACTGAGGATGGGTGAAGATCGTCCACCATCCGGACGTGTTGATGTCGGCGGCCGGGCGGAACGACGACACGAAGAGGCCGAATGTCGGAACGGTCCACACGAACGCGATGATGATCGCGCCGATCGTGGCGCCCCGGCTGCTCAGCCGGTTCTTGGAGCTTTTGAAGGCTCCGACCTTCTCGCCTTTTCGTGTGGCGGTGGCGATCTGGCGCGCGGTCCGTGTGTCTGCGTCTGCGCCTGCGGTTGTCGACGTCATCCGATTTCCCTCTGCACTTTCAGGTTGTGTGCGTTGTAGATGATGAACGGTGTCACGAGAATGAAGATCAGCAGCGCCAGCACGGCCGAGTGACCGGCTTGCGCGGGCAGAAGGTCGAACTGCGTGACCATGTCGTAGGCCAGGACCGTCGTGTTGTTCTGTCCCGCTGTCGTCGCGGCGATGATGTCGTAGACCTTCAGCGAGGCGATCGAGATGGTGATCCAGACGACGATCAACGTCGGCCGGATACCGGGGACGGTGACGTTCCAGAATCTCTGCCAGGCGTTGGTTCCATCGAGCTCGGCCGCCTCGTTCTGTTCCGTCGGCACATTGCGGATCGCCGCCGAGAGGATGACCATCGCGAATCCGGCCTGCGACCAGATGAGGATGATGATGAGGAGGAGAGTGTTGAGCGGTGAGAGCTGGAGCCAACTGACAGGCTGGCCACCGAACCATACGACGATCTGGTTCAGCAACCCGATCTGCGGGCCCTGCTGATAGTCGTAGAAGAACTTCCAGATGATCGATGCTCCGACCAGCGAGATCGCGACGGGCATGAAGATGAAGACCTTGAGGACTTTCTCACCCCGGCTCTTGTCGACGAAGACGGCGTACGCCAGACCGATCGCAGTGGCGCAGATCGGTGCGATCAGGACCCAGGCGATCGTGTTGAGGAGGGCGATCAGTCCGCCCTGAGCGCCTGGGGAGAAGACCCAGGCGAAGTTCGCGAATCCCACGAAGTGCGTGCCGTCGTTGCTCATGAACGCCGAGATGAACGTCTTGATCGTGGGATAGACCATGCCGACGAGCACGAGGAGGATCGCGGGGGACATGAAGGCGAGGAGCTGGAGCAGATAACCGGATCCTTGCCGGGAGCGGTAGTCGAGCCAGAAGAGGCCTCCGCCCAGGAGAGCCCCGAGGATGATCACCCAGTAGGCGCCGGCCTCGACGCCGAGGACAAGCACCAGTGCGACCGGAACCAGCACGGCGACCGCCAAGCGCATCACGGTGTAGCCGCGACCCGGACGGGGAGCGACCTCGACGAAGAACAGGATCAGCGCGATCACGATGCCGAACGCCAAGACGATGACCGGAATCTGAGCGAGCGACGGCAGGCTCGCGAGCCAAGTGAAGAACTGAGACATACAGATGCCCCTTTCGAGTGCAGCGGCGGACTCGTGTCGCCCGTGACGGGCGCTTCGGATTGGTTGTGGGTTGTTTAGGGTGGGGGCCGTGTCGGGCCACGTCCCCCACCCAATTGGTTTCCTAGCGGTCTGGAACCGGTGTCAGGTTCGTCAGCTTCCTGCCGATGCCCAAGCCGCCTGGATCTGCTGCTCGACCGTCTTCTGCGGGGTTCCGTTGATCCAGCTGACCATTCCAGCCCAGAAGGCGTTCTCCACGACGTTCGGCATTGCGTCGTCGGCTCCGAACCGGAACACGGTCTTGGGGCTCTGCAGAGTCGTGATGGCGCTCTTCAGCAGCGGGTCCTTCTCCTTGGAGGCGTCGACCCCCTTGTTAGCGCTGATGAACGATGCACCCTTGACGCTGATCAGGCTGTTCGCCCAGGCGGCGCTTGACAAGTACGTCATGACCTTCTGGGTTGCCGCGTTCTTGTTGAAGGCGGCTGCGAAGTCACCACCACCGACGACCGCGTTCTGACCGGCCTTGACGGACGGGAGCGGGAACGCCCAGATGTCGCCGGTCGGGCCGACGGTCGGGGTGTTACCCGAAGCGGTCTTCGTGGTCTCGAAGGACGCTTCGAGGAAGGTCGCCTGGTTCGTCATCGCGCAGGTGCCGGCCGCGAGGGGCGTCGCCACATCGCCGAATGCAGTCGAGTTGATGGACGCGACGTTGCCGTAGCCCGCGTTCACGTACTTCGGGTTCTGGAGAACCTGACCGAGGAGAGTGAACGCCTTGTTGATCGCGGGGCTGGTGAACTTGGTCTTGCCCGCCACCCAGCTGTTGTAGACGTTCGGTCCGGCCGAGGAGAGCACGATCTCAGCCAGCTGGTCGGCGCCCGGCCATCCTGACGAAGTCCCGGAGTTGAAGCCGGCGCACCACGGTGCTTTACCGGTCTTCTGCTCGATCGTCTTCGTGTCGGCAAGGAGCTGCGAATACGTCTTGGGAATCGAGATGCCCCACGTCTTGAACTGAGCCGGGGAGTACCACACATAGCCCTTCACGCTCGCATCCAGCGGCGTCCCGTACATGGTGCCTTTGCTGGTCACGTAGGACTGCCAGTCGGACGAGAAGTTCTTCTTCACGCTCGCCTTGGTAGCCGAGCTCACGGGCGACACTTTCCCTGTGGCGATCGCCGCTGAGAGCAATCCGGGTTGAGGGAACATGCCGATGTCGGGAAGGTCGTTACCTTGGATCTTCGTGACGATGTTCGCCGTGAAGTCCTGATCCCCGTCGTAGCTGATCTTGATGTTGTTCTTCGCTGCCCACGACGACCATGACGCTTCCAGCTCGGTGGCCTCAGTACCGGTATCGGGTCCGTAGATCGTGACCGTCTGCACTTTGCTGGATGACGCGGGTTTGGAGCTCTGGACATTCGACGTCGTCGTGAATCCGGTCAGTGCGAGACCGGCGACCGCGGCGAGAGCCAGTGGTGCTGTGATTCGGCGGTGCAAGGATGACCGCATGCTTTCCTCCTCGTTGAGAACCGAGGCGACCCAGCACAAGGACCGCCGGATCGCCTGCCGGCCCTTACGGCCGACATGGACGCCCGCCCGCGTTGCTTGGTGCCAACGCGGAGAAGCGCCCGCAATTACAGAAGTTATAGCAACGGCACCGGCTCTGCAAGCGCTTGATGCAAACGTTTACGGAATCGCGCCATAACGTTATAAGGTCGCAGGTGGACAATTTTCATAGACTTTCTCGACGCGCGCGCCCGGGCCAAGCCGGCGCTTCCGCGAAGAACGATCGCACATAGGTGAGGCATGACGCAGCAATCAACGCTCCCCGGCCAGAGCAACCCGATCCAGAGCTCTGCCCATGATTGGTGGAGGGACGCGGTGATCTATCAGATCTATCCGCGCTCGTTCGCCGATGGCAATGGCGATGGGATGGGCGACCTGCTGGGCGTCGAACAGCATCTCGGCTATCTCACGAAGCTCGGGGTGGATGCGCTGTGGCTCTCGCCGTTCTACACGTCTCCTCAGGCGGACGCGGGTTACGACGTCGCCGACTACCGCGATGTCGATCCCCGATTCGGCAACCTGGCGGAGTTCGACCGGATGCTCGCGGGCGCGCACAAGCGCGGTTTGCGTGTGCTGGTCGACCTGGTGCCGAACCACACGTCGAGTGCGCACCCGTGGTTCCGCGAGGCGCTCGCCTCGGCGCCGGGAAGCGCGGCACGGAACCGATACCTGTTCCGCGACGGCCTGGGCGAATCGGGGGAGCTGGCGCCGAACAACTGGCAATCGACGTTCGGCGGATCCGCTTGGACGCGTGTGAACGACCGCGACGACGACGGTCAGTGGTATCTCCACCTCTTCGACTCGGCCCAGCCCGACCTCAACTGGCGCAATCCGGAGGTCATCGACGAGTTCAAGGGGATCCTCCGGTTCTGGCTCGATCGCGGAATCGACGGCTTCCGTGTCGACGTCGCACACGGCCTGATCAAGCAGGACAATCTCCCCGACTGGCAAGCCGAGCAGCCCGGCAGCATCAAAGACGCTCCGATGTGGGATCAGGACGACGTCCACGAGATCTACCGCGGATGGAGGCAGGTGCTTGCCGAGTACGGCCCGGACAAGATCCTCGTCGCCGAGGCGTGGGTGTCGCCCGCCGAGCGGCTCAGCAGGTACGTCCGGCCCGACGAGATGCAGCAGGCGTTCAACTTCGACTTCCTGACGGTCGGATGGGATGCGCTCGGGTTGCGGAAGTCGATCGACCGCGCGCTTGCGACGAACTCGGCTGTGGGCGCGACGACGACCTGGGTGCTTTCGAACCACGACGTGGTCAGGCACGCGACTCGGCTCGGTCTGAAAGATCCGACGAGCATGCCGAACGGAATCGGGAAGGACGACGAGCAGCCGGACGCCGTGCTCGGGCTGACCCGCGCCCGAGCGGCCACCCAGCTGATGCTCGCACTACCGGGATCCGCGTATCTGTTCGAGGGCGAGGAGCTCGGTCTGCCCGAGGACACGACGCTTCCGGATGAGGCGCGTCAGGACCCGACGTACTTTCGAACGGGTGGTGAGATCCTGGGGCGCGACGGGGCGCGCGTTCCTCTGCCCTGGGTGGCGGACGCGCCGGCGTACGGATTCGGTTCGACCGGGAAGTCGTGGCTGCCACAGCCCGAGTCGTTCGCTGCCCTTGCCGTGGACCAGGAGGACGGCGTCCCCGGATCAACTCTCGAGTTCTATCGTGCCGCGATCTCGCTTCGCCGTGAACGCGGGCTCGGCGACGGCTCTGTCAGCTGGCTGAAGTCGACCGCACACGAGCTGTCCTTCGAGAATCGGGGCGTCCAGGTCATCGTGAACTTCGGTCCGGAGCCGATTGCCCTGCCCGACCGCGCGACGGCGCTCCTGGCCAGCGACGACGGTGCGATCGCGGACGGCAGCCTGCTCCCCAACCGAGCAGTCTGGCTCGACCTCGAGTAGCGGGCGTTTCCGGCTTAGGTGTGTCGGGCTCAGGCGTATCCGGCTAGGCGCATCGGGCTCAGCAGACAGGATCGTTCCGCGCCCGCGTTTGCTGCCGCCGGCGATCACGATCCGGCCACGATACGTCGCCCCCCGGTCGTCGGAGGCGCGTCGTAAAGTGAACGGATGAGCGGGATTGGTGGCGGTGGTGGCCGCGGCGGACGCAGCGGAGGCGCTGGGGGCGGCGGCGGGGGTGGTCGCGGTCGCGTGAGCGGCGGGGACATCGCGGCCCAGCGCGCGCTGAACGCGCAAGCACCGAAGATCCCGCATCTCCTCCG
>FSWU01000292.1_pt1 | contig 19298 bp, 15 predicted proteins | sample 1638061 | NCBI WGS metagenome assembly FSWU01 (sample SAMEA3914788, study PRJEB12502) | metagenome | biome: forest; material: soil | place: Canada | collected 2011-07-03 | depth 0.1 m
CAACCAGGAGTATGCCGCCCACGATGGCGATGAGCGAGACGACGGCGGTGAGGATGGGTACGGCGTCCATGGTGCAAGGGTAGCAAAGCCCGAGGCACGCGCCAGCATATGATCCTGCAATGGCGGTAGTGAGGCTCGTTGCTGTGGGTGCTCTCGCGGTCCTGGTGCTGACCGGATGTGCATCGGGATCGGCGGCATCCTTCACCAGGGCGAGCGCGCAGGCGGATACGGCGACGTGGACGAAGCAGGCGCTGAAGGCCGTGGGAGCGACACTCGACGTCGCGATCACCCCGACCACGAAGGCGAGCGGGTTCGAGGCGTGCCGGAGCGACAAGGGCTTCTTCACGACAACCGACCAGTGGCGTCTGATCTCGGATTTCGCTGTGCCGAAGGCGCGGCAGGCCGCTGCGACGACGGCCATCGCCGAGGCGTTCGTGGCGGCCGATTGGAAACAGAAAACCAAAGCAGGACTGACGACGCTCAGCGGACCCGGCGGAGTCGCCCACAGGGGTCTGATCGAGGTACAGACCGACGGGCCGACGAACTTGAACATCGAGGTCGTGAGTCCCTGCTACAAGTAATGCGTGGCTAGGCTTTTTGTATGAAGCTCGCACTCCACTTCCCCAACTTCAGCTATCCCGGAGAGCCGCAGACTCTCGCCGGAATCATCTCGGAGACGGCGAAGACAGCGGATGCCGGTGGCTTCGAGACGATGACGCTGATGGATCACTGGTTCCAGATGGAGATGCGGGCGCCGGCGACGGACCCCATGCTCGAGGGCTACACGACGCTCGGGTTCATCGCCGGGCAGACCCAGCGGCTGAAGCTCGGTCTGCTGGTCACGGGCGTGACCTACCGCTATCCGGGACTGCTCGCCAAGATCGTCGCCACCCTCGACGTGCTGTCTGAGGGTCGCGCGTTTCTGGGCATCGGCGCCGCGTGGTATGAGAAGGAGCACCTCGCGCTCGGCGTGCCGTATCCGCCCATCTCGCAGCGGTTCGAAATGCTCGAGGAGGCCATACAGGTCTGCAACCAGATGTGGGGCGACGACGAGGGTCCGTACCGGGGACAGCACTACCAGTTGGCAGAGACCATCTGTCGGCCCAGGCCCATCCAGTCGCCGAGGCCGCCCATCCTGATCGGTGGCGGCGGTGAGAGGAAGACGCTCAAGCTGGTGGCGCAATACGCGGATGCCTGCAACCTGTTCGACATCGGCGACGGGCTCGCGGACAAGCTCGCCATCCTGGATCGGCACTGCGAGGAGCAGGGTCGCGATCCGAAGAGTGTGCAGAGAACCGCGCTCAGTGCGGGCAACCCGCTCGACGATGTCGACGGTTTTCTGCGCAAGATGGAGAGTTGGTCGAAGCTCGGAATCTCGCAGGTCTGGGTCTCGCCGCCCGATCTCGACCCCGTGCGCTTCGTCTCGCGGATGGTCGATGAGGTCGTGCCGCGGCTGGGAGAGATCTAGGTGGGCGAGTACACGCTCGGCGGCCTGAGCTCGGTACCGGTCTCGGGGCGGCCGGACCTCGTCGCGGCACCGACCCTGGCCGCGATCGAGGCGCTCGGGCTGGGCGATGTCGTGGGCGTCGTGGAAATCGATGCGGCCGTCTCGGACACCGCCGCGACGCAGGAGACGTACGGGCTGACGGCCGAAACGCTCGTCAACTGCGTCGTCGTGACGGGTCGACGCGAGGGCGAGGAGCGAACGGCCGCGTGCCTGGTCAACGCGAGCACGCGCGCCGACATCAACGGTCTCGTCAAGCGCCGGCTCGACGTGCGCAAGGCATCCTTCATGGCTCACGAGGCCGCCGTCGCGACGACCGGCATGGAGTTCGGCGGGATAACCCCGATCGGACTCCCGGATGCGTGGCCGATCCTGATCGACAGTCGGATTCCCGCGACACCGGTGGTCATCATCGGGTCGGGCGTGCGTCGCTCGAAGCTTCTCGTTCCGGGCGCGCTCCTCGCGGAACTTCCTGGCGCGGAGGTCATCGAGCAACTCGGGCGCGAGTTGCTAGGCTGATCGGACAATCGAATATCGGGCCTCACACGCGATGCGGGAGAGCTTAGCGACCGACCAACCCTCGGCCGACGAAGCACCGAAGGAGCAAGCCTCCCCGCCAATCTCTCAGGTAGCTGTACCGCACCGCATTGGCCACTCTGGAAATCGCTCCCGCCCGCCGGGAACGAGCCGACGGTGAAAGCTGACCCGCTAGTAACGGGCGACGCGAAACTCTCAGGCCAATGACAGAGGGGGAGTTCTGTATCCAGCCGACGATCGAGCACTGGAGAACTCCGTGACGACAAGACATTCCCCGCTTATACATTCCCCGCTGCATGACACGCACGTCGCCGCGGGCGCGAGCTTCACCGATTTCGCGGGCTGGGAGATGCCGGTTCGCTACAGTTCCGACCTCGCCGAGCACCACGCGGTGCGAACCGCCGCCGGTCTCTTCGACCTGTCCCACATGGGCGAGATCGTGGTACTCGGACCCGAGGCCGATGTCGCCCTCGACTACGCCCTCGCCGGCAAGATCTCCGCGGTCGCCGTCGGCCAGGCCAAGTACAGCCTGCTTCTGAACGACACCGGCGGCATCGTCGACGACCTGGTCACCTACCGAACGGGCGACGACCGCTTCCTGGTGGTTGCAAACGCATCCAATCGGAAGGCGGTCGCCGCGGCCCTCGAACAGCGCTGTTCCCCCTTCGAGTGCGAGGTGTACGACGAGAGCGACGACCTCGCGCTCATCGCGATCCAGGGCCCGAAGTCCTACGAGATCCTCAGCCAGGTTGAGGGTGTCGAGATCCCGGGACTTCGCGACCTCAAGTACTACTGGTCGACCCCCGGCACGTTCCGCACCTCCGAAAGTCTGACCGATCAGCACGAGTTGCTTGTGGCGAGAACCGGGTACACGGGCGAGGACGGATTCGAACTCTATGTCGCCCCGGATGCCGCGCCCAAGCTGTGGGCCGCGATCGTTGAGACGGGTGAGGGTTCGGGACTCGTTCCCGCCGGGCTCGCAAGCCGTGACACTCTGCGCCTCGAGGCGGGCATGCCGCTCTACGGACACGAGCTGGACGAGCAGACCGTCCCCGCACAGGCCGGACTCGGCCGGGTCGTCAGCCTCGCCAAGGAGGGTGAGTTCGTCGGACGTGCCGCGATCGAAGCCGGCGTCCCCGCCGATCGCCGAGTACTGGTCGGACTGGTGTCGGATGGCAAGCGGGCCGGTCGTGCCGGATACGCGGTCTTCGACGGCGACCGGGAAGTCGGGGTGGTCACCAGCGGCGCACTGTCACCGACGCTCGGGCATCCGATCGCCATGGCGTACGTGGAGAAGTCCGCGAGCGAAGCAGGCACCCAGCTTTTCATCGACGTGCGGGGAACGCGCGTCCCGGCAACCGTCACAGCCCTTCCCTTCTATAAGAGAGAGAACGCAACATGACCGACCAGAAGAGCCTCAAATACACGGCGGAGCACGAGTGGGTGCTGGTCGAGGGCGACCTCGCGACCGTTGGCATCACGGCGTACGCGGCGGAGAAACTGGGCGACGTGGTGTTCGTCGACCTGCCCGCTGTCGGCTCGACCGTTGCCGAGGGCAAGGTCGTCGGCGAGATCGAGTCGACGAAGTCCGTTGGCGAGCTGTTCGCGCCCGTGCAGGGCACGGTCGCCGAGATCAACCAGGCCGTCGTGGATTCGCCAGAACTCGTCAACTCCGACCCGTTCGGCGCCGGCTGGCTGATCAAGGTCACCTTCGGCGAGCTCCCCGCACTGCTCAGCTACGACGAGTACGCGGCACTGGTGGGAGAGTAATGGCGGAGCCTTCCGGGTCGACCGCTTTTCGCGACCGCCACATCGGCACCGATTCCGTCGCGCAGCTCGAGATGCTCTCGGCGCTCGGCTACGACACCGTCGAGGACCTCGTGCTCGCGGCCGTGCCGAAGGGCATTCAACTCGCGGAGCGCGGCGAGACCGAGCGGGACATCATCCCGCCCGCCGTGTCGGAGCGTGAGGCGCTCGCCGAACTGCGTGGACTCGCGAGCCGCAACACCGTCCGCCGCTCCATGATCGGACTCGGCTACTACGACACCATCACGCCCGCGGTCATCAAACGCAACGTGCTCGAGAACCCCAGCTGGTACACCGCGTACACGCCGTACCAACCCGAGATCAGTCAGGGTCGACTCGAGGCGCTCATCAACTTCCAGACCATGGTCGAAGATCTCACCGGGCTCGACATCGCCAACGCCTCGATGCTGGACGAGGGCACCGCGGTCGTCGAGGCGATGCTGCTCGCTCGACGCGCATCCGGTTCGGCCTCGAACGTCTTCCTGGTCGACGCGGATGCCCTCCCGCAGACCAAGGCGCTCCTTGCCAACCGCGCCGCCGCCGTCGGAATCCAGTTGCACGAGACCGCATACGACCTCGACCCGGACGACGTGCCGGAGCTCGACGTGTTCGGCGCCTTCGTGCAGTATCCCGGTGCGTCGGGGCGGATCTGGGACCCGTCAAAGCTGCTTGCCGCGGTCAAGGCGCAGGGCGGAGTCGCCGTCGTCGCGGCTGATCTTCTCGCCCTCACCCTCATCACGTCCCCGGGTGAACTCGGTGCGGACGTCGCGGTGGGAACAACGCAGCGGTTCGGCGTTCCCATGGGCTTCGGCGGTCCGCACGCCGGCTACATGGCGGTGCGCAAGGGCCTCGAGCGCCAGCTGCCCGGTCGACTCGTGGGGGTGTCGCAGGATGCCACGGGGCATCCGGCCTACCGCCTGAGCCTCCAGGCCAGGGAACAGCACATCCGACGCGAGAAGGCGACCTCGAACATCTGCACCGCCCAGGTGCTGCTCTCGGTCATGGCATCCATGTACGCGGTGTACCACGGTCCCGGCGGACTTCGACGCATCGCGCAGCGTGTGCGAGCGCGGGCGTCGGCGTTTGCCGCGGAGCTCGCCGGCGTGGGCGTCGGGGTGCTGCATGAGCAGTACTTCGACACCTTGACGATCGAGGTGCCCGGCCGAGGACGCGAGATCGTGGATGCGGCATACGCCAACAACATCCTTGTCACGCTCGTCGACGACGACACGGTTCGGCTGAGCTTCGACGAGACCTGGACTGACGGTCGGCTGGGCGACGACGACGTGGTGGCACTGCGGAAGGCGTTCGGGCTGGCGCCGAACACCGCGACGTTCGGATTCGTCGACTACCCGGCCGGCCTCCGCCGCACCTCGGACTATCTGACCCACCCGGTCTTCAACACGCACCACTCGGAGACCGGGATGATGCGCTACCTCAAGTACCTGGCCGACAAGGACTACGCGCTCGACCGCGGCATGATCCCGCTGGGCTCCTGCACCATGAAGCTCAACGCGGCAACCGAGATGGAAGCGGTCACCTGGCCGGAATTCGCCGGACTGCACCCGTTCGCGCCCGAGGCCGACGTCGAAGGCTACCTCACCCTCATCGAACAGCTCGAGAGCTGGCTCGCTGAGGTAACCGGCTACGACGAGGTCTCACTGCAGCCCAACGCCGGCAGTCAGGGTGAGCTCGCGGGCCTGCTCGCCATCCGCGGCTACCACCACTCCCGGGGCGACGACCATCGCACGACCTGCCTGATCCCGGCCTCAGCGCACGGCACGAACGCGGCCAGCGCCGTTCTCGCCGGGATGAAGGTGGTCGTCGTGGCCACCACCGAGCTCGGCAACGTCGACCTCGACGACCTGCGCGCGAAGATTGCCGAACACGCCGCCGACCTCGCGGCCCTCATGATCACCTACCCATCGACCCACGGCGTCTACGAGCACGAGGTGCGTCAGATCACGGATGCCGTCCACGCGGCCGGCGGACAGGTCTACGTCGACGGCGCCAACCTCAACGCGTTGCTCGGATACGCGCGCTTCGGCGACTTCGGGGGAGATGTCTCGCACCTCAACCTGCACAAGACGTTCTGCATCCCGCACGGCGGGGGTGGGCCGGGCGTCGGACCGGTGGCCGCGAAGGCGCATCTCGCTCCGTTCCTGCCCGGTCATCCTCTCGCCCAGCGAGCACTGCACGCGGGTGCTCCCGTGAGCGCCGCGCCGTTCGGCAGCCCGAGCATTCTGCCGATCTCCTGGGCGTACGTGCGGATGATGGGCACGGCGGGACTCACCGCCGCAACGGGTGCCGCGGTGCTCGCCGCCAACTACATCGCGGCCAGGCTCCGCGATTACTACCCCGTGCTCTACTCGGGCGACAACGGTCTCGTGGCGCACGAGTGCATCCTCGACCTCCGTCCGCTCACCGCGGCCACGGGCGTCACGGTCGACGATGTCGCCAAGCGCCTCATCGACTACGGTTTCCACGCGCCCACCATGTCGTTCCCGGTGGCCGGAACCCTCATGGTCGAACCGACCGAGAGCGAGGACCTTGACGAGATCGACAGGTTCATCGAGGCCATGATCGCGATCAGGGCCGAGGCGGATGCCGTTGCCGCAGGACGCTGGCCCGCCGACGACAACCCGCTCGTCGGAGCCCCGCACACGGCCCAGTCGGTGATCATCGGCGAGTGGGAGCACGCGTATTCACGCGAGGAGGCCGTGTACCCCCTGCGCTCGCTGATCCGTGGCAAGTACTGGCCGCCGGTGCGTCGGATCGATCAGGCCTGGGGCGACAGAAACCTGGTCTGCGCCTGCCCGCCGATCGAGGCCTTCGCGGAGGATGCACGTGTTTGAGGACGAACGCCCCACGGTGAGATCACGACCGGAGCGGCCGTCGACGGCGGAGATGTCCCGCGTCCCGCGGCCGATGTCGTCGCTGGTCGGATTCTGGGCCGTCGCGATCTTCGCGGCGCTGCTGGTCGGCGACACCCTCGTCGGCCTGCACTGGGTGGCCTTCTTCACCTGGCTGGCGCCCGCGGCGCTCGTGGTGTGGCTGCTGTGGCTCCTGCTCTACCGACCCATCATCCTGTTCGACACCACGCGAGTCGTCACGATCAACCCGTTCCGGATCATCGAGGCGCCGTGGGCACACGTGACGGCCGTACGGCAGCGGCTGCAGATCATGCTCGACCTCGACGACGGCAAGACCGTCACCTGCTGGGCGTCGCCGTTCCCCGAGAAGCCGGGTCGACGCAGGCCGTCGTCCTTTGGTACACGGGGCGGCGAACCGAGCCGAGTCGACTTCGCCCGGCCGCTGGAATCGATGCGGATCGGCGCCCTTGCCAGCGCGGTCGACCGTAAGGAGCAGCAGCCGATCACGCGACGCTGGGACTGGGTCGCGATCGGCATCGGCGGCCTGCTTATCGTCGCCTGCGCGATCGAGTTCGCCATCGTCCACTGATCGTTTCTTGCATGAAATCAGCCGATACGCAGGATTCCGGCGTAAAACGGCTCGATATCAGACGTGAGTCACCGGCTAATGTAAACATCGTGAAACAGTTCTGAACTCGGTTCGGAGTTCTGCGGACCACAGTGTTAGCTTTGCCGTTACTCGCGTAACAGGCGAGTAGGAACCTCAGGCGGCGTCGCACACGACTCCGGACAGCGCACAAGGGCGGTACCCCAAATGGACCTCGGGCCTCGGAACGTATATAGGTCGGAGCCATGGCTCTCTATCTGATTCGTCGGATCATCAACTACCTGATCCTGACCGCGGTGGCGTCCTGCCTCGCCTATGTCCTCGCGAGCGTCGGGCTCAACCCGATCGAGGGATACCTCGGCAAGCACCCGAAACCGTCACAGGCGACGCTCGACGGGCTGCTGAACTTCTGGGGAGCCAACCCCAAGGTGCCGCTCATCGTGCGCACCTGGACCTGGTTCACCGACATCTTCCACGGCAACCTGGGGCAGAGCGTGCAGAACCAGCCCGTCACCGGAATCATCATCACGCGAGCGGGAGTGAGCCTCGAGCTCCTCCTGATCGGTTCGATCATCGGCGCCATCGCGGGCGTCGTGCTCGGAGTGTGGGGCGCGGTCCGCCAGTACAGGGTGAGCGACCAGGTCGTCACCTACCTCTCGTACATCATCTTCGCGACGCCCGTGTTCGTCATGGCGATCCTGCTGATGATCGTCGCCACCGACTTCAACAGCCTCATCGGGGTGCAACTCATCACCTTCAGCGGCCAGTACTCTGCCGATACGCCGCCGGACTTCTGGGATCAGTTCAGTGATCGGTTAGTCCACCTCATCCTTCCGACCATCGTCCTGGTCCTCGCGTCGGCGGCGCTCTACAGCCGGTACCAGCGCAACTCGATGCTGGATGTGTTGGGCGCCGACTACATCCGCACCGCACGCGCGAAGGGTCGCACCCGCAACTCCGCGCTCGTTCGGCACGGCGTTCGCGTCGCCCTCATCCCGATGTCGACATTCTTCGCGTACAGCTTCGGCACACTGATCACCGGTTCGACTCTTCTCGAGCTCATCTTCAGTTGGCACGGAATGGGCGAGCAGGCCATCCAATCAATCGAACAGCAGGACATCAACGGCGTCGCCGGCGCGACGCTGTTCGTCGCCATCCTGATCCTGTGTTCGTCGACCCTGTCCGAGGTGCTCTACGCGGCCCTCGATCCGAGAGTGAGGCGCTGAGATGAGTATTTCTGCGGCACAAACAGTCGAGTTACTTGACGAACACAGCGAGGTGATGGGCGATCCGGTCGACGACAAAGCGGTCACGACGGCGACCCACCACAAGTCGGTCTCGCGCGCCGGCCTCATCTGGCGCAGGCTCCGGGCGAAGCCGAGATTCTGGGTGGGCGGCGGTGCCCTGGTTGTGCTGATCCTGTGGGCGTTCGTGGGTCCCTTCTTCACCCAGTGGAGCCTCAGCTACGAGGACGTCAACTACTTCAACTACCCGCCGACGATCATCCACTGGTTCGGCACAGACGTTCTCGGCCACGACCTCTACGCGGAGGTGATGTCCGGGCTGCAGAAGTCGCTCATCATCGGATTCGTCGCGGGGCCGGCCTCGACCCTCATCGCCGCGATCGTCGGTTCAATCGCGGGTTACGTCGGCGGCGCACTCGACAGCGCCCTCGGCTGGTTCATCAACCTCATGCTGGTGCTCCCGACCTTCTTCATCCTGGTGCTGCTGTACCCGTTCACCCAGGGCAACTGGGGAATCATGACGATCTTCATCGCCGTCACCGACTGGATGATCATGGCGCAGGTGATCCGATCGCAAACCAAGTCCCTGCGCGAACGCGAGTTCGTGAAGGCGGCCAGATACATGGGCTTCAGCACCTGGAGCGTGGTGACCCGGCACATCATTCCGAATGTCGCGTCCCTGCTCATCGTCGATGCTGCGCTCGGCGTCGGCGGCGCGATTCTCACGGAGTCGACCCTGAGCTTCTTCGGATTCGGTGTGCAGCTGCCCGACGTGTCGCTCGGCAACCTGCTCGAACTCGGCGAGGACGCGGCGACCACCCGCACCTGGTTGTTCATCTATCCGGCGGCCGCCCTCATCGCGCTGCTCCTCTCGGTTGCCCTCGTCGGCGACGCTCTTCGCGACGCCGTCGACCCGACCTCGGGGGTGAACCGTTCCTAGTCAGGCAACGGGTGCAGCGCCCAGCACGCTGACCCGCACGTCGAATCGTCGCCCGCTCCTCGAGGTCAAGAACCTCTCGGTGACCTTCCCGCAGCGCAAGGCCCCCTCGGTCAAGGCCGTGCGCAACATCAGCTACACGATCAACGAGGGCGAGCTTCTCGGCATCGTCGGAGAGTCGGGATCGGGCAAGTCCGTCTCGTCTCTGGCGGTCATGGGACTTCTTCCCGACACCGCGATCATCGAGGGGGACATCTTCTTCGACGGCAAGTCGCTGCTCTCCCTCGGCGACAAGCAGCTGTCGAAGATCCGCGGCAAAGACATCGCGATCGTCTTCCAGGATCCGCTGTCCGCGCTCACGCCCGTCTACACGATCGGCGACCAGATCAGCGAAGCGCTCCTGCTCCACGACAGGGGACTGTCGAAGCAGGCTGCCGCGGTGAGGTCCATCGAGCTGCTCAAGATCGTCGGCATCCCCGATCCGGAGCGTCGGGTTCGCGCGTTCCCGCACGAGTTCTCCGGCGGGATGCGGCAGCGCGCGATGATCGCCATGGCGATCGCGAACAACCCGCGGCTGATCATCGCCGACGAGCCGACGACGGCTCTCGACGTCACGATTCAGGCCCAGATTCTCGAGGTGCTCGAGCAGGCCCGCACCATCACGGGCGCAGCGGTGTCGCTCATCACTCACGATCTCGGCGTTGTTGCCGGCCACGCCGACCGGGTCGCGGTCATGTACGCGGGCAAGATGGTCGAGATGGGGACGGCCGAGGAGGTCTTCTACGAGCCGACCATGCCGTACACGGTCGGACTGCTGCGCTCGGTGCCGAACATCCGCACGGCGGCGACGGAGCGGCTCGTTCCGCTCGAGGGTCGACCGCCGTCGCTCGCGAACCTTCCCGCCGGCTGCCCGTTCGTCGTGCGCTGCCCCGTCGCAGTCGACGAGTGCCGCAAGATCGAGCCGGCGCTGCTTGCGCACGGTACCGAGGCCGACCACCTCAGCGCCTGCCACAGGGCGACCGACATCACGAACGGCGGGCTTGCTCGCGCCGACATCTTCCCGCGGCCTCAGCCGCTGCCGCGCAAGAACGCAGGCGACATCCATGCTGAGCCGATCCTCAGGGTGACCGACCTCAAGAAGTCGTTCCCCCTCTACAAGGGCGGAGTGTTCCGCAGGCGCGTCGGCGAAGTGCACGCGGTCGATGGCGTTTCGTTCGAAGTGCGGCCCGGGCGCACGCTCGCACTCGTGGGGGAGTCCGGCTGCGGCAAGACGACCACCATCCTCGAACTGCTCGAGCTCGTGAAGCCGGAGAGCGGCAAGATCTTCATCAACGGCACAGACACCGCGACGCTGACGAACAAGACCCGCAGGCCGCTGCGCGCCGAGATCCAGATCGTGTTCCAGGATCCCGCCGCCGCCGTCGACCCCCGGCTGCCGGTCGGCGAGGTCATCGCCGAGCCGCTGCACGTGCAGCACGTCGGCAAGCGGGAGCGAGACGACCGAGTCGCCGAACTGCTCGAGCTCGTCGGGCTCGACCCGGCGATGGCGGATCGCTATCCGCACGAGTTCTCCGGCGGCCAGCGCCAGCGCATCGGAATCGCGCGGGGACTCGCCACGAACCCGAAGGTCCTCGTGCTCGACGAGCCCGTGTCCGCGCTCGACGTCTCGATTCAGGCTGGCGTGATCAACCTGCTGCAGGACCTGCGCGATCAGCTCGGCCTCTCGCTGGTATTCGTGGCGCACGACCTCGCGGTCGTCCGCCAGATAGCGGACGATGTCGCGGTCATGTACCTGGGCCGGATCGTCGAGCAGGGGGCCATCAGCGAGGTTTTCGATCACCCGAGGCATCCATACACGCAAGCGCTCATGTCGGCCGCGCCCATCCCGGATCCCCGTGCGGAGCGCAACCGGAACCGGGTGTTGCTCAACGGCGACCTGCCGAGTCCGAGCGAACACTTCGACGGATGCCGCTTCCGCAGCCGGTGCCCGCTCTACCAGACCCTCGATCCCGTGCACGATGCGGCCGCCCGCGCCAAATGCGAGCAGATCGAACCGGAACTCACGCCGCACGACGACGTGTTAGCGGCCTGCCACCATGTGGACCGCAACTCCCTGCTCGTCAGCTGACGAGTGCCAGACTCCGTCAGAACCTGGCGGTCACCTAGAAGAAGAAGGAAGCACATGAACCGCAAACCCACAGCACTCGCGGCTGTCGTGGTGATGGGTGTTGGAGCACTTCTGCTCGCCGGATGCGCCCCGACGAACACCACGAAGGCAACACCCACCGCCCAGCTGCCCACCGTTGGTTGGAAGAACGTTCCATACGCGAACGTCCAGAGCGGCGGCACGCTGAACCTCGCCGTGCTCCAATCCGGCACCGACGGCGGTAACTGGAACATCAACACCGCGGAAGGTAACGAGACGGACGTCATCGAGATCCTGTCTCCGACGACGGGAGCTCCGCTTGAGGCAACCGCTTCCGGTGGAACGGTCGTCGACCCCGACTACGCGAGCTCGGTCAAGCTCGTCTCGACCTCGCCTCAGGTGGTCGACGTGAAGCTCAACCCCAGCGCGGTCTGGCAGGATGGCACGCCGATCACGGCGAGCGACTACCAGGCGACCTTCGCCGCCCTATCCGGCAAGAACCCCGCGTACGACATCGCGTCGAGCCAGGGCTTCTCGCAGGTCTCCAACTTCGACGTGGTGAGCCCCACCGAATTCAAGGTGACGTTCGGCAGCACATACGCCGACTGGCAGGGCGACTTCACTGTCGCGCCCGTCCCGACAGCCATCGCCAGCGACCCGGCCAAATGGAGCAAGGGATTCGCAACGGCGCCCATGCCATCCGATGGTCCGTTCATTGTCAGCAAGGTCGACAACCCCGGTGAGACCTTCACCGAGATTCCGAACCCGAAGTGGTGGGGACAGAAGCCGAAGCTGTCGGAGATCACCTTCAAGGTCATCGACCAGTCCGCGCAGGCCCAGGCCTTCGTGAACGGCGAGATCAACGAGGTCGACGCCGAGACGGTCGACACCTACGACGCCGCCATCAAGAAGCCGGACATCGTCAAGGAGAGCTCGGGTGGCACGACCTGGGCCCAGGTGACCTTCAACGGTAAGAACGGTCCACTGACCAACGTCAAGGTGCGCAAGGCCATCTCAGAGGCGATCAACCGCACGATCATCGCCAAGGCGGCCAACTCGCCGCTCGGCCTCGAGCCGACCACGGACGGCAACTGGATCTTCATGCCGGGCCAGGCGGGGTACACCGACACGGTCAGCGACAAGATTCCCTACTCGCAGAGCCAGGCGAAGGCCGACCTGCAGTCCGCCGGATACACCCTGAAGAACGGAAAGTGGACGAAGGGCGGCCAGACGCTGTCCCTCTCGATCATCTACCCGCAGGGCACCGCGTCGAACGAGCTCCGTGCTCAGCAGATCCAGGCGTCGCTGAAGGCGATCGACGTTCCGATCGCGCTGCAGCAGGTTCCGTCGCAGGACTACTTCACCGACATCATCGACGGTAAGTACGAGATGGCGACGTTCGGTTGGGGCGGCACGCTGTTCCCGATCTCTGCTGCGGAGGCCCTGTTCTACCCGGCGCAGAAGTACGGCGACCAGAGCGGATCGAACTTCGCGTTCATCACGAGCCCGAAGCTCAAGGCCCTGTTCGACTCGGCCGACTCCGATCTGAACCCTGCCAAGCGTCTGAAGACGGCACAGCAGATCAACGAGGTCATCGCGAGCTACATCCCGATGCTGCCGATCTACCCCTACCCGAACCTCGACATCGTGGACAAGGACCTGGCCAACTACGGCCCGGCTTCGTTCCTCGCGGTGGACTGGACGACGGTCGGATTCACTAAGTAGTTAGTAAGCACTAAAAAAGGAGGCGGGCACCCAGCGGGTGCTCGTCTCCTTTTTTTAGAACAATGCAGGGAAGGCCTGATGCGCCCAGCCGTACCCGACAAAGGTGGCGGCATCGATCAGGAAGTGGGCGATCACGAAGGGCAGTAGACGACCGTAGCGGTAGTACAGCCAGCCGAAGATCATGCCCATGATGAAGTTGCCGACAAACGCGCCGTAGCCCTGGTACAGGTGATAGCTGCCACGGAAAACGGCCGTGAGGACGATGATCCTCCACTTGCCCCAACCGAGTTCGCGCAGCCGTGGGTACAGGTAGCCGATGACGATGAACTCCTCCTGCAGCGCCGCGCGCAGCGCCCAGAGCAGCAGGACGGGAACCGTCCACCATTCGGCAGAAAGGTTGTCTGGTGCCACAGACACTGCGATGCCCAGCGCACGTGCGCCGAGGTAGACGCCGATGCCACCGCCGCCGATGACGAGGGCGAGGAGCACGCCCCAGCCGGCGTCCGACACCGGCTTCCGAAAGTCGACGCCGAGGCGTGCGAGGTGCGGGCGTGCGGCCTGCCAGAGGATGTAGATCACGAGCGCTACGGGCACGAGGTCCGAGGCGATTTCGAGCAGCTGGTAGATCAGGTCGAAGGTGGGTCGGTCGCTCTGCGACTGGATGATCGTGGTCGACTGCTGCGAGAGGGTGGTCGTCCTCGTGCTCGCATCGACGAGCTCGACGATGGCGTACAGCGACGAGATTCCGAGCGAGACGCCGAGGACGAGGAGGATCTCTCCCACGATGCGACCTCGGGTCGGAGCGTTGCCGAATGTTGGTGGCAAGTCGGCGGGGGGAGTCTGGAGGCTATCCTGCACGCGCCTCATGCTACGCGTCCTGATTCGGGTCTCGGTGGGCCGGAAGCTGCCAGGTCGCGGTTTCAAATAATTTGAATTTGGCGCACAATAGTTGCGCATTTCGGGGCGCTCACGCAAGGTGTCGCTAACTTGGGCAAATAATTGCAATTACTGTTTCCAGCTTGTAACTTTCTGCCTGTGCGTTTGTGTGTAATTCATCGCGTGTCTAGAGTTCATTAATCGGGGTTTCTTACCCAGTACGGGTAAGCCCGAACCCCCCTGAAGATTTCTTGCACCCCAAGCGCACCGCTCGTCGATCATCGACGAGCGCCCGTAAGACCATTCAAAGTAGAGGTAACGCGTCAATGTCTTTGACCGGTGGAGAGCTAGAAGTCGCGGCCGAAAGCGAGCTTCTAGGTCCCGCTAAGGAATCGGATACCCCCACTTCGATCGTCGGTCGCTCGCTCTGGTCAATCGCGTGGCGCCGTCTGCGTCGAGACAAGGTCGCCATGGTCGCCGGCGGCGTCATCGTCCTGCTCGTGCTGATCGCCATCTTCGTCGACCCGCTCTCGAGCCTCTACGGAACGACCTACCTCGTGCAGCACAACACGGCGCCGGGGAGCCTGCTCGATCCGCTGACCTCGATGCCCAGGGGAGCGTTCGGCGGCATCTCCGCCAAGCACTGGCTCGGCGTGACACCCGTGCTCGGCCAGGACATCCTGACGCTTCTCATGGAGGGCGCACGCACCTCGCTCATCATCTCGGTGTCGGCCACGGCGCTCTCGGTGATCCTCGGGGTCTCGCTCGGACTCATCGCCGGATTCTTCCGCGGCTTCACCGACACGATCATCTCGCGGACCATGGACGTTCTGCTGTCCTTCCCGACACTGCTCCTGTCGCTCTCGCTCATCACCGTCGTGAGCCTGTTCACGACCGCTCAGTCCGCCCGATTCGAGATCATCATCTTCGTCCTCGGCTTCTTCGGCTGGCCGTACATCGGCCGCATCGTGCGCGGCCAGGTTCTCTCCATCCGCGAGAAAGAGTTCGTGGACGCCGCGCGGAGCCTCGGAGCCTCCAACGGTTGGATCATGGCGCGCGAGATCGCCCCCAACCTGGTCGGGCCGATCCTCGTCTACACGACCCTGACCATCCCGAACAACATGCTCGGTGAGGCCGGACTCGACTTCCTGGGCGTCGGCGTACAGCCGCCGACGCCGTCCTGGGGCCAGATGCTCTCGGATGCCGGCAACTACTACCAGATCGACCCCATGTACCTGGTGCTGCCCGGTCTCACGATCTTCATCTCGGTGCTTGCCTTCAACCTGTTCGGCGACGGACTGCGGGATGCTCTTGACCCGAAGGCCAGCCGGTGACTAACTACATAGCAGCTATAGACGTTCCGGTCTGTGGAAAGGGGCACAACCCCGATCTCGGACCGACGGGGCCGAAAGGCTTAACACACGGCAGCAATCGCTGCGAAATCACAGCCAGAAAGGAAATCTTTCGATGAAACAGAAGACCAAGGTCCTCGGGGTTGTTGCCCTGGTGGCCGCGGCGGCTATCGCGCTCTCCGGGTGTTCGAGCAACTCCTCCGGCGGCAGCAGTTCGGGCGCAACCCCGTCCTTCAACGCGGCAGTCAACGCTGTTTACAACCCTTCGACGAAGACCGGCGGAACGCTCAAGCTCCTCGCGACCACCGACTGCGACAGCTGGGACCCGGCCCGTACCTACTACGGATTCTGCTGGAACCTGCAGCGCCTCTTCAGCCGCACGCTCATCGGGTACTCGAAGGTCAACGGAGACAAGTTCACGCTTGCACCTGACCTCGCGACCAACCTGGGCACGCACAACGCCGACTACACCTCATGGACCTACACCCTGAAGAAGGGCCTCTACTACTCCAACGGTGACCCGATCACGGTGGCGGACATCAAGTACGCCGTCTCGCGCATCTTCGCGACCAGCGTCATCAACGGTGGGCCGACTTTCTACTTCACCGGTCTCCTGGACGCTGGCACCTACGCCGGCCCGTACAACGGTGGCGGCCTGATCCCGAACTCCGCGGTCTCGACCTCGGGGAACAGCATCACGTTCCACCTGAACAAGCCGTTCGCCGACTTCGACTACCTGCTTGCGCTGCCGACAACGGCACCGGTTCCGCAGAAGCTCGACACGGGCGCCGACTACACGAAGGACCCGATCTCCTCTGGCCCGTTCGAGTTCACGGACTACACCCAGAACAAGTCGGTCACCTTCGTGCGCAACAAGTACTGGAAGCAGAGCACGGACACCATCCGTCACCCGCTGGTCGACAAGGTCACACTCACGATCGACAGTGACCCGAACGACATCGACAGCAAGCTGAAGGCAGGCACCTACGACGCCAAGGCGGACAACCGCATCGGCACGACGCTGCAGGCAGAGGTTCTCACGAACCCGAAGCTCAAGGTCTACGCGGATGACCCCGCCGGTGACAGCGCGACGTACTTCGTGATCCCGTCGTCGGTCGTTCCGAACAAGTACTGCCGCGAGGCCATCCAGTACGCGACCAACAAGGCCGCCATCCTGCAGGCTCTCGGTGGTGCCGCCGCCGGTGCAATCGCCGGTTCGTTCACCCCTCCGGGAATCCCAGGATACGACCCGTCGTACAACCCGTACCCGGGTGGCGCGAACAACACCGGTGATGTCGCAAAGGCCAAGGCCGCACTGCAGAAGTGTGGACAGCCGAACGGCTTCTCGACGAAGTTCTCCTACGCCACGCCTTCTGAGACCGCTCCGAAGATCTTCGCTGCCGAGCAGACCGCGCTTGCGCGGGTCGGCATCACGATCACCGCTGCGACCTCGCCGGCGTCGTCCTACTACTCCACCTTCGTCGGCTCGCCGTCGAACGTGAAGTCGCAGGGTCTCGGAATCATCAACGCGGCCTGGGGTGCAGACTTCCCGACCGACTACGGGTTCTACAACAACATCACCAACGGTGGCGCCATCCTTCCCGAGGGCAACAGCAACTACGGAAGCCTGAACGACCCGACGGTGAACAAGATTCTCGACAACACTGGCGCACCGAGCAGCCAGGCGACGGGACTCCAGCTGAACAAGGCGATCATGGCCACGGCCACGATCGTTCCGACGACGTGGGGACGCGACCTGTATTACCGCAACCCGCGCCTGACGAACGTCACGGATGACAACGCTCTCGCGTTCGGCATCTACGACTTCGTCAACGTCGGTGTCGGGGGCTAGTAACACCGCATCCAACCCATCCACTCGATAAGAAGGGTGCAGTGATGGTGGCCGGCCGGGCGTAACCCGGTCGGCCACCATCCGGTCTCACATGATCCGTTTCATCGTTGTTCGGCTGCTCGGAGCCGTCGTCGTTCTCTTTATCGTGAGCGTCGTGACGTTCCTGATCTTCCAGCTCGGGCCCCTGGTGTCCCACACCTCGCCCGTGTATTACTACATCGGCAAGGTGCCGTTCGCGCCGAACTCCCCGCAGCTGAAGGCGCTCATCCACCGCTTCGGCTTCGACCTCCCGCTCTACCAGCAGTACTGGCACTACCTCTCGGGAATCCTGTTCGGACAGAACATCACGGATGGTGTGACGACGCCCATCCCCTGCCCGGCTCCGTGCTTCGGATATTCCTTCCGCGAGAACGACCTAGTGGACGACATGCTTCTGCAGGCCGCTCCGGTCTCGATCAGCCTCTGCGTCGGAGCCGCAATCCTGTGGCTCATCGGCGGCGTCTTCGTCGGGACCCTCTCCGGCCTCCGTCCGCGTTCCTGGATCGACCGCGTCGGCATGGGCGGCTCGCTCACCGCGGTCTCACTCCCGATCTTCTTCACCGGCCCCCTGCTTCTGCTGCTCTTCGAGTACACGCTCGGCTGGTTGCCCAACGTCAACTATGTGCCGATCACGCAGAATCCCGGCCAGTGGTTCAATAGCATGATCCTGCCGTGGATCTCGCTCGCATTCCTGTTCGCGGCCCTGTACGCCCGATTAACCCGGTCCAACATGATCGAGACCATGGGGGAGGACTATGTCCGAACCGCGCGCGCCAAGGGCCTACCCTGGCACACGGTCGTCATCAAACACGGCCTGCGAGCGGCCCTCACGCCCATCGTCACGATCTTCGGCATCGACTTCGGAACGCTCATCGGTTCGACCGTCATCACCGAGACGGTGTTCAACCTGCGAGGACTCGGCTACCTGTCGATTCACGCCATCCAGCAGGAGGATTTTCCGGTCATCCTCGGCGTGACGGTTGTCGCGGCGGTCGCTCTCGTGCTCGCCAATCTCATCGTTGACGTCCTGTATGCGGTCATCGACCCGCGCGTGACCGTGCACTAGGTATTGTCAGGAGTAACCATGCCAACAACCACTACCGCGGCGCAGCGCGCAACCGCCTCCCGGACCGGCGCCGACGAGCCGTACCTCAGGGTTAAGGACCTCAAGGTGCACTTCAAGACCGACGACGGCCTGGTGAAGAGCGTCGACGGCCTGAACTTCGAGTTGAAGCGCGGCGAGATCCTCGGCATCGTCGGGGAGTCGGGTTCCGGCAAGTCCGTGACCAGCCAGGCCATCCTCGGACTGCACAAGAACTCGAACGCGGACATCACGGGCGAGATCTGGCTCGATGGCGAAGAGCTCGTCGAGGCGACGGAAGAAGAGGTGCGTCGGCTGCGCGGCAGCAAGATGGCCATGATCTTTCAGGACCCGCTGTCGGCGATGCATCCGTTCTACACGGTCGGATCCCAGATCGCCGAGGCCTACCGCGTGCACAACAAGGTCTCTCGCAAGGTGGCTCGGTCCAAGACCGTCGAGATGCTCAAGCGCGTCGGAATCCCGAACGCGGACAAGCGCTACGACGACTACCCGCACCAGTTCTCCGGCGGGATGCGGCAGCGCGCGATGATCGCCATGGCACTCATCTGCGACCCGATCCTGCTGATCGCCGACGAGCCGACGACGGCACTCGACGTCACGGTTCAGGCCCAGATCCTCGAGCTCATCAAGGAACTGCACGACGAGCTGAACTCCGCGGTGATCCTGATCACGCACGACCTCGGCGTCGTCGCCGAGAC
>FSWU01000092.1_pt1 | contig 18891 bp, 12 predicted proteins | sample 1638061 | NCBI WGS metagenome assembly FSWU01 (sample SAMEA3914788, study PRJEB12502) | metagenome | biome: forest; material: soil | place: Canada | collected 2011-07-03 | depth 0.1 m
CCAGCGCCAGTCGTTGGCGCTGGCCGCCGGACAGGCTGAGGCCCTCCTCGCCGACGACCGTGTCAAGACCCTCGGGCAAGTCGTAGACGAATCCTGCCTGCGCGATCTCGAGCGCCTCCGCCAGAATCGCATCCGCCTCGGATTGCGAGAGGTCGGGGTCGTCTCGACCGAGCATGACGTTGTCTCGCACGGAAGCCGAAAACAACGTCGCATCCTCGAACGCCATCGCGATGTGCTTGCGGAGTTCGTAACGGCTCAGATCGCGGATGTCGATGCCGTCGAGGCGGATCGCGCCTCCTGTGACGTCGTAGAGCCGGGTCGTGAGTTCGGCAAGAGTCGACTTGCCGGAACCGGTGAGCCCGACCAATGCCATCGTCTCGCCTGGGATGAGCCGAAGCTCGACCCCGTTCAGCTGGTCGGCGAAACGGTCGGGAGCGTCCGGATAGCGGAAATGGACGTTGTCGAAGACGAGCTCTCCCTCAGGCCGCCCGATCGTCTTGGGCTCGTCCGGATCGGTGATCGTGTTGACCGTGTCGATGACCTCGAAGAAGCGGTCGATCGCGGTGCGCGTGTCGAATGTCATCGAAAGCAGGAAGCCGATCGACTGGACCGGGAAGAGCAGCACGGTCGCGGTCGCGAAGAACGCGACCAGTCCGCCCACGTTCAGCTCATGCTGAGTGCACAGCCACACTCCGACGAAAAGGCAGATCGCGAAAGCGACGTCGGGCATCATCAACAGCCACAACCAGATGCTGGCCACCGTCTTGGCCTTCTGGATCTCCGTACCGCGCAGCGCCTCCGCCTGATCGCGGAAGTTGCCGAGCGCGTGCCGGGCGCGTCCGAAGGACTTCAGCACGCGGATGCCGTGCACCGACTCCTCGACAGCGGTCGCCAGGTCGCCGGCCTGGTCCTGACTCCGTCGCGCGACTTTCGAATAGCGCGATTCGAACACGAAGCCGTTGATCCACAGCGGGATCGAGCACACGATGAAGATCAAGCCCAGGATCCAGTTCAGCGTGACGAGGACGACGAACCCGATCGCGATGGTGACGAGGTTCACGACCAGCAGCACCAGGCCGAAGGACAGCCACCGACGCACCTGGTTCAGGTCGCTCACCGCGCGCGACAGCAACTGGCCGCTCGGCCACTTGTCGTGGAAGCTCACGGGCAGGTCCTGAAGCTTGGCGTAAAGGCCGTTGCGCATCGACGCCTCGACGTATGTTCCGGGCTTGAGTACGAGCCAGCGGCGCAGCGAGATGAAGAATGCCTCCGCCGCGCCGAGGATGATGACCAGGATCGCGGCCGGCGCCACCTCTTTCGGGTCCTTGTCCGAAAGGGGTCCGTCGACCAGCCATTCGAGGACCTGCGGAATGCTCAGGGCGACGAGGCTGGCGAAGAGCGCGGCCACCATCCCCAGAATGATCCGTCGCATGGCGTCTTGCACATAGGGGCGGATCCGGAGCAGCGTGCGGACGGTTCCAACCCGGTGAACGGGGCGCGTTTCGTGTTCGGGAGGGTGCCCGGTGATCGGTTGAGACATTGAGACGCTCGCCTTCTGATGAGGCACGTGCTGAGCACGCAGATGGATGTGTCGTAGATGGCGGCAGGCGGATCCGACCGCAACGAGATCTTCCGCCTGGTGATGACCGGTTCGATCGGTCGGCAACGGAGCGGGTCCACCACGAAGCAGGACCCGTTGGGAGCTGGTGCAGCGGCGCGCGCTGCGGAGCTCGGCTCTCGGCTAGCCGACCGGCTTGACCGACGGGAGGACCCGCCCGGAGGCGACATCGACCGCGTCCTGGAACCGGTTATCGAATGTCGTCATCATGGCGTCCTCCTCAGCTCGTATGTTCTTCACCTGGCTGCGCGCCCGAGTTGGAATTTCGGAAGACAGCCCTACAGGCTAACCCTGAAGGGAAACTGAGCGCAAGAGATGAATCGGCGGAGAATCAGAAAATATCAATTCGGGACGTGCAGGGCCCGATTTCGGCTTCGGCTCAGCGAACGCAATCGGATCAGCACGCGCGAACGCCCAGCGCGTGCGATCGGATCAGTACACGCCAGCGCTGAGCGAACGCGTGCGTGCGCTCAGCGAACGCGAACCGAAAGGCAGGTGATGGAACCGTCCAGCTTCTCGAACTCGCTGATGTCCACGGTCGTCACGCGGTAGCCGAGATCCTCGACCAGGGAGACGGACTCGGGTGCCGACGCGGACATGATGACATGATCCGGGCCCGCGATGACGAGAGTCGCGCCTTCGCGTTCGGGAACCGGGATGAACCGGTCGAAGATGCTCACGTCTTCGATCGCCTCCAGGAAGCCGATGACCGTTCCGTCGGGAAGCGCAGTGGCGACCGACTTCAGGTGGAGGGCGTTGCTCACTGGTACCGCGACCACCGTGTAGCCGAGCGGTGCGACGAACGCGCGAAGCTGGCGAACGCCTTCTGCGTTCGTGCGCTCGCTGCGACCGACGTAGACCGTGGTACCGACCTTCAGCACGTCGCCGCCTTCGAGCGTCCCCGGCTCGGAGATTCGAACGATGTCGAGGCCGAGCTCGCGGAGTGCGCTCTCCGTGCCGGCGACCTCGCCACGGCGTGATTCGGCGCCGGGCAGCGTGATCACGGCGGTGTGGTCGAAAAGTACTGCGGTGTCCTCGACGAAGACCGAGTCCGCCTGCTTGTCCGCCGGGGGAACCTCGACGGTGCGCCAGCCCGCTGTCGTCAGCGCGGCCACGTATGCGTCCCACTGCTGGTCGGCCAGTTCAGGATCGATGAGCTTCCGCTCACCGTGCGTGACGATGCCCTCGGCGAGATTCGACGCGGGAATGCGCACGAGCGCGATCCGGTTCGGATCGGCGGGCCGCAGCTTGAAGTCCGCGATCCGGTAATACATCCAACGCCCGAAGGTCGGGATCAGGACGAGCAGTGCGACGCCGTAGACGAGGTTGATCGCGCCGAGCGACTCCCACAGGTAGACCCACACCTTCTCGGAGAACGGCGTTCCGGCGTGAGTGACGGCGAAGAGTGTGTTGATCAGAGTGGTGAGCAATGAGATCAGCACAGCGGCGATCAGAGAAGTCCACCAACGCGAGAAGACCCCGATGAAACCGGCGACCAGGATCAACACGAATGCGATCACGGCCGCGAACTGGAAGTATCCGCTGACCGACACCAAGAGCGGGAAGGACGTGGGGCTCGTGGAGTTGCCGAGATATCCGACCCCGAAGACGATGACCGTCCCGAGGTGGACGATCAACGCGGTCGTGAATCCGGCGAGTACGGCTGCGACGAGGCGTCGGCCCCAGGTGTAGGTCATGGTGTTCGACACTATCGGATCGTCCCTATGCATTGTCTGGGGGTCTGTTCTGGCCCCGATGAACGCCCGCTGCAGCCGGCATCAGATTTCGGTCAGTGGAAGAAGTGGCGTTCACCGGTGAAATACATCGTGACTCCGGCAGCCGTCGCCGCCTCGATGGCCAGGGGATCGCGGATCGATCCTCCGGGCTGCACTACGGCTCGAACTCCGGCCTGCAGGAGGATCTCCAACCCGTCCGGGAACGGGAAGTAGGCGTCCGAGGCGGCGACAGAGCCTGACGCGCGCGCTCCGGCGCGGCTCACGGCGAGCCGGCATGAGTCCACTCGATTCACCTGGCCCATGCCGACGCCGACTGACGCGCCGTCCTGCGCGAGGAGGATGGCATTCGATTTCACCGCGCGGCACGCCTTCCAGGCGAACTCGAGATCGGCACGTGTGGCATCGTCCGCTGCCGACCCGGCGACGAGCTGCCACTTTGCTGAGGTGAAGCCGGCGAAGCTGTCCGCATCCTGCACGAGGTATCCCCCTGAGAGCTGGCGAACTTCGCGAGACGAACGCACGTAGTCCGCCGGAAGCTGCAGGATACGGAGATCCTTCTTCGTTCTGAGCAGCTCGAGGGCGTCGGGATCGAATCCCGGGGCGACGAGCACCTCCGTGAAGATGCTCTTCAGCGTCTGTGCCATGGCGAGCGTCACGGTCCGATTCGCCGCGACGACTCCCCCATAGGCGGATTGCGGATCGCATTCGTGCGCTTTCGTGTGCGCGATCGCAATGTCGGACGCGACGGCGATACCGCAGGGATTGGCATGCTTGATGATCGCGACCGCGGGGTCGGAGAAGTCGAATGCGCTGCGTAGAGCGGCATCCGCATCGACGTAGTTGTTGTACGACATCTCCTTGCCGCCGAGTTGTAGCGCCTGCGCGATCCCATGGCCTTCGGGTGAGAGGTAGAGCGCAGCCGACTGATGTGAGTTCTCGCCATAGCGAAGTGTGTGGGCCAGTTCGCCGCCGAATGCCAGACGCCTCGGCCAGTCCTCCGAGGAAGGCTCTCCGGACGGCTCTCCGCCGATGGCCGCGCTGGCCGCGCTGGCCGCGCTGGTCGCCGCTTCGTCACCCGGAGCCGCGATCGAAGATGCTTCGCCGCCGGCGAGCTCTTCGCGAAACCATGCGGAGACCGCCGAGTCGTATTCCGCGGTATGGCTGAACGCCGCAGCCGCCAGCACCGTGCGCTGACGGAGCGTCGTCCCCCCTCCACGCACGGCCTCGATGATCTCGGGGTAGCTGGAGGGCGACACGACGATGGCGACGTTGGCGAAGTTCTTCGCGGAAGCCCTGACCATGGCCGGCCCCCCGATGTCGATCTGCTCGACCACATCGTTGCCACGCGCGCCGGACGCAACGGTCTCGACGAAGGGGTACAGGTTCACCACGACCAACTCGAACGGCGCGATTCCCAACTGCTCGAGCTGTTCCCGGTGCGACTTCAGCCGAAGGTCTGCGAGCAGACCGGCATGAACAGCGGGGTGAAGCGTCTTGACCCGCCCGTCGAGCGATTCGGGAAAGCCGGTGACTGCGGCCACGTCGGTGACCTCGATGCCGGCCGCACGGACCGTGGCGGCCGTCGACCCGGTGGAGACGATCTCGACGCCTGACTCGGCAAGTGCTGTCGCAAGCTCGATCAGATCGCTCTTGTCACTGACCGAGATCAGTGCCCGCCTCACTTCGACGGTGTCGCGCGCGGTGTAGAGACTGGGGTCGTGAGTAGGTCCGCTCATCGTGCGGCAAGCTCCTTAAAGTCGATCTGACCGTTGGCGATATCGAGCACCGTCTGCACGAGCAGGCGCCGTTCGACCGTTTTGATGCGTTCGTGGAGTGTGGCCTCGCTGTCGTCCGGGCGGATCCCGACCCTCTCCTGGACGATGATCGGACCCGCATCGACACCGTCGTCGACAACGATCAGGCTTGCACCGGTGCTGGTCGCGCCTGCTGCCAGTGCGTCGCGTACCGCGTGCGCTCCCGGGAACTCGGGAAGGTAGGCCGGATGAGTGTTGATCAGCCTCGGCGAGAGTGCAGCGACGACCCGCGGTGGCAGGAGCCGCATGAACCCGGAGAGGACGACGAGATCCGGAGACCACTGAAGGATCTGCTCGAGCAGAGCGTCCCCCCACTCCTCACGACTGTCGAACGAGGAATACGCGACCGTGAACGACGCCACGCCGAATTCCTCGGCGAAGTCGAGACCGTCCGCATCCCGGTCGGCACCGACAGCGACGACGCGGGCAGGGTATTCGGCGTCTGCGGCGGCTTCCAGCAGCGCGCGGAGGTTCGAACCGGCGCCCGAGATCAGCACCACAAGCGAAAGCACTACCCCAGCCTAGCGGTCGATGCAGTACCGCGCCCGGGCACTCTCACGCCTCGCGCGAGCGGCTGCCGACGATCATTCCGACGATCGCGGCGATGCCCGTCTCCGCGGCAGCCAGCGACCCGATCAGAAGCGGATTCGGGCCGGCTTCGACAAGCCGCCCGGGCCCGATCGCGCCGGACGACCACCACGCCGCCAGGCCCAGGAGGAGCCCCGCCACGACGCCGATGCCGATGCCTGTCAGCACCAGGGATGCGATCGACCTGGACGGCGCAGGCGCGGACGCCAGACGAGAGTAGGCCCTCGACGAGGAAGTGACTGGCGAGGACGTGGACGACGAGGCGGCCGACGACGCGAGAGGCGAGGACGTGAGCGGCGATGCCGATGACGATGCCGTCGTTCCCGTCGACGGGAACGACGCTGCCGCTTCCGAGCGCCGTTCGCGTGCAGAGACGAGGATCGCAGCGGCCAAGCCGGCTAGCACCGGCACGAGGATACCGAGGAATCCAAAGGCCGGCGAACCCTGCGGAAGCGCCCCGAACACCGGAACGCTCGGAATCGGTCCGAGCTGGGTGCCGATCGGGCTCACACCGGATCCCGTGCCCAGCGCGAACCCGGGACCGATCAGCCATGAAGCGGTCCAGATGACCAGATTGGGTAGAAAGGCCAATTGGGCCAATGTGAGGGCGGCGCCACCCAGCGCCCCGGTCTGCAGGCGTTCGTAGATGCCGACGACCGAGCTGAAATGGACGACCAGAGTGAGGGCGAGCAGGATTCCAGCGGCCCCGAGCGTCAGCGCAGTGGCTGCCATTCCCCCGCGAAGTGCGGCGATGATCCCTCGGCGCACCTCGGATGGAAGATCGGCGACGCGGTCACGCAAGGTGTCCTCCACGCCGGTGGATGTCTCCTGCGGGTCAACGACGATGCCGGCGACGACACCTCCGATCACCCCGAGCGCGAAGACGAAGAGGGGAAGCAGAATGCCCTGCCACACCGATGGCCGGACCACGGTCGCCTGTGCGGACAGGGTGACGATTGTCGCCACGATCAAATATGTCGCGAGCGCTGCGACGACCCCTGCCAGCGGGTAGTCGGTCTTGGCTGCCCGGCGTCCGACACGCAACCCGAGCACGACGACAAGCAGGGCACAGCCGAGGGCCGCGATGGTGATGGCGAACGGCGCTGCCGCCCCTGGCAATCCGAGGGCAGTCGCGGTCTTCGCGTCGAGCGCGACTCGAAGGTCGACACCATGCCCGAGAAGCCACATGTCGCACGCGGCCCGCCAGAAGACGAGCCAGCTGACCGTCATGTTGTATTTCGCAGCCCAGAGCACGGTCAACGGCACGAGCGCGATACCCAAGCCGATCGCGGCGGCAATCAGCGACTCGAGTGCGGCAAGGAGAGCGACGGCTGTGCGGTTCATCTCGGTGGAGCCTACCGGGATCAGGGCATCCCGCCCCGCCGACACTTCGCGCACTCGGCCAGCTTTCGACTTGGACGCTCCGTTGGCGCGAGAACGGCACTCCGGACACAAAGAACCGGCCTCCGGACACAAAGAACCGGCCCGTAACCCTCTCGGGTCCGGGCCGGTCCTTTTTGCTTGACGCGGGGTGACTTCTTGGCGCGGGGTGGGCGAAGGCGCCGCTCAGAGTGCTGCGTAGACCTCGCGCAGGAGGGCCGCGGTCTCACTCGGGGTCTTGCCGACCTTCACTCCGGCCGCCTCGAGAGCTTCCTTCTTCGCCTGGGCCGTTCCCGCGGAACCGGACACGATAGCGCCGGCGTGTCCCATCGTCTTGCCCTCTGGGGCAGTGAATCCGGCCACATACGCGACGACCGGCTTGGTCACGTTCGCCTTGACGAAGTCGGCTGCACGCTCTTCGGCATCGCCACCGATCTCTCCGATCATCACGATGACCTTCGTCTCCGGGTCGGCCTCGAACGCAGCCAGCGCGTCGATGTGCGTGGTCCCGATGATCGGGTCACCGCCGATTCCGATGGCGCTCGAGAATCCGAGATCGCGCAGTTCATACATCATCTGGTAGGTGAGGGTGCCGGATTTGGAGACGAGTCCGACCGGACCCTTGCCGGTGATGTTGGCGGGAGTGATGCCGACGAGGGACTCACCGGGGGTGATGATCCCGGGGCAGTTGGGACCGATGATGCGGGTCTTGTTGCCCTTTGACTTCGCATAGGCCCACGCCTCCGCGCTGTCCTGAACCGGGATTCCTTCGGTGATGACGACCAGCAGCGGGATCTCTGCGTCGATCGCTTCGACCATCGCATCCTTCGCGAACGCCGGAGGCACGAAAATGATCGATGTGTCCGCACCGGTCTCGGCGATGGCTTCGACCACCGTGCCGAAGACGGGGAGCTCTACGTCGCCGTGAGTGACGGTGGTGCCGGCCTTCCGTGCGTTCACGCCACCGACGACCTGGGTGCCGGCCTTCTGCATGAGCGCGGTGTGCTTGGTTCCCTCGCCGCCAGTGATTCCCTGGACGATGACCTTGGAGTCTTTGTTGAGATAGATCGACATGCTCTGTTTTCCCTCTACTTCGCAGCCAACTCGGCGGCCTTGTCGGCGCCTTCGTCCATGGTGGTTGCCAGCGTGACCAGCGGGTGCGCCGCTTCACGCAGAATCCTGCGTCCCTCGTCGACATTGTTGCCGTCGAGGCGGACGACGAGCGGCTTGTTCGCCTCATCGCCCAGCATGGCGAGCGCTGCCACGATTCCGTTGGCGACGGCGTCACATGCCGTGATACCGCCGAAGACGTTCACGAAGACCGACTTGACCTGCGGGTCGCCCAGGATCACATCGAGCCCTGCAGCCATCACCTCTGCCGAGGCGCCACCTCCGATGTCGAGGAAGTTGGCCGGCTTGACACCGCCGTGTTCCTCTCCGGCATAGGCAACCACATCGAGTGTGCTCATGACGAGACCCGCGCCGTTGCCGATGATGCCGACTTCGCCATCCAGCTTCACGTAGTTCAGGTGGCTCGCCTTCGCCTTGGCCTCGAGCGGATCCTCGTCAGCCTGGTCGACGAGCTGCTCGTGCTCCGGGTGGCGGAACGCGGCGTTCTCGTCGAGCGTGACCTTGCCGTCCAGCGCAATGATTTCGCCGCCTTCGGTCAGCACAAGCGGATTCACCTCGACGAGCGTGGCGTCCTCACCCTTGTAAACCTCGTACAACGTGACGATCACCGGCGCGACCTTCGCGACAAGCTCCTCAGGGAAGCGCGCGGCCCGGGCGATCTCCTCGGCCTTGGCTTCGTCGATTCCGGTCAGCGGATCGACCTCGATACGGGCGAGCGCCTCGGGCTTCTCCACCGCGAGCTGCTCGATTTCCATGCCACCCTCGACACTCGAGAGCGAAAGGTACGACCGGTTGCCTCGATCGAGCAGCACCGAGAAGTAGAACTCGCGGTCGATCAGGGCGCCCCCGGCAACCATGACACGGTGCACCGTGTGCCCCTTGATGTCCATGCCCAGGATCGCCCGTGCGGCCGCTTCAGCCTCGTCCGGGTTCTTCGCGACCTTCACGCCGCCCGCTTTTCCGCGGCCGCCGACCTTGACCTGGGCTTTGACGACGACGACGCCCCCGAGCTTCTCCGCCGCGGCACGCACCTCCTCGGGTGTCTCCGCGACGATGCCCGGAAGAACCGGGACCCCGTACTGCTCGAACAGGTCTCTAGCCTGATATTCGTAAAGATCCACGGTTATCCAATCCGCTGTGACTCGGAACGCTCGTGGCGCGATCCGCTGTCGGTTCTGTCTCGTCTACCCGGCGAAAGTAGCTCGATGCCGAGATAAATTGACCACACGGAAACTCTATCGCCTCCCGCTGAACGCAAGCACACCGGCGGCTCGGCCGCACATGAGCGGCCTCCTCCACATCGCCGATCCGAGTGTCTTTGTCGACCGGGGTGTTTCCTCCGGCAGACTGTTCACCGGGACACGAAGAACCTGGTCTCATGACTCACCACCTCCACGTTCTCCTGCGAATTGTCCTGGCCGCGCTTCTCGGATTCCCTCTGGTCCTCGGCGGCGGCCTCGCGGCTGTCGCCGTGACCGCGACCGGCTTCGGCGCCGGATACATGCACACAGACGGCCGCTCCTGGATCGGCTCCTATCGAATGGCCGACGGCACGCTGGCATTCTGCCTCGAAGCCGGAAAAGCCACCCCGGTCGGGTCCGACTTCAACCTGATAGATGGCCGCAGCCTCGGCCGATACGACTCACGCGAAAGCGCCATTCTCGCCTATCTCTCTCGAGAATGGGCGCCGAGCGAGGACGCCTTGACGGCGGCGGCCGCCCAGCTCGCGACCTGGACGATCGGCGGTCTCAACGGAAAGGAGCCTTCCTATTACGCAGGGCGCGCGGGCGCCGATGCCGCACGAGTTCTCGAGCGCGCCACAGCGATGCTGAGCATCGCGGAACAAGAAGCGAGCACCGGCATCTCATCGAAAGTCTCCATCTCACTCCCCGAGGCAGGCGATCCCAGTTTCCGGGCCGACCTCACCGCTGAACGCGTAGACGCCGCCCGCGACAACCTCCCCGCCGGAATCCACTCGGGCACCGCAGTTCTAACCGGTGCCGTATTCGACGACGGCTCAACGAGTCGTGAGGTTCCCAGTGGGATCGACGTAGCGATCCACCCGAACGGCGACGGCGCGACCGTCGAGGTGGGCGTCGACGTGACCTTCGACGGGTTGCCATACGGTTCGGAGATCACAGTCGCCGTCCCCTCGAACGACGTGCAGAGTCTCCTCACCGCGCAGAAATCGAGTGCGCGATCCTCGGCGATGGCGGACCGAACCGGCGTCTCGCCACGGCCGTTCCGCCCGACGATCGACACACTCACCAGTGTCCAGACCGGAGGGCCCGGCACCCATATCAGCGATCTGCTCACCGTCGCCGTCGCTCAGGTCCCGGAAGGACTCGATGTATGGGGGGTCTCGGAATCGGATGGCGTGTACCAGCCGATCGGTGTGGTGATCGAAAGCTCACTGCTTGGGCCGTTCGACGACAGGCCCGGAGAATCTGCTGTGGCTCCGGCGGATGCGCCGGCCGTGTGCGTCGTTGAAACGGTCGTTGACGGCGTGGGCGAATACCGCACGCCTGACTGCGAGCTCAACGACCCCGGTTGGTACACGTGGGTCGAGCGGATCGTGCCTGAGAGAACACCCGAGGATGAGGGCGGGGCGCGAGTGGTCCCGTGGGAATCGAGATTCGGCATCCCGACGGAGACCACCCGGATCGTGCGCGAACAGCCCCGCCCGGAACTCGCGCGGACGGGCGGGGTCTCACTTCTCGCACCAGCTGTGTTGGGCGGCGCAATCGCAACGGCAGGCGCGGTGCTCGTCACGGCATCGCGCCTACGTCGCTGCCGACATTGACGGATGATCGCGGGCCGCGAGCCGGCCGTCCGACACGCATCAGCCAGCCGGCTCTCGGGGACGTCAGCGGATACTGGGGATCAGATACTGGGGATCAGGTACTGAGGATCAGATACTGACGATCAGGTACTGAGGATCGAGTACTTGAGATCGAATAGGAGGCACCCCCCATGGCGTCGCGTGTTCGCGGACTCTCCGACATTGCCGGCGAAACTGCGCTCATCGCGGGTGGCGGGCGAGCAATACTCCTGCAAGTCGCGAATCCCGCGGTCGGGCGCGGCGTCGCCGAGCACAGTGACTTCTACAACCGGCCGCTGAACCGGCTGACGGCGACGCTCACCTTCATCTACGCAGTGACCTACGGGAGCGAGGATGAGGTGGCGTTCGTTCGCCGTCGGGTCAACCATGCCCACGTCCCCGTTCACAGCACCGGCGACGACACCGGTAACAGCAAAAGCAACGGTGACAGCCACGACGACACCGGAACCGGCGCACCGGCGTATGACGCGTTCGACCCGCAACTCCAGCTCTGGGTAGCAGCGACGCTCTACGAGACGGCGATCACTCTCTACGAACGGATCTTCGGATCCATCGAAGAAGTCGTGGCGGAGCGTATCTACCGGGAATACGCCGTCCTAGGAACAGCCCTGCAGATGCCACCCGAACTCTGGCCAGCGAGTCGTGCGGAATTCCGGCGATACTGGTCGGAACAGATCGGGCTGTTGGCAGTCGACGACACCATCCGGCATGTCGCAGACCAATTACTGCGTCCCGCCACGTTGCCGATCGTCCTCCGCCCGTTCATGCCGTCTGTGCGACTCATCACCGCAGGACTTCTCGACGACAACCTCCGTCATCAATTCCGAATCCCCTGGAGCGACCGGAGACAACGCCGCTACGACCGCCTCCTGAACACGATGGGCGCGATCCTCCCGCACCTCCCCGGTCGGATGCGCCATGTGCTCCGCGACTACTACCTCCGTGGCCTCCGAAAAGACATCGCGGCCGAATCGCGCTCAACCTGACTGCAGTCAGCCCAGCCGCTTCAGATCTTCTCTATCGGCGCGATCTTGATCAACAGCTTCTTGGCGCCGGCAGAATCGAACTGGACATGGGCCACCCGCTTGTTGCCTTCACCAGTGACCTGATTCACGCGCCCCTCGCCGAAATCGGTGTGGCGGATCCGGTCACCCGGAACGAGTTCCAAATCACCGTTGTCGCGTACCTGACCCGTCACGCGGTTCGGCCATTCGGCCTTGGGGCGCTCCAACGGCGGCGCTGAGGAAGAAGAGGCGCTCCAGCGATCGCGTCTCGCGTTCAAAGCGCGAGGTTGCGTACCACCACGTCCGTTCGCCTCCCCCGGCGACTGACGCCAGTCGATCAACTCCCCCGGAATCTCCTGCAGGTAACGGCTCGGCATCGCCACCGCGGTCTCCCCGTACTGCGCGCGAGTCATCGCCAACGACAAGAAGAGCCGCTTCTTCGCCCGCGTGATCCCCACATAGAACAGCCGCCGCTCCTCAGCCGGACCGCCAGGCTCACCCGCTGACATCCGATGCGGGAGCAGATCCTCCTCGACACCGGCAAGGAACACGGTGTCGAACTCCAAACCCTTCGCCGTGTGCAGTGTCATGAGCGACACGGTCCCACTCGAATCGTCCAATTCGTCGGCAGCTGCGACCAAAGACACCTCGGTCAGGAAATCCACGAGACCGCCGTCCGGATTGTTGCGGGCGAACTCCTTCGTGACCGCCACCAGCTCTTCGACGTTCTCCGCGCGCGCCTCATCCTGTGCGTCACGGCTGTTCCGGAGAGCCGTCAGGTAGCCGCTTTTGTCAAGGAGGAACACCAGCACGTCTGCCACGGGTCGCACGCTCCCGGGCGACTCCGGATCCAGCATCGCTGCTGCTTCGTCCAGCAGATCCGACAATTGGATGATCGCGGCCGTGACTTTGGGACCGAGACCGAGCGCTGCCGCATCCCGCATCGCCTGCCGGAATGTCAACTCGTTGTCGGATGCGTAGCTCGCAAGTTGCGTTGCGGTAGCCGGCCCGATCCCGCGTTTCGGTGTATTCAGGATTCGCCGAAGAGCGAGGATGTCGTCCGGATTGGCGACAGAGATCAGATACGCCAGCACATCCTTGATTTCGGCGCGCTCGTAGAACTTCGTCCCGCCCATGATCCGGTAAGGCAACGCCGATCGAACGAAGATCTCCTCCAGCGCGCGGGTCTGCGCGTTGGTGCGATAGAAGACCGCTATGTCGCTATAGGCGAGACCGGCCTGGTGGAGCTTCTCGATCTCATCCGCGATGAACTGGGCTTCGTCATGGCCCGAGTAGCCGGTGTAGCCGGTGATCCGCTCGCCATCGCCGACGGACGTCCACAGTTTCTTGTCCTTCCGGTCGAAGTTGTTGGCGATCACCGCATTGGCCGCGCTGAGGATGTTCTGCGTCGAACGATAATTCTGTTCGAGCAGAACCACTCGGGCGCCCGGGAAGTCCCGCTCGAATTCCACGATGTTGCGTATATCGGCGCCGCGGAATGCGTAGATCGACTGGTCCGAGTCCCCGACCACCGTCAGCGACGCACCCGGAATCTCACCATTACCCGAGCGCAGCGCCCGTACGTGCAGACCCTGGTCCTCGAGTTCATCGGCGAGTTCCGGTGAGATCGGACGCGTCAGCTCGCGCACCAGAGCGTATTGCGCGCGGTTCGTGTCCTGGTACTCATCCACCAGGATGTGCCGGAACCGTCGCTGATAGACGGCGGCGATCTTCGGGAAGGCGCGGAACAGATAGACCGTCTCACCGATCAGGTCGTCGAAGTCGAACGCGTTCGCCGTTCTCAACTCGCGTGTGTAGCGACGGAATATCTCAAGGAAAGTCGCCTCGCGCGGGTCGCTCAGGTTCGCGTTGCGGGCGAAGGACTCGACATCCGTCAGATCGTTCTTCAGGCGGGAGATCCGTGCGCCCGCATTCGAGGCCGTAAAGCCCAACGTGTCTGCCTCGAGCTCCTTGACGATGCGCTTCAGCAAAGCTCGCGTGTCGCCTGAATCGTAGATCGTGAAATTGCCTGTCTTCCCGAGAGCCTCGGCCTCGCGGCGCAGGATCCGGACGCAGGCGGAGTGGAACGTCGAGATCCACATTCCCTCGGATGCCTGGCCGAGCAGCGCTCCGACGCGCTCGCGCATTTCACTGGAAGCCTTGTTCGTGAACGTGATCGCGAGGATCTGGCTCGGCCACGCCTCTCGTGAGCCGATCAGGCTCGCGATGCGTCTGGTCAGCACACTCGTCTTGCCGGACCCCGCACCCGCGACGATCAGAAGGGCCGGCCCGCGATAGAGGACCGCTTCGCGCTGTTGAGGATTGAGACCGGCAAGAAGCCGGTCATCCGGGTCGGATCCAGCGGAACCGTCGAGAATGATTGGGGTGGCCGATTCAGCCGGCCGGTCCGGGTCGATGAGGCTCGTCATGTCTCCGCTTATTTTAGTCGCGACCCCTGACCTCGGCGCCCGTTGCTGTCAGGGTGCGTTGCTGTCAGCGCCCGTTGCTGTCAGCGATTCGGTCCCGAGCAACCACCGCGAGATCGGGATGGTCGGCGAACACCGCATCCACCCCGGTCCGCATCACCCTGGTGAAGCGGCGCTGCCAGTCACCGAATGAGGCAGGGTCGCTCCCGCGCCGCATGCGCTTCGGCAGATACCGGTTCTCCGGACGCAATGTCCAGCAGTAGACGCTGAGGCCCGCGGCGTGCGCACGTTCGATCAGATCTCCGCCGGCGGAGTCGTCTGGACCGGATTCCCCGTTTTCCGTGGCCGATTCACCGTCACTCCTCTCCGCATCTGAATTCTCTTCACCCGGCTTGAGGCGCTTCGGCGGGTTCGGGAGCATGCTCAAATGCACGCTGATCCCTTCCACCCGCTCGGCGAGGCCCGCGCTGGCGAGACCGTAGAGCCCGACCTCCGAAACATCCGATGCGTAGTCGGCGGCTGTCTCACCGTGCTCGGCGATCCGGTCGGCAGGCGCGCCTTTGTTCTCCACGAGGTAGACCCGCTTTCCCCGGTAACCGCCCCGGTAGAGCTCGCCGAGCACCGTCTTCTCGAACGACTCGACCACGAGACCAGGATGGTGGAGCCAGCCGGCATTCCGCAGCTCGCCGAGGAGGAGCTCGTGGAGAGGGAAGCCGATGGAGGAGAAGTACGTGGCGTGTTTCAATTCCGCGACGACGCCGAGGAGACGTGCTTCCTCGTCCGAACGGCGATTGACGAGTTCCAGCAGATCGGTCAATCGCATCAGCGGGTACATGCCGTCGAAGGTGGAACTCGGCTGTCGGATCGAGGGCAGCCGTTCGACCGCGCGAAGCGTCGAGAGCTCCGCCCAGGTGAAGTCCTCCGTGAACCAGCCGGTCTGCTCTGCACCATCGACCGTCTTCGTGGTCCTGCGATCGGCGAATTCGGAATGGTCGGCGATGTCGGTCGTGGTCGAGATCTCGTTCTCGTGGCGGAGGACCAGTACGCCGTCCCGCGTGGCGACGATGTCCGGCTCGACCGCGTCCGCACCGAGGGAGAATGCCAGATCGTATGCGCCGCTCGTATGCTCGGGACGATATCCCGGCGCGCCTCGATGTCCGATGATGAGTGGTCCCGAGCGGTCTTGCATGGGCCCGATCCTAGCGGGGCAGTCTGACCTGAACTTCTCGTCTGCCCTGCAACCGAGAGACACCAGCGATCGGCACCCCCGAGCAGCACCCCCGGTCGGCACCCCCGCGCAGCACTCGTGCGAGACCCTCGCTTATTCATGGTGCCGGATGCCACAATCGAGAAGTGACCGGCACTCGCGTCCCCCGCAGCGACTGGACGGAGCCGACCTCGCGTCTTCCGCTCCGGTGGGGACGGTATCGACCGCGATGGATCGCAGGCTTGACCCTTATCCTCATCGGGACCGGTCTCGTTCAACTGACAAGCGCCTACAGCCTGACTTTCGCCCTGGTAGGGGTCATCGTGCAGGGCGTGGGCTGGGTGATTCAGCCGACGACGGTGGGTCGCCGCGTCGCGGTCTTCCTTCCCGCACTCGCGATCTCGATGGCTTTGCTGGCTGGTCCGGGCTTCTCGGCCCTCTTCGCGGTACCGCTCGGCTGCTGGCTCCTGGTCCGGCTTCGGCCCGCGATCAGCTGGACTGTGCTGATCCTTCCGCTTGTCAGCGGGATGCTGACCAGCAGCGTGCTGATGTACTACGCACAGGACTGGCTGTCGCTCCTTGTCGCGACCATCGTGTCCATCGCGTCGGCATGGATCGCCCGATCGCTAGCGAAATACTGGGAAGTTCGGCAATCTGTCAGCCGCGACGATGACGCACTCCGGTAGATTTGTCTCACCACCGGCGACTGCAGGCACTGACTGCGGCGCTGCAATACCTCGGGCCACGGGCGAATAGGGGAATCATGGCACTGAACAATCCAGCGTTTTCGCGCAACCCGGCTTTCCAGCCGGGCAAGGGCACTGCCACGGCGACCTCGACGGTCAGCGCGGCGGACCTGCAGCGTCAGTTCGAGTCCCCCTCGGCAGGCGCTCGCGAAACGGGCCGGATGACGACGGAGGACACGGTCCTGAAGACCGCGATCTGCTTCGTCGTTCTCCTCGCGGGCGGCGTCGTCGGGTGGGTTTTCCCGTCGCTGATCGTGGTCGCGGTTCTCGTTGGTTTCGGACTCGCGATGGTGAACATCTTCAAGAGGAAGCCGTCCCCTGCGCTGATCCTCGCCTATGCGGCGGTCCAAGGCATTGCGGTGGGCGCCATCTCCGCCCTGTTCGAGAACCTGTATCCGGGAATCGTGATCCAGGCGGTGCTCGCCACGGTCGCAGTGTTCGGCGTGACTCTGGTCCTGTTCGCCTTCGGAAAGATCCGCGCGTCTGCCCGCGCGACGAAGATCTTCCTCATCGCGATGGTCGGCTACCTCGTCTACTCGGTGCTGAACGTCATCCTCGTGGCCACGGGCGTCGTGCACAATGCTTTCGGGTTGAGTGGCGATGTCAAGATCTTCGGCATCCCGCTGGGATTCCTGATCGGCATCCTCGTCGTGCTCATGGCCGCGTATTCGCTGGTGCTCGACTTCGACGCGATCAAGCGCGGTGTCGCGAACCGCGCTCCTCGCGTTTACGCCTGGACCGGCGCGTTCGGCATCATGGTCACCGTGGTGTGGCTCTACCTCGAACTGTTGCGGATGTTCGCGATCGCTCGCAACTGACGTGACTTCGACTGGACGACTCGCTCGTTCCGCCATAGACAGAAGCCCGGCCCGCGAGTTCGCGGAGCCGGGCTTCTGTCTATCGCCGACGTCTGTCTATCGTGGACGCTTGTCTATGGTGGACATTTGTCTACCGCCGATAAATGGTCATGGCTGAGGAGGGGTCATTCCCACTCGATGGTTCCCGGGGGCTTCGATGTGACGTCGAGCACGACCCGATTGACGCCGTCCACTTCGTTGGTGATGCGGTTGGAGATGCGGGCCAGCAGATCGTAGGGCAGGCGCGTCCAGTCGGCTGTCATTGCGTCTTCGCTGGAGACCGGCCGCAACACGATCGGATGGCCGTAGGTTCGGCCATCCCCTTGGACCCCGACCGACCGGACGTCCGCTAGCAGCACCACCGGACACTGCCAGATCTCTCGATCGAGTCCGGCGGCCGTCAGCTCCGCCCGGACGATCGCGTCGGCCTCGCGAAGCAGGTCCAGCCGCTCCTGGGTGACCTCGCCGATGATCCGGATGCCGAGTCCGGGACCGGGGAACGGCTGCCGCTCGACGATTGCGTCTGGAAGCCCGAGTTCGCGCCCGATCGCGCGCACCTCGTCCTTGAACAGAGCCCGTAAAGGCTCGACAAGCTCGAACTGCAGATCCTCGGGTAGACCCCCGACGTTGTGATGACTCTTGATGTTCGCTGTCCCAGTGCCCCCGCCGGATTCGACGACATCCGGGTAGAGCGTTCCTTGCACCAGGAACCTGATCGGGTCGCCCTCGACAGCGGATTCCGCAACCAGTTCGACTTGGGCTTTCTCGAACGTGCGGATGAATTCTCGGCCGATGATCTTGCGCTTCGTCTCGGGGTCGCTCACTCCGCTGAGCGCGGTCAGGAACTGTTCGCGAGCGTCGACCGTGACGAGGCGGACCCCGGTTGCCGCGACGTAGTCCTCCTCGACCTGACGGCGTTCGTCTTGCCGCAGCAGACCGTGGTCGACGAAGACGCACACCAGCTGGTCGCCGACTGCTTTGTGTACGAGGGCGGCCGCGACCGCTGAATCCACGCCGCCGGACAGCGCGCACAGCACGCGGCCGCTTCCGACCTGGGCCTGGATGATGGCGACCTGGTCGGCGATCACATTGCCGCTGTTCCAGTCCGCGGGTATGCCTGCGGCGCGGTGGAGGAAGTTCTCGAGGACTCGTTGACCGTACTCCGAGTGCTTGACCTCGGGATGCCACTGGACGCCGTGCATTCCGCGCTCGGCACTCGAGAACGCTGCGACCGGTGTCGAGGTCGTCGATGCGAGTACGTCGAAACCTTCCGGCGCACGCGCCACCGAGTCGCCGTGACTCATCCACGCGGTCTGCGCAGCGGGCTGGCCCGCGAGCAGCACTCCGCCGTCCCCGTCGACCAGGACCTCGGTCGAGCCGTATTCGCGCTTTCCCGTGTGCGCGACCTCACCACCGAGCGCCTTCGCCATGACCTGGAATCCGTAGCAGATGCCGAGCGCGGGGACCCCGAGCGCGAAGATCGCCGGGTCGAAATCCGGGGCACCTTCTTCGTAAACGCTCGACGGTCCGCCGGACAGGACG
>FSWU01000295.1_pt1 | contig 18878 bp, 16 predicted proteins | sample 1638061 | NCBI WGS metagenome assembly FSWU01 (sample SAMEA3914788, study PRJEB12502) | metagenome | biome: forest; material: soil | place: Canada | collected 2011-07-03 | depth 0.1 m
CTTGGTGTGGTACTTCAGCTGCGCTGCTGTGAGCCCCTCTGAGGCGATCAGTTCGACCGCATCCGCGGCCTCAGCGATCAGGCTGGGAAGCGTCGAGCGTTCCGAACCGGCGAAATCCTTGAGCACGAAGCTGGCCGCATCCTGTCGTCCTGGCGGTCGGCCGATGCCCACGCGAACGCGGATGAACTCCGGGGTGCCGAGCGCGGCCGCGATATCCCGGATGCCGTTGTGCCCGCCGTTGCCGCCGCCCACCTTGAGGCGCAAGGTATCGAACGGGATGTCGAGCTCGTCGTGCACGACGATCAGCCGCGACACGTCGAGCTTGTAATACTTGAGCAGCGCCGAGGTCGGACCCCCGGACAGGTTCATGAAGCTCAGCGGTTTGGCGAGGATGAACCGCGCGTCTCCCAGGCGACCCTCCGCGGCGAGGGCGTTGCCGCGTCCTGACTTGAAGGTCGCCGACATCCGGCCGGCCAACTCGGACACGACCATCTGACCGACATTGTGCCGATTGCCGGCGTAACCGGGCCCCGGGTTGCCGAGGCCCACCACGAGCCAGGCGTTCGAGTCCACCGGCGGTCGCCGTGCGAAGAGTGCCACCCGCTCGCGGTCGGCGAATTACTCCGCCGACTCCTCTGCGGCCGCTTCTGCAGCAGCCTCGCCCGCGGCCTCTTCCGCCTCGGCGACGGCGTCTGCCGCCCCCTCCTCGGTTTCGGACTCACCGAGATCGACCGCAGCAGCGCCGCTGATGCCGACGACCAGGGTCTCCGGGTCGGATACGAGAGTCGTGCCGGCCGGCAGCTCGACGTCCGCGGCCGTGATGTGCGTACCCTCGCCGAGGCCCTCGATGTTGACGATGAAACGCTCCGGGATGTTCGTGGCCTCGGTCTCGACAGACAGCGTCGTCGCATCCTGAAGCACCTGCGTGCCGCTCTCGGCGTCACCCTCGAGGTGAACCGGGACGTCGACCGTGACCTTTTCGCCCTTGCGGATGACGACCAGGTCGAGGTGCTCGATGATCTGCTTCACCGGGTCCTTCTGGACATCCTTGACCAGGGCCAACTGGCTCTTGCCGTTGATGTCGAGGTCGAGCACAGCGTTGGCTTTGCGAAGAATCAGCCCAACCTCGTGGCTCGGCAGCGTGACATGTTGCGGTTCGGTGCCGTGTCCGTAGATGACGGCGGGGATCTTGCCGGTGGCGCGGATCTTGCGCGCGGCGCCCTTGCCGAAGCTCGTGCGCGGTTCCGCGATGAGCTTGTTGTCGTCAGCCATGATGGTTTCTCCTTGCGAGCCCTTCGGCCCCGATTGTTGGTCTGTGTGTCAACTCGAACGCATGTCAGCGTGAGGATCAGCCGAAAAGCTCTCCACCGCGTCGATCACGGATGCCCGGGGGCACCCCTCGCCGAAGTACAGTCGCCAAGCTTACCAGCCGCGCCGCCCCCGCCCGAATTTCGTCGCCCCACGCGACTCGCGGGCCTCGTTACCCCGTCCACCTACTCGACGACAGCACGTCTAGCCCCCCATCTCGTGACTGCTATTTGCACAACTCAGGCAGGAGTGGACGGAGAAGTCACTACTCCGCGAGCTTCTGCGGCCGCAACTCGGACCGCGCAAATACTGCCTGAGTTATGCGCACACCATGCCGGGAACGGGACACCTTGCAATGGGCATCTCGATACGCCCTTCGGGCTTCTCGACGACCGGAGAGCGAGGCCAGGTACTCGACGCGGGCGAGGCTAGGAGCCGACGCGAGCTGCGCTACCAGTCGTGGACTGTACCGTCGCGGAGACGATTGTAGGGCAGGTAGGCCGTCTGGTAGGGGTACTTGCCGGCCTCGTCCACGTCGAGAGACACACCAAGGCCGGGCTCATCACCCGGGTGCAGCATCCCGTCGGTGAACGTGAAGGTCTGCCGGAATACCGAGTTGGTCAGCGCGCCGTGGCTCATGTACTCCTGAATACCGAAGTTGTGGATGGCGAGCCCCAGGTGCATGGCCGCCGCCATGCCGACGGGCGAGATGTCGGTCGGTCCGTGCATGCCCGACTTGATCTGGTATTGGGCCGCGAAGTCGAGGATCTTGCGCAGCGCCGTAATTCCGCCGGTGTGGGTGACCGCACTTCGCACGTAGTCGATGAGCTGTTCCGTGATGAGGGTCTGATAGTCCCAGACGGTGTTGAAGATCTCGCCGATCGCGAGCGGCGTCGTCGTGTGCTGCCGAACGAGCCGCAACCCCTCCTGGTTCTCGGCCGGCGTGCAGTCCTCGAGCCAGAACAGGTCGTACGGCTCCAGCGACTTGCCGAGTTTCGCGGCCTGGATGGGCGTCATCCGGTGGTGCCCGTCGTGGAGCAGCGGCAGCTCTGGCCCGAACTCGTTGCGCACAGCCTCGAAGACTCCGGGGAGATGCGTCAGATACGCACGCGTGTCCCAGTCCTCCTCGACCGGAAGCGGTGCCCGCTGCGCCGGCTCGTAGTCGTAGCGCTTGCCCTTGTTGCCCTCCGTCGTGGCATTCGCCGCCACACCGTAGATCGCGCGCAGCCCGGGCACGGCCGTCTGGATCCGGATCGCCTTGTAGCCCTTTTCGATGTACGAGCGCACGTTGTCGAACAGCTCGGGCAGGTCTCGTCCGGATGCGTGTCCGTAGGCGAGAAGGCCGGTTCTCGATGCGCCGCCGAGCAGCTGATAGAGCGGCATCCCCGCGGCCTTCGCCTTGAGGTCCCAGAGTGCGACATCCACCGCGGCGATCGCGGCCATCGTCACTGGTCCGCGGCGCCAGTACGCGCTGCGATAGAGGAACTGCCAGGTGTCTTCGATCCGATGGGCGTCGCGTCCGATCAGCAGAGGCACGACGTGGTCGCGCAGGTAGCTGACAACGGCCAGCTCACGGCCGTTGAGGGTCGCGTCCCCGAGACCGACCAACCCGTCGTCGGTGGTCAGCCGGAGCGTCACGAAGTTGCGGTCGGGCGAGGTGACGATGACCTCGGCGGATTCGATTCTCATTGCTGTGCCTTCCTGAACCGCTCCCATGCGGCGATGGTCTCGAGTTCCGCGGCGCCGGGTGCGAGTCCGGCCTCCGCGCGACGGTCGATGACGCTCTGGATGCGCGCCGGGATCTTCTGCTCGCCTCCCTGGGCGACCTGCGCGAGCCGGTGCTCGATCCGCTCGTTGGCGAAACGTTCCCGCAGAGATACGAGCCAATCGTCCACGGATGCGGGCGACAACTCCAGTACCTCGCGCGCCTCCGTCCACAGCTGTTCGACCTCGGCTGCGAGCACCGGGTCGGCGAACGCGTCGGCGATAGCGTGGTGTCCGGTCTCGAGCCCGCGGTAGGCGAGCAGCGAGTGCGCCGCGTTCAACAGCCACAGCTTGCGGTTCTCGTACGGGGCCACGTCGCCGACGAACTCCGCGCCCGCCCGCTCCCAGGCCGGTCGACCCGCCGGGAAGTCGCCTTCGAGCACCCACTCGGTGAACGGTTCGGCCACCACCGGGATCCGGTCGTCCCAGCCCAGCAGTTCGCGAGCGGTGGCGCGATCTGCGTCGGTCACGGCCGGCGCGATGCGGTCCACCATGGTCGAGACGAAGGACACGTTGTCGTCGACCCATGACGCGAGGTCGGGTTCGGCCGCGAACAGGACAGCGTCCCGCAGCGTGCGTCCGTTGGAGGGGACGTTGTCGCAGGGCACGATCGCGAGGGATCCTGCATCCGCGTCCCGTCTCGCGCGCAGACTGTCGACGAGCACGCCGATGGGATGCGCACCCGGCAGGTACCCGGCCTCGGTCACGGTCACGGTCACAACGGCGACCACCGGGTCGGCGAGGGCGACGGATGAGACGGCGACCACCGATTCGATGACCGTCGCCGAATCGGATTCCGGGCTTCGCACGATGAGCCCGTAGCGGAAATCCTGCTCCCGCAACCGGTCGATGATCGCGGTCGACCGATTCGGGATGGCGACGATGGAGTCTCCCGCGACCTGGGTGTACCACGCCTGGTGCGCACGCGCGAAGGCGCCGAGTCCCAGGTGCGCGACGCTCGGCGAAGTCATCCCCGGGCTTCCCGAATAGTCATCCGCGAGCTTCCCGAAGCGCATCGCGCAGCAGCGCCAGGTTCCCGGCGGTGCGCTCTTCGAGCGGGAGATCGGTCGAGAAGTCCTCGACCGTGATCCAGCCGTTGTAGCCGTGCCGCACGAGCGCGACGAGGTACGCGTAGACGTCGGCCTGCCCGTCGGCGAGCGACGCCCATTCGTGGTGCCACTCGCGCGAGCCGTGCGCATCCGTCGCCTCCGTGACCCAGCGAACGTTCTTCACGTGCACGTGCGCGAGGTACGGACCGAGCAGCTCGAACGCGCTTTCGTTTCGCTCGGCACCCTCGATTACGAGATTGCCCAGGTCGTGGATGACGCCGATGGCCCCCGGATCGAGGCCCTCGATGAGCCGCATCGCTGCGGAGGCGGACGGCGTGATCGTCTCGTGGTGCAGCTCCACGAGGGCCTTCACCCCGTGCGCGTTGGCTCGTTCGGCGACCCACTCGAGATCCGCGCGCGCTCCGGCGAACAGCTCGCGGTACTCCCCCGAATCCGTGCGCGGCATCGTGACGCGAACCCGTTCGGCGCCGAGCGTCGCGGTCGCCGCGAGGAGTCGCTCGACATCGACGTGGTTGTCGCAGCGGGCGTATCCGCCGAGGCCGGAGAAGGAGAGTCCCGCCGCCTTCGTGATCCGCGCCAGCTCCTCGAGGCCGTCCTCGAGGCCGGTGAGTGGCCACGTCGCGCGATTGCCGGCCCAGAACCCCGGCACCACTGCGTCGTCCTGGTCGATGATGCGCCACTCGACGCCGTCCCAGCCCTGGGCGGCGAGGACTGCGGCGGCTTCCGCGGGTGTCCACTCCGGGGTCGACGCCGTAAAGACCGAGAACCTCATGACGTCCGTCCCGTCGATTCGTCGGCGTCGAAGCTCCCGCTGAGCACGTCGGAAATCGCGACGCTCGAGCCGCGAGACGCCGACAGATAGAGCCCGCGGATGACGGCGAGTGTCAGGAGCGCGTCATCGACGGTCACTGCGGGCGGTCTGCCGGAGCGGATGGCATCCACGATGTCCCGATACTGGCGCGCGTGGCCGATCGCGAAGCTGTCGGCAGGTTTCTCGTTGCCGGCGAGGTCCTCCTGATCGACCAGACTCGCCGCCTGGTCGCCCTCACCCTCACCATCGGCCGAGTGGAAGTAGCGCAGCTGGTCCTGCTCGATCACCGCGGACCCGCGCGACCCGTGAATCTGCAGCCGGGCGCCGACATCCGGGAACGCCGCGGTCGTGGCGTGGATGACGCCGAGCGCGCCCGACTCGAACGTCACGGTCGCGACGAGGGTGTCCTCGACCTCGATGCGCTCGTGCGCGAGCGTAGCCATGCGCGCGCTCACCTCGATCGGCCTGCCGAGCATCCAGACCAGAAGGTCGATGGTGTGCACGCCCTGGTTCATGGCTGCGCCACCGCCGTCCAGCTCCCAGGTGCCCCGCCAGGCCGCCTGGTCGTAGTACTCCTGACTGCGCCACCAGGCGATGGATGCGACGCCACTGGTCAGCCGACCGAGTCCCCCGGATGCCGCGGCGCGCTGAACCACGACGCTCGCCGGATCGATGCGGTGCTGGCTGATGACGGAGACGACGAGACCGTGCTCGGCCGCGTCTCGAGCGAGTTCGGCGATCCGCCGTGCGCGCGGCAGCGAGACATCCAGCGGCTTCTCGATCACCACGTGACAACCGGCGGCGACGGCGGATACGGCCGCCGCGACGTGCAGCCCGCTCGGCAGGCAGACGACGACCAGGTCGACTCCTCCGGCTTCGAGTGCGTCCTCGATCGACGAGTAGGTCGGCGGGCGGGGTGCGCCGCGTTCCTCGATGTGGTCGGCGAGCGCGATGGCGGCGGGTTCGAGGACGTCCACGAGGGCGACGATGTGCAGTTCGGGCAGTCGCGCGATCGCGTCAGCGTGGTTGGTAGCGATGATGCCGCATCCGTAGATCGCGACGCCGAGCGGAGTGCCGTGCTGAGTATCGATCCTGTTGTCGCTCATTCGAGTCCAATCCCGAGCTGGTCGGCGAGGCGCCGGAACGCGCGCGCTGCGGCGCCGAAGGCCGAGGGACCGTCCGGTCCGCCGAGCGCATCGAGGTCGGTGAGGTGGGGTTCGAGCGACGCGAAGCCGGTGTACCCGTCGTCGCGCAGTGCCTCGAGGGTCGAGGCGACCTCACCGTCGCCCTCGCCGGCCGGCACCACCTCGCCTGATTCGGAGCGAGCATCCTTCACCTGCAGGTAGTCGATGAACGGTCGCAGCACGACGTAGGCGTCGGAGAAGGGCCGCACCCCCACCTGCACGAAGTTGGCGTTGTCGAGCGCCGCACGCAGGCTCGGCGACCCGACGGATTCGAGGATGTCGAGGATCCTCTCGGGAACGTCGCCGTAGATGTCTTTCTCGTTTTCGTGCAGAAGGATGACGTCTTCGCGCTCGGCGAGGTTCGCGAGCGCGCGCATGCGTTCGAGGACGGCATCCCGGTGCTGCGACTGGCCGTCGGTTCCGTAGAAGGAGAAGATCCGGATGTACCGCGCGCCGAGCTCGTGAGCGGCGGCGATCACTCGTCCGAGGCGGGCGACCTCATGCTCGACCGGCAGGGCGATGTCCACTTTTCCGATGGGGGATGCGATGGCCGAAACGCTCATGTCATGCGCCCGAAGCACGCGAGCCAGTTCTCCCCGCTGCTCGGCGGAGAAGTCCACGACGTTCGTGCCCCACGCACTGCGCACCTCGATGTGCCGGGCGCCGAGAGCCTGAAGCACCGCGACCTGTACTGCCGGGTCTGGATCGATTTCGTCACCGAATCCAGACAGCTGCCAGTTCACTGACGCGTGCACGATCACCTCCGCCGACTCGAACTCCCCACACTTTAGGCGTGATGGCAAATTGCGGCAATTCTTTGCCAGGATTTGCCAAAAGTGCTTTGGTGGGTTCATGAGCACGACCCTGTTCGACGTGGCGACCGCCGCCGGCGTCGCCACCTCGACCGCATCGCGCGCGCTCTCCAACCCCGGTCGGGTGAGTGAGACGACCCGAACGCGCGTGCAGAACGCTGCGCGCGAACTCGGCTACGCGCACCGGTCACACCTGGCCACGAGATCGGTGGCGGTGCTCGTGACCGACATCGTCAATCCGTTCTACTTCGACGTCATCCGGGGCAGCCAGCTGCAGTTGCGCGCGGCCGACTACACGCAGGTTCTCATCGACACCGAGGAGTCACCCGAGCTCGAGGCGGACCTGATCGAGCGGATGAGGCCGCGCGTCGACGGCGTGGTGCTCGCGGCTTCGCGGATGTCGGATGCGGCCATCGGCAGGATCGCTGCGACCATGCCGCTCGTGGTGCTCAACCGGCACGTCCCCGGAGTGCCGACCGTCGTCATGGACACGGCCGCGGGCGTCACGCAGGCGCTCGAACACCTCGTCTCGCTGGGCCACCGCGACGTCGTCTACGTGGCCGGGCCCGACAGGAGCTGGGCCAACGCCGTGCGCTGGCGGGCACTAAGCACCGCGGCAGAGGCCCACGGGGTCTCGCTGCAGCGCGTCGGACCGTTCCCGCCGCAGCGCGAATCCGGATCGGCGGCCGCGGACGCCGTGGTCAATTCCGGAGCGACCGCGGCGCTCGCCTTCAACGACCTCATCGCGATCGGCATGCTCGGCCGCCTCGCCGAGCGCGGGGTCCGCGTCCCCGACGACCTCAGCGTGGTCGGCTGCGACGACATCTTCGGAACCGACTTCTGTTCGCCCCCGCTCACGACAATAACGAGCCCGATCGAGCAGGCCGCGCGCGTCGCGGTGACGCTGCTTCTCGGTCTTCTCGAGTCACGCCCGGGATCGGGCCGCGACGGAGTGCTGCTCCCAACCCACCTGACCGTGCGCGCTTCGACAGGACCGGCCTCATGAGACACCCAGATCGCCTATTCCCCGCCGACCCCGCAACCCGCGACGTCGCCCGGCGGCTCTACGACTCCGTCGCGGGTGCGCCGATTCTCTCGCCCCACGGCCACGTGGATGCCCGCGTGCTCGCCTCCAACGAACCGTTCAGCGATCCCGCGTCGCTCCTCATCACGCCCGACCACTACGTCACCCGGCTGCTTCACGCGAACGGGGTCCCGCTCGAGCGACTCGTGCCGCCGGCAGACCCGCGCGAGATCTGGCGCGAATTCGCTTCGCGCTGGCACCTGTTCGCCGGAACCCCCGTGAGGTACTGGTTCGAAGACCAGCTCGAGAACGTCTTCGGCATCGACGAGGAGCCGAACACAAAGACCTCGGACGCCATCTATGACGCCCTCGTCGACGCCCTCGCGCGACCCGAATTTCGACCACGCGCGCTCTTCGAGCGCTTCGGCATCGCCGTTCTCGCCACCACCGATGACCCCGTCGACGACCTCGCCGCGCACCGGGCGCTGCGCGACGACCCGACCTTTGCCGGTCACGTGATTCCCACCTGGCGAGCCGACCGTTTCGTCAGCCCGTCCGCACCCTCGTGGAGCCGGGCACTCGACCAACTGGGTGAGGTGACGGGCATCGCCTGTGACAGCTACCACGGGATGCTCGAGGCGCTGCGCGCGACGCGGGCGTCCTTCATCGAGGCGGGGGCGACATCCACCGACACCGGGGTTCCGGATGCCGGTAGCGAGCCGCTCGAGGAGGCCGACGCCGAGCGGATCCATCGGGACGCGCTACGCGGAAGTATCACCGAGGCGGACGCCGCCGCCTACCGGCACAACCTGCTGTACCGATTCGCGGAGTTCTCCACCGAGGACGGTCTCGTCATGCAGCTGCATCCTGGCGTCATCCGCAACCACCACCGCCCCACCTTCGACCGGTTCGGGCCAGACACGGGACACGACCTGCCCGACGTCGCCGCCTTCACGAGACCGCTTCAGCCGCTTCTTCGCGACTTCGGCACCCACCCGGGCTTTCACCTCGTGCTCTTCACCGTCGACGAGACCGCGTTCTCGCGCGAGATCGGGCCGCTGGCCGGGTTCTATCCGAGTGTCTACGCCGGGGCGCCGTGGTGGTTCCTCGACAGCCCCGCCGGAATCGCACGCTATCGAGCCGCGATCACCGACCCCGTGGGGTTCGCCAAGACCAGCGGTTTCATCGACGACACGCGAGCGTACTGCTCGATCCCCGCGCGCCACGACGCCTCCAGGAGAGCGGATGCCGCGTTCCTGGCGGGGCTCGTCACGACCCACCAGCTCGGCGAGGCCGAAGCCGCGACGATCGCGGGCGAGCTCGTGCGCGATATCCCCGCGCGAACATTCAAGCTCGCACGGTACACCGCGTCGTAGTAGCTCTCGTGAAGGTGGTTATTCGCCGCAGCGGCGACATCCGGCGCGGCGCCGACCGCGCGTTTCCGAGGTAATTTTCGCGACACGCCGTGTTTCGGGCCGTCGGACACGGCGCGGCGCGGAAATCTCCTCGCTCCGGCACGGAAGCGCCGTTATCCGGTGAGGCCGTAACCAGCACGACGTCTCCGCTAGGCCCGGGTAACGAGTACCGCGCGGCCGCGGCTCAGACGCGGACGGGGACCTCTGGTTGCAGCCCGACCGCCGGGAGCACGGCCGAGTCGATCACGCGGATGAGGAAGTCGCGGTCGACCGGCATCTGCAGCATGAGGGTGCGGTAGGTCGTCATCGACGGGCTGATGAGCGCGGCGGTGTGGATGTCGGTGTCCGCCGCGATCTCTCCGCGTTCGATCGCGCGCCTCATGAAGAACAGGTTGAGTTCGACGCGCGGAGTCACGATGACCTGTCGCACGACGTCGGCAAGCTCGGGGTTGCGAGCGATCAGCGAGACGATACCGCTCATGACCTTGAGCTTCTTCTCGTTCTCACGGATGGTCATGGGCTTCATCATCGCGATCAGGTCGCCGCGCAGGGAGCCGGTGTCCGGCAGGTTCGCGTAGTCGATGACGCTGTTCTTCATGCACGCGACCGCGTCCACGACGAGTTCGGTCTTGGATGGCCACCGGCGGTAAAGGGTCGCCTTGCCGGCCTTCGCGCGAGCGGCGACCATGTCGATGGTCATCTTGTCGTAGCCGACCTCCGCGAGGATGTCGAGCGCGGCATCCATGATGTCGCTGTCGCGCGTGAGGTCCATGGGCCGCCCGACACGGGGCGCCGTCTCGGCGGGAACCGTGGCAGAGGACTCGGGATCGGATGCGCGGGGCGCCCCGGTCGCGGTTTCGCGCGTGTCAAGGTCAAGCTGCGTCATTGCGGCTCTCTCCCTACTCTCATTCCGCTTCCGATGTTAACCCGAAGCGCGGGTGCGCACGCGGTTTTCGCTGTTGGCATAATTTAGAAACTGTTAAGTTCCGAAACTCCACAGTACCGTATATGCTCCCTGTTATGTCTTCGAACACCTCCATCCAGGCGCCACCGAACCGGTGGCTTACGCTCACCACGGTCGCGCTCGCGCAGCTCATGGTCATCCTCGACTCGACCGTCGTCAACATCGCCCTGCCACACGCGCAGGCCGACCTGGGGTTCTCTAACGGGGACCGCCAGTGGGTCGTCACCGCGTACTCCCTCGCCTTCGGCAGTCTGCTGCTCCTCGGCGGACGCCTCTCCGACCTGATCGGACGCAAGCGCACCTTCATGGTCGGACTCATCGGCTTCGCCGTGGCATCCGCCCTCGGTGGAGCGGCCCCAAGCTTCGGCTGGCTCGTCGCGGCTCGCGCGCTGCAGGGCGGATTCGGTGCCATCCTCGCGCCCGCCGCGCTCGCCGTGCTCACCACGACCTTCACCGTTCCCAAGGAGCGCGCCCGCGCGTTCGGCGTCTGGGGCGCCATCGCCGGTGCGGGTGGCGCGATCGGCCTCCTGCTCGGCGGGTTCCTGACCCAGGACCTCAACTGGCGCTGGAACCTCTACATCAACGTCGCGATCGCGGTCGTGGCTGTCATCGGCGCCATCGTCTTCGTGCCCTCGCACATCCAGCTTGGCGATCGTCCGAAGCTCGACATCCCGGGAACCGTTCTGGTCTCCGGCGGCCTGTTCTTCCTCGTCTACGGGTTCTCCAACGCCTACACAGACGGCTGGGGCTCGGCCGACAGCTGGGGCATGCTCGTCGCCGCAGGCGTCTTGCTGATCGCCTTCGTGCTCTGGCTGCGTCGCGCCAAGCACCCGCTACTACCGCTGCACGTCATCCTCGACCGCAACCGCGGCGCCGCATACGCGTCGATCCTGCTCGCGGCCGTCGGGATGTTCGCGATCTTCCTGTTCGTGACCTACTATCTGCAGACGACGCTCGACTACACGCCCATCCAGACGGGACTCTCGTTCCTGCCGATGGTCGGATGCCTCGTCGTCGCGGCCCAGCTCGGCACCAACTTCCTTGTGCCCCGCCTCGGCCCGAAGGTCATGGTCCCGATCGGCATGCTCATGGCGACCGGCGGGATGCTCTGGCTCACCCAGCTCGGGGTTCACAGCACCTACGCGGCGGACATCATGCCCCCGCTGATGCTCGTGGGACTCGCGATGGGAACCATCATGCCCGCCTCGATGCAGACCGCGACACTCGGTGTCGAGCGTGCATACGCGGGCGTCGCATCCGCCCTGGTCAACACCAGCCAGCAGGTCGGAGGCTCGATCGGAACCGCGCTGCTCAACACGCTCGCGGCATCCGCTCTGACCGCCTACCTTGCCGCTCATCCACCGCTCGCCCACACCCAGCCCGCGATCGCCGCGGCCCTCGGTCACGCCGCGGTGCACAGCTACGCGATCGCCTACACCTGGGGCGCCGGCGCGTTCCTGATCGGCGCGATCATGTCGGCCCTGCTGTTCCGCCGCCGTGGGCACGGGGTGTCGCTGAGCAATCTGCACGCCCCCGTCACCGGCCGGACCGCGGTTCAGTCGGAGCAGGTGGCCGAGCCGGTGGCCGCGCACTAGCAGCCGAAGCGAAACCCGAGTTCGAGGAATAATCGGCCGGACGGGCAGCCCGAACGACCCTCAGAGCGGCCCCGAGACGTCACTGCGATGTCTCGGGGCCGCTCGTCGTTGTTCACGCGGGCTCGTCGGCCTCGGCGGCCTCGGCGACCAATCGGCGATCCACAAGCACGCCCGGGCACGGCTAGGCTTAAACCAACCCCCACTCGTCGAGGAGATTTTCCATGCCTAAAACCTCAACCACTGCAACGGCCAACATCGGGGTCGTCGGTCTCGCTGTGATGGGATCGAACCTCGCCAGAAATCTGGCCTCCCGCGAAGGCAACACGGTCGCGGTGTACAACCGCACGTACGCCCGCACCAAGACCCTGCTCGACGAGCATCCGGAGGCCGGTTTCGTGGCATCCGAAGACATCAAGGACTTCGTCGCGTCGCTCGAGAAGCCGCGCGCCGCGCTCATCATGGTGCAGGCGGGCGCCGGAACGGATGCCGTGATCGAGGAGCTCTCCGAGCTATTCGAGCCCGGGGACATCATCATCGACGGCGGCAACTCGCTGTTCACCGACACCATCCGTCGCGAGAAAGCGGCGCGCGAAAAGGGCCTCAACTTCGTCGGCACGGGCATCTCCGGCGGCGAGGAGGGCGCTCTCAAGGGACCGTCGATCATGCCGGGCGGCTCCGTCGAGGCGTACAAGAAGCTCGGGCCGATCTTCGAATCGATCGCCGCCATCGCCGAGGGCGAGCCGTGTGTCACCCACGTCGGAACCGACGGCGCCGGGCACTTCGTGAAGATGATCCACAACGGCATCGAATACGCCGACATGCAGCTCATCGCCGAGGCGTACGACCTCATCCGCCACGGCACCGGCGCGAGCCCCACCGAGATCGCCGACATCTTCGCCGAGTGGAACAAGGGAGAGCTCGAGTCCTACCTGATCGAGATCACGGCGGAAGTGCTTCGCCAGGTCGACGCCGACACCGGCAAGCCGCTCGTTGACATCATCCTCGACCAGGCCGGGTCGAAGGGCACGGGCGTCTGGACGGTGCAGAACTCGGTCGGGCTCGGCATCCCGATCTCCGGGATCGCCGAAGCCGTGTTCGCGCGGGCGCTCTCGTCCAAGCCCGACCAGCGGAAGGCGGCATCCGATCTCCCCGGCCCGGCGAAGCCGTGGAAGGTCGAAGACCGTGAGGCGTTCATCGAGGATGTGCGGCGCGCGCTGTACGCGTCCAAGATGATCGCGTACAGCCAGGGTTTCGACGCGATCGTCGCCGGTGCCGAGGAATACAACTGGGACATCAAGAAGGGCGACATCGCGAAGATCTGGCGTGGCGGATGCATCATCCGGGCGCAGTTCCTCAACCGGATCACGGAGGCCTACGAGGAGAACCCGAAGCTGGTCGCCCTGCTGACCGCGCCATACTTCAAGGCCGCGATCGAGGGCGCGCAGGAGTCGTGGCGGACCGTCGTCGCGCACGCCGCGATGGCCGGCATCCCGACGCCCGCGTTCTCGTCATCGCTGGCGTACTACGACGGCATCCGGGCGGAGCGCCTGCCGGCATCCCTCATCCAGGGCCAGCGCGACTTCTTCGGCGCGCACACCTACAAGCGCATCGACAAGGACGGCGTGTTCCACACCCTCTGGTCGGGCGACCGCAGCGAGATCGAGACGTCACCCTCCTCGCATTAGTTCCCGCCCTAGTGGAGGGGGAAGTTACCTCGCGGAGGGTCGCGCGCGCCCATCCGCGAGGTCATTTCCCCCTCCGCTAGGGTACGGATGGGGTGCACAGCGGGGACAATGGTGCCGTGAGCATGTACGAGGACGAGCCGGAGCTTGTCGGGTACGACCCCGGCGACGGCACTCCCCTGCGCTCGCCGCACATGCTCATCGCCATGCGCATCATCGTGCTCCTCGCCCTCCTCGCGCTCATCGTCCCGGATGTCGTCGCGCAGATCATGGTCGTGACCAACGCCGCGCAGGCCAGCTGCAAGATCTGGGTCCGCTACGAGGACCCGGGCGCGGGCCACAGCGCGACGTTCCAACTATTCGGCCAGGGCGGCCTCGGCTGGCAGTGCTACGCGGTCGGCGGATTCGGCGGTGGCCAATACATCGCGCCGCTCGGCCTCATCCCGGGCACACCCGTGTTCCCCACCGGAAACGGCGTCGGGAGCTAGACGCAATCGTCCAGGGCTAAGCCGCCCCGTCGAACATCGACGTCACGGAGCCGTCGCTGAACACCTCGTGAATCGCGGATGCGATGAGCGGCGCGATCGGCAGGATGGTGAGCGACGGGAACTGCTTGTCCTCTGGCACGGGAAGCGTGTCGGTGACGACGACCTCGTCGATGAACTCGCTCTGCAGGATTTCGCTCGCCGGATCGGAGAACACCGCGTGGGTCGCGGCGACGATCACACCGAGAGCGCCAGCCGCTTTAAGCGCCTCAGCGGCCTTCACGATGGTGCTGCCCGTGTCGATGATGTCGTCCACGATCAGACAGAGCCGACCCTCCACGTCACCCACGATCTCGTGCACCGACACCTTGTTGGCGACCATCGGATCCCGGCGCTTGTGGATGATCGCGAGCGGCGCGCCGAGCTTGTCGCTCCATACATCCGCGACCCGGACGCGCCCCATGTCGGGCGAGACCACGGTGAGCAGCTGGGTGTCGAGGTTGTCCTGGAAGTGCTTCAGCAGAACGGGCATCGCGAACAGGTGATCGACCGGCCCGTCGAAGAAGCCCTGGATCTGCGCAGCATGCAGGTCGACGCTCATGATCCGGTCCGCCCCCGCCGCCTTGAACAGGTCCGCGACCAGGCGCGCGCTGATCGGCTCGCGACCGCGACCCTTCTTGTCCTGCCTGGCATACGGGTAATAAGGAGCGACGACGGTGATGCGCTTGGCGGATGCGCGCTTCAGCGCGTCGATCATGATGAGCTGCTCCATGAGCCACTCGTTCACCGGGCGGGTGTGGGACTGGATGACGAAGGCATCCGAGCCACGAACGCTTTCATCGAACCGGGCGTACACCTCGCTCGACGCGAACGTGCGGGCATCCGTGTGGACGAGCTCTGTGCCGAGCTCCGCCGCGATATCGACCGCGAGCTGTGGATGAGCACGACCCGAGACGACGACCAGTCGCTTCTTGCCGCTCGCGGTGATCTCGGTCACGTGTCCCGCTTCCTGTCGGCTCGCCGACGGTCGGTAAGTGCTAGTCCGTGGCGGCGTCGGATGCGGCCGCGGCAGCGTCAGCCGCGGCAGTGCCCGGACGTTTGGCTTCGACCCAGCCATCCATGTTGCGCTGCGGAGCGACGTTGATCGCCAGCGCGCCCGGTGGAATGTCCTTGCGGACGACCGTGCCAGCCCCTGTGTATGCTCCGTCACCAATCCTAACGGGGGCGACGAACACGTTGTGAGACCCGGTTCGCACGTGGGAGCCGACGACGGTCGCGTGTTTGTTGACGCCGTCGTAGTTGGCGGTGATCGTGCCTGCGCCGATGTTGGCGCCCTCGCCCACCGTGGTGTCGCCGATGTAGCTGAGGTGCGGCACCTTGCTGCCGTTGCCGATCTTCGAGTTCTTGGTCTCGACGAAGGTGCCGATCTTGCCGTCGTCGCCCAGGTATGTTCCGGGGCGCAGGTACGCGAACGGTCCGACGGACGCGTTGGCGCCGATGACCGCGAGCGTGGCATCCGTGCGGCGAACGACAGCACTCTCGCCGATCTCGCAGGAGTCGAGGCTCGTGTCCGGGCCGATGATGGCGCCACGCGCGATGACCGTCGGTCCGACGATGATCGTCCCGGGGAGCAGCTCGACGTCTTCCGCGATGCTCGCCTTCAGGTCGATCCAGGTCGTCTCCGGATCAAGAACGGTCACGCCCGCCTCCTGCCAGCCGCGCACGATCAGCTGGTTGAGGCGCCGGGCGGTCTCCGCCAGCTGGACGCGGTCGTTGATGCCGCCGACGATCCAGTTCTCTGTCACCGGCACGGCGGTCACCTCGGCGCCGGCGGCGCGAAGCAGGCCGATGACATCCGTGATGTATTTCTCGCCCTGGGCATTGTGGGTCGTGACGAGGGCGAGCTGCTGGCGGAGCGGCTCGAGCGCGAAGATGTAGCTCCCGGAATTGATCTCGTGGATCTCGAGTTCGGCCTCGCTCGCATCCTTCTGCTCGACGATGCGATCGACTGCGCCATCCGCGGTTCGCACGATGCGGCCGTATCCGGTGGCGTCGTCGAAGATCGCGGACAGCAGGGTCGCCGCTGCGACACCGCGGCGATGCGCATCCAGGAGGCCGGTGAGCGTGCCGGCATCCAGGAGCGGGACATCGCCGCTGACGATCATGACGTCGCCCGTGAACGCGGTCGGTAGGGCGGCGATGCCCTGTTCGACGGCACGGCCGGTTCCGGGGATCTCATCCTGGTCGACGATGATCGCGCCGGGCAGCAGTTCGACGATGGTCGCGGCGACGAGGTCGCGCTCGTGGCGCACGACGACGACGACGTGCGCCGGGTCGAGCTCACGCGCGGTCGCGAGCACGTGTCCGATGATCGGGACGCCGGCAAGCGGATGAAGCACCTTCGGCTTCTTGGACTTCATCCGGGTGCCCTGCCCCGCCGCGAGAACGATGACGGCGAGATTCTGATCAGTCATAGCGTCTATTCTTGCCCACCCCCTACCCCGCGACCGTGAGGGGCGGTAAATCGCCCTTTTGGAGGCCCAAAAGGGGCGATTTACCGCCCCTCACGGTCGCCGGGAAGGGGGAAAAGCGGAAACGCCCCCGAGACTTGGCTCGAAGGCGTTTCCGCGTCTGGCTGTTGCTAGGCGCGACCGGCCGCGACGCGCGAGCGACGCGACAGCGAGTCGACGACGACGGCCACGAGGAGCACGAGACCGGTGATGATGAACTGCCAATCCGCGTTGAGATTCATCAGGTCGAGACCGCTCTGAATCGCCTCGATGACCAGGATGCCGAGCAGCGCCGACCACGCGGAACCGCGACCGCCGAAGAGGCTCGTGCCACCGATGACCGCGGCAGCGATCGCATCCAGGTTGACGTTGCCGGTACCGCTCGACTGCGTCGCCTCGCCAAGCTGGCCCATGGCCATCAGCCCGCCGAGCGCGGCGAAGAACGAGGTGAGCACGAACACCGACAGGTAGACGCGGTTGACCCGGATACCGGCACGACGTGCCGCCTCGACATTGCCACCCACTGCGAACACGTCGCGGCCCCATCGGGTGCGGGTGAGCGCGTAGTTCATGATGACGACCAGCACGACGAGGAAGGCGAACGAGGTCGCGACACCACCGTTGACATACGAGTCGAGGTAGGTGACCAAGACTGCAAGACCGACGAGGAGCAGGGCGGCCCTGACGATGAGCCCGGTGTACCCCGGGGTCGACAACCCGGCCTTGTCGCGAGCGCGGATCCGAAGAACCCCGGCGAGGAAGTACCCGCCGGCCGAGATCACCACGAGGATGTACGCGATCACCGGTGGCAGGTACCACGCCTGGCCGAGCTGCACGATGAACGACGTCGTCGGAATATTGAAGTCGCCGACGGGACCGAGCACGGCCAGCTGCACACCGAGCAGCGACAGCAGACCGGCCAAGGTGATCACGAAGCTCGGAACGCTGAACCGGATGAACAGGAAGCCGTAGACAAGACCGACCAGAACACCGATCGCCAGAGCGATGATGATGACCAGCCACTCGGGAAGGTGGCCGTTGATATAGACGACGGCGAAGATCGCGGCGGCAAGACCGCTCATCGATCCGACCGAAAGATCGATCTGGCCGAGCAGGAGCACGAGCACGATTCCCACCGCGATCACGCCGACGGGCGCGCAGTACAGCAGGATGATCGTCCCGATGTTTTCTGCGCCGAGGAAGATCGGGCTGATGATCTGGAAGATCACCGAGATGATCAGCAGGCCGATGATGACGGGCAGAGCACCGAGGTCACCCGTGCGCACGCGTTTGACCTGCGCGGCCACGTTCTCTCGGAAGCCGACGGGACGAATCAGGCGCTCATCCTGGAGATCGGACGGCGCTGTCGAGCCTTCCGCGACAGGCGTGGGGGTCTGGGTCACTTCTTCTTCTCCTCGTTGGCTGCACGGATGGCCGCCTCGCGGCGGGTGACGACGTTGTCAGTTGCGCCCGTGATGGCGGCGATGATTTCTTCGTAGCTGACGTCCGCGATGCGGAACTCGCCGTTGTTTCGGCCGAGTCGCAGCACGACCGCTCGGTCGGCGACCGCCTGGACATCCGCAAGGTTGTGGCTGATGAGCAGCACGCCGAGCCCGCGCTCGCGCAGTCGCTCGATGAGGTTGAGCACCTCGGCGGTCTGGGCGACGCCCAGCGCGGCGGTCGGTTCGTCGAGGATCACGATGCTCGGGTCGCCGATGAGCGAACGGGCGATCGCGACGGTCTGGCGCTGGCCGCCCGAGAGCGACGCGACGGCGATGCGCACGGAGGGGATCTTGGCGGAGAGTTGCCGAAGCAGCTCCCACGAGCGCGCCTCCATGTCGACCTCGTCGAGGGCGAAGGTTCCGATCTCGCGGCCGAGAAAGAGGTTCGAGACCACATCGAGGTTGTCGCACAGGGCGAGATCCTGGAACACGGTCGCGATACCCAACTCGCGCGAGGCGGTCGGGCTCGGGATGTGCACGATCTTCCCGTTGAAGCTGATCGTGCCGGAATCCTGCGTGTGGACGCCGGCGAGGATCTTGACGAGCGTGGACTTGCCCGCCCCGTTGTCGCCGACCAGGGCGACGACCTCGCCGGGGTAGATGTCCAGATGGATATCGGTGAGCGCTTGCACGGCGCCGAACCCCTTGTTGATGCCTCGCATCGAGAGGACCGGTTCGGCCGCCTCGTGCTTGTCGGACGACACCTCTGAGACGAGAGTCACTGTTACTCCTTTGGATACAGGGCTGTACGA
>FSWU01000067.1_pt1 | contig 18561 bp, 13 predicted proteins | sample 1638061 | NCBI WGS metagenome assembly FSWU01 (sample SAMEA3914788, study PRJEB12502) | metagenome | biome: forest; material: soil | place: Canada | collected 2011-07-03 | depth 0.1 m
CTGGGGCTTCGGGGACTGGCCCCTCGGGGTCTGCGGCTTCGGAGTCTGGGTCTTCGGAGATCTGCGCACGACCGCGAAGGTCCGCAGGCGCGGATTGATCCGCTCGTCGATGCTGAAGTTGATCAGGCCGAGCGCCGCGCCGAGGATCGCGATGCACAGTCCCGGCGGGACGAACCACCACCAGGCTCCGAGCGAGATCGCCTGCGCGTTCTGTGCGAAGAAGAGGATGCTGCCCCAGGATCGTCCGCCCGGCGCGCCGAGCCCGAGGAAGGAGAGGCCGGCCTCCGCGAGGATCGCGCCCAGAGCGCCGAAGACGAACTGCGAGGCGATGATCGGCATCAGGTTCGGTAGGATCTCGCGCAGCATGATCCGCCAGGTGGATTCGCTCGCCACCCGTGCCGCGTCCACATAGTCGCGCGATCGGACCGAGAGTGTCTGGGAGCGCAGGACGCGGGCGGCGCCCGCCCAACTCACGATGGCGATGACGACCGCGATGATCAGGATGCTCTGCGATTGCAGGTAGTCGGTGACGATGATCAGGAGCGGGAGCCCCGGGAGGACGAGGAAGACGTTGCTGACCAGGGAGGAGATGTCGTCCCACTTGCCGCCGAGGAACGCGCCGCCGACACCGAAGATCATGGAGAGAACGACCGTGAGCGCTCCGGCGACGACGCCGATGAAGACCGATCCGCTTGTGCCGCTGAGCACTTGGGAGAGGACGTCCTGGCCGATGTTCGTCGTGCCGAGCAGATGGTCGAGCGACGGCGGCTGCAGTCCGATCGAACTGGTCTGGTTCGGAGTGTGGACGGTGAACGGGGCGATGATCGCGATGACGCAGAAGAAGGCGCAGATCGCCAAGCCGGTCCAGAGCTTCCACGAGCCGCGGCGGAAGTAGCGCCTGCCGCGGCGGGCGGGGCCGTCGGGCAGATCGATGGCATCGGGTGTCTCGTGGGAGAGCCCCGGGTCGGCGAGTTCTTGTTGCGAGAAGCTCATTGCCGGTCCTCCTAGTTGGCCAGCCGCGTGCGCGGATCGATGACGCCGTACACCAGGTCGGCGACGAAGTTGGCGCCAAGAACGGCGAGGGTGATGATCAGGAAGAGCGCCTGCATCAGCTGGTAGTCGTCGTTCTCGACCGCCTGGATCAGGGTGAAGCCGACTCCGGGATAGGAGAAGACGCTCTCGGTCACGACGGATCCATTCACGATGAAGCCGAGCGACATCGCGAAGCCGGTGACGCTCGGGAGCAGCGCGTTTCGCATCGCGTAAGAGCCGAAGACGCGGCTGGGCTTCAGTCCCTTCGCGCGTGCGGTGACCACGTAGTCCTCCGCCATCGTGGAGACCATCATGTTGCGCGCGCTCAGGATCTGTCCGGTGACCGAGGCGAGCACGATGGTGAAGGCCGGGAGGATGCCGTAATAGATCGCCGACCCGATGAATTGGAGATTGAAGCCGGGAGTGATCGTGTTGCTGTACCCGCCCGTCACCGGGAACCAGTGGAGCACCTCGCCGAAGATGTAGACGAGGATCAGGGCGAGCCAGAAGTATGGGACCGCGGACAGGAACGTCGAGACCGGGACGAAGGAGTCCGTCCAGGTGCCGCGCCGCCAGCCGAGGTAGGAGCCGAGCAGGATCCCGACCACATAGCTGATGATCGTGGACAGGCCGACGAGGACCAGCGTCCAGGGCAGGGCCTGCGAGATGACCTGGATGACCGGGGTCGGGTAGTAGGTGACCGACACCCCGAGGTTCCCGGTGAAGAGGCCCTCGATGTAGTGCCAGTACTGGACGATGAGCGAGTCGTGCGTCATCCCGAACTCGAGCTCAAGAGCGCGCTTCGCCGACGGGGGCATCGGCGCGAGACGTTGCGTCTTCGCGATGATCACCTGGACGGGGTTGCCTCGGACCATGCGCGGAAGCACGAAGTTGAGGGTCACGGCGATCCACGCGGCCAGCAGGTAGAAGCCGATCTTTCGCAGGTAATAGCGCATGGGCGAGTCCTAGAACGAGTGTTGTGGATGTGGCGACCGGGGCCGTCCGCGGAGGGTGGCCCGGACGCTTCCCGCCGAAGGAGCGACGGGAAGCGTCCGGTACCGGATCAGGAGGCGGGCTTGAGCTTCTTGGCGATGTACCCGACGTTCTGGCCGATCCAGTTCGCGGGGTTCGCCCAGAGGTTGCTCGTCGTCGGCCACCCCGTGAAGTACTGATCGCGGTAGGTGGTCACGTCGCCGTTCTGGCTCAGGATGATGTACGGCTGGTTCTGGGCGAAGTAGGTGCCCAGGGCCTGGTAGGTCGACGTGACGGTCGCCGGGTTGTTCGTCGTCTCCAGCGTGGTCAGCATCGACTGGATCTGCGGATCGTCGAATCGGGCGTAGTCGCTGGATGCGTCTTTGCCGATCGGGGCGCTCAGCGTGTAGTCGAACGCCTCGTCGAACTGCTGAAACGGCGTGGGCCCTGTGGCGAGACGGTCGTCGAGCACATCGAACTGACCGGTGCTCTCGTCTGTCGTGTATGCCCCGAGCGAGAGCTGCTGCGCGGTCGCCTGGATGCCGAGCTTGGCGAAGTCCTGGACGAGCAGCTGATCCGCCGTGATCGTATCCGTGTAACCGGTCACCGTCGAGATGTTGAAGGTGATGGGCTGTCCGTTCTTGCCGAGCAGATGACCGTTCGAATCCGTCTTGTAGCCGGCGTTCGCCAGGATCTGCTTGGCTTGGGCGATGTCCTCGGTCATGGTCTTGCCCTTGTATGCCGACGGTATGTACGCCGAGTCACGGGGCTGGAGGATGCTCGTGGGGTTCGCCGGGGAGTCCGTCCCGCCGAACGCCTGCTGGATGATGGCGTCGCGGTTGATCGCGAGGCTCAGCGCCTGACGGAACGGCAGGTCGTTGAACGGCGCCTTCGAGAGGTTGAGGACCAGCACCTTGATGTCGCCGGGGATGACGGTGTCCTTGTTGTACTTCGGGTCCTTCTCCAAGAAGGACTGCTTCACGTTCTCGAGCGCGATCCCGGCCCAGTCGACCTGCCCCGCGTTGAGAGCGTCGAGTCCGCCGGTGTTCCCGGTCTCGGAGACGAATCGGATGCCGGGCACAGAGGGCTCACCGGGCTGGTAGTAGTCCGGGTTCTTGACGACGGTGAAGGACTGGTTGGTGAACGTGCCGAACTTGAACGCGCCCGTTCCGATCGGATCGACGTTGAGAGTCTTGGACGGGTTCTTGATGTGCGACCAGATGTGCTGTGGAACGATGAAGGTCTCGCCGAGGAGCGCCATCTCGTCCGGGTAATCCGGCTGGGTCAGCTTGATGGTGACGTGGGTCGCATCGGTGGCGGTGGCCCCGGCGAGCTTCAGCCCCAGCAGGTTGAGAACCGGATTGTCCTTGATCAGGTTGTAGGTGTATGCCACGTCGGCCGCGGTGAACGGCTTGCCGTCCTGCCACTTGACGCCGGAGCGCAGCGTGATGTCGTAGGTCATGCCGTCGGGGCTGACGGTGAAGGATTTGGCGAGCCACGGCTTCGGTGCCTCGTTGACTGCGGTGTTGTAGTAGAAGAGCGGTTCGTACACCGCGCCGAGGATTCCGCCATTGGCGCCGTAGTACACGCTGCTGGCGAACGGGTTGAAGTCGTCGGTGAGGCTACCGGGATTTCCCGAGTAGACGTTGACGTATCGGCTGCTCGATTGCGACGAGCCGCTCGATGACGCGCACCCGCTTACGGCGAGCGCGGTCATGGCAATGGATGCGATCACCGCTGCGATACGCAACCTGCGTTTGCTGCCAGAGTGCACTGTGCTTCTCCTCATGTCTGTGACACGGAACTTGGGATGGAGGTGCGACGCGTGGATCCAGGGCGCACCGTTGCGGACGTGACGCCGAGCATACATGTGGCATCGCTGCGGTAGCAAGAGGTATTTATTTCAGAATCATTAAGCGTCCGTATGTAGACCAAATGTGTACCACTCCGCTAGCATGTGTCTGCGATGCCGCCGGACGGGCGGCTCGGTTCGGTCGCTCAGGAGGTTCATGTGATTGGCGTTGGTCTGCTCGGTTCCGGTTTCATCGGCGATACCTATGCGGACGCACTTCAGGATGTGCGAAACGCGGAACTGGTGGCGAACTACTCGCGCGATCCGGAGCGAGCGAGTGCGTTCGGCGTGAAATGGGCGCCCGGCGCGAGGCAATACGACGACATGTCCGCGCTCTGCGCCGACCCGGATGTCGACCTCGTCGTGATCGCGCTGCCGAACGAGGTGCATGTCGAAGCCGTGCGGATCGCCGCCGCCGCTGGTAAAGGTGTGGTCTGCACGAAACCGCTCGCCCGGACCGGAGCGGAGGCTGCCGAGATCCTGCGGATCGTCCGGGATGCCGGGGTGTGGCACGGGTACGCGGAGAGCTCGGTGTTCTCGCCGAACATCCAGAAGGCGCACCAGATGGTAGCGGCAGGGGCGATCGGCGACGTGCTCACGATGCGCGCACGCGAAGCCCACTCTGGACCGCACGCAGCTCACTTCTGGGATGCCGAGACGGCCGGAGGCGGTGCCCTGCTCGACATGGGCTGCCACACGATCGAATCTGCGCGGCATTTCTTCGGCAAGGACAATCCCATCACCGAGGTGTTCGCATGGGGCGCCACGCTCGTCCACGGCGACAAGACGACGGGCGAAGACACCGCCATCGCCCTGCTCAAGTTCGCCGGGGGCCAGCTGGCGACCGTGGAGTCATCCTGGATCGAGAAGGGCGGCATGCAACTGCGCCACGAATTCGTCGGCAGCGCCGGCCGGATCGTCACCGACACATCGCAGACGCCGGTCTGGGGCTTCATCGAACGGCCGGCCGGCTACCTGGTCGAGAAGGCCGACGCGGACACGGGCTGGGTCTATCCGGTTCCCGAAGAGGCTCGTGCCTACGGGTTCAGCCAGGAGATGCGGCACTTCGTCGACTGTTTCGCGGCCGGTGAGGAGCCTATGGAGACCTTCCACGACGGGCTCGTCGTGAACAGCGTCCTCGACGCCTGCTACGCATCGATGCGCTCCGGGACCTGGGAGAAAGTGACCGTGCGGCAATGAACGTGGGAACACCGCCCCTGAAGTTCCGCACCGACTACCCGGAGCCGCTCTGGCTCCAGGCCGTCGATTCCCTGCGAACCCATATCGACGAGGGGAATCTGCCCGCCGGATCGCGACTCCCGCCGGAGCGCGAGCTGTGCCAACTGCTCGGCATCAGCCGCGTGACGCTGAGGAAGGCGCTCGCTCGTCTCATCGAAGACGGCGTGCTCCGGTCCTCGCACGGTCGCGGCTGGTACATCGCGAAGGGCGAGCAGAAGGAATGGCCGAACAGCCTGGAGTCGTTCAGCGAGACGGCGGACCGGATGGGCCTTGTCGCCGGCTCCGCCGTTCTCATGTCCGGCTCGGTGAAGGCGACCATCGACCAGGCGGAGCTGCTGCAGATCGCCCCGGGGACGCCGCTGTACCGCCTTGAACGCGTTCGGTTGCTGAACGACGTCCCGATCGCGCTCGACCTCGCGCTGGTGCCGCTCGACCTGGCCCCCTCGCTGGCGGACGAAGATTTCCGGACCGCTTCGCTCTATGGCGTCCTGGCGGCCGCCGGACTGGAACTCGTCAACGCGGAGACGACGATCGAAGCCAAGGAGGCCGGTCCGATGATCGCGGAACACCTGAATGTGGAGGTCGGCGCACCCACGCTGGTCATGTTCCAACTGGTCCGCAACCGTTCGGACCACCCGGTTCTTGCGTCGACGATCCAGTACGTGGGCGACCGCTATCGCCTCAAGACGTCGTTCGCCCGAACGGGCCCTGCGGGAGCCTAGGACCTGCGGCGACGCCGCCGGCGTCCGAATTGGTTATGCTTTGGTATGTTGTGGTCTGGTCGTTGAACGATCGGATCGGAAAGGGAGAGTCCTCGTGAGTAATCAGCCCGGCATGATCGCCCCCGTGCCCACTTCCGAGCTCGATTCTGCACTCGCCCCCGTGGCCGCTTCTGCGCTCGCATCCGCGCTCGCCTCACCGTCGGCCGCCGAGATCTCCGCCTGCCGCGAGTTGCTTGCCGCCGAGGGACTGCTCACCAGCACGACTCACGTTTCGTATTTCGGACTTCACGAGCAGGACAAACGTGAACTGCTGGCGGGCGCGCCCGCGGTGCGCCGGTTCCGCGCGATGCTCGTCGATTTCGGCACCGGGGATTCCCTGGACGCCATCATCTGCCCCGCGGAAGAGCGGGTTGTCTCTGCACGGACGCTCGAACCAGTCGTGGATGGCCAGGTTCCCGTCGTTCTTGCGGAATTCCCGCTGGTCGAGGAGATCGTTCACTCCGACGAGAGGTGGCTGGCAGCGATGCGCAAGCGCGGCCTCACCGACCTCAGCCAGCTCCGGGTCAACCCGCTTTCCGCAGGGGTGCTCGCCGAGAGCGAGCAGGGCAGACGCATCCAGCGCTGCTTCACCTTCGTACAGAAGACCCCAGACGATCTCGGCTGGGCACACCCCGTCGACGGCGTCACGGTCATGGTCGACGTGGTCACCCGCGAAGTCCTCGACGTCATCGACTATGTCGACCTGCCGGTCCCCGAAGAGGACGGCAACTTCCATCTGCCCGAGTGGGTGGACCGGCCGCCGCGCGCGGGACTCAAGCCGATCGAGATCACCCAGCCGGAAGGGCCGAGTTTCACGATCGACGACGACGGCGTGCTGAACTGGGCCGGCTGGTCGCTGCAGGTGAGCTTCGACCAGCGCGAAGGACTCGTCTTCCACAACATCGCCATCGACGACGACGGCGTGACCCGGCCGGTCGTCTACCGGGCATCGATCGCCGAGATGGTGGTTCCGTACGGAGATCCGAGCCCGCAGCGCTGGTTCCAGAATTTCTTCGACTGCGGTGAATACCTGCTCGGCGGATTCGCGAACTCGCTCGAGCTCGGCTGCGACTGCCTCGGCGAGATCACCTACCTGGATGCCGTCCTCGCCGACAGCGAAGGCAACCCGCATGTGATCCCGCAGGCGATCTGCATCCACGAAGAGGACACCGGGATCCTCTGGAAGCATTTCGACAATTGGAACGGCTCCAGCGACTCGCGGCGCAACCGCCGTCTTGTCGTCTCGTTCTTCGTCACCGTCGGGAACTATGACTACGGCTTCTACTGGTACTTCTCACTGGACGGCTCGATCGAGCTCGAGGTGAAGGCGACCGGAGTCGTCTTCACCTCCGGGTATCCCGGCCCGGGCTACGCTTACGCTTCGGAGCTCGCGCCAGGCCTGGGAGCGCCATACCACCAGCACATGTTCAGCGCGCGTCTCGACATGATGGTCGACGGTTCGGTGAACGCGGTCGACGAACTCGAAGCGGCGTTGGTACCGCGTGGGGAGAGCAACCCCACAGGCACCGGCTTCACGCAGAAGGTCACCCGCCTCCGCACCGAGAGCCAGGCGCAACGACTGGCCGACAACACCAAGAACCGTGTCTGGCTCGTCTCGAACCCCGAGGTGAAGAACCGTCTCGGCGGCGATGTCGGGTACGTGCTGTTCCCGGAGGGCAAGCCGGTCCTCCTCGCCGACGAGCAGTCGGACATCTACCGGCGGGCCACCTTCTCGGCCAAGCATCTGTGGGTCACTCCCTACTCGCCCGACGAGCTCTATCCGGCAGGCGACTTCGTCAACCTGCATCCGGGCGGGGCGGGACTGCCCGTGTGGACCGCCGCCGACCGGAACGTGGACACCACCGACATCGTGCTCTGGCACACGTTCGGTCTCACCCACTTCCCCCGGATCGAGGACTGGCCGGTGATGCCGGTCGACACGACCGGTTTCGTGCTCAAACCGCACGGATTCTTCGGGCGCAACCCGACGCTGGACATTCCGGAGAGCGTCGGCGAGCACTGTGCGCCGGGGCACGGGCACCATGACGACCACGACGGTCGTCATCATCACGAACAGCAACATGACTCAGGGGAAGCGAACCGATGACCGCCACAACCGAACTCGGCGTCCAGCTTTACAGCGTGCGGGACGACCTCGGCGACGCGCTGCCGAATACATTGCAGCGGCTCGCCGGTATGGGATTCACCCATGTCGAGCCGTACGACATCCTGAGCGATACGGACGGCCTCAAGTCCGCGATGGACGGGGCCGGTCTTCTCGCCCGCACGTGCCACTCCAAGATCCACGAACTCGACCGCGACGACGTGATCTCCGCCGCCCGGACCCTGGGAATCGACACGGTCATCATCCCGTGGGTACAGCCGGATTCGATCGCAGACTTCGACGGTGTCCGCGATCTCGCCCTCCGGATCAACGAGGCCGCGGCTTATGCCGCCGACTACGGCATCCGCCTCGGATACCACAACCACGATTTCGAGTTCGCTCAGAAGATCGGCGACCAGCCTGCCTACGAACTGCTGGTGTCGCTCCTTCACGAGGATGTCGTCCTCGAGGTCGACACCTACTGGGCGAGCGTCGGTGGGGCAGACGTCTTCGAGTTGCTCCCGCGATTGCGCGACCGGGTCCGATTCCTGCACGTGAAGAATCAGCCCGCCGATCCTGGTGACAGGCCGGCGCGGATCGACATCACCGGGCGGATGGGGGAGATCCTCGACCTGACCCGCGACTTCGTGGAGCTGCCCGTGGTCGAGGTGGTGGTGCACGAAGGAGATGTGTTCCCTTCCCTGGAACGGAACGCCGAGTACTTCCTTTCGGAGCTTTCCGGGGTGCAGTCGTGAGCGCCGCCGCTGCCAACAGCGCCGCCGCCGTCGGGAATGCAGGTGATTCGTCGCCGGCTCGCTCGTCGCGTCCAGCCGATCCCGCTGCTGGCCTGGGCCGGATGAGGGTCGGCATCGTCGGTGCCGGCAATATCTCGGACGAATACCTGCGTTCCCTCGCGAGTTATCCGGACATCGAGGTCGTCGGGATCGCAGATCTCGACCTCACCCGCGCCTCCGAACAGGCCGACAAATACGGCGTCCCCTGGTCAGGCGCGACCGACGATCTCCTCGCACGCGAGGATGTCGAGCTGATCGTCAATCTGACGATACCTGCGGTCCACGCGGAGATCGCCCTCGCGGCGGTCGCCGCAGGGAAACACGTCTGGAGCGAGAAGCCGCTGACGCTGGACCGCGACTCGGCCAAGCGGCTCCTGGATGCGGCCGCCGCAGCCGGCGTCGTCGTCGGAAACGCGCCCGACACGATACTCGGCGAGGCGATCCAGAACTCCCAGCGCCTCCTCTTGGACGGTGCGATCGGCTCTCCCCAGACCGTGCTGACCCTGATGCAGGGTCCGGGACCCGACTCCTGGCATCCGCGGCCGCAGTTCCTGTTCGCCAGGGGAGCGGGTCCGCTTTTCGACATCGGACCGTACTACTTCACGACCCTGGTCCAGCTTCTCGGCCCGATCGAGTCGGTCGAGGCGGAGGGCCATCGGACCTGGGAGACGAGGGTCGTCGGATCAGGGCCCGACGCCGGATCCACTTTCCCCGTGGAGGTCTGGACCCACGCTTCGGTGCTCACCCGGTTCCGTTCGGGCGTCGTCGGCACCTCCATCTACAGTTTCGAGACGCCGATCCGACGACAGCTGTTCGAGATCACCGGTGACAGTGGAGCCTTGGAGGTCCCGGTCAGCGGATTCGACGGTCCCAGCCGGCTCCTGCGGGGAGACTCGCGCGACGCCGAATGGGAGACGATCCCACCGGGCGGCGTCCACCGGGAGCGGGGGGTCGGCGTGCTCGAGATGGCCCGCGCGATCCGGTCCGGCTCGACACCTCGGGCGAGCGGCCGTCTCGCCTATCACGTCCTCGACGCGATGCTCGCGGTCGAGGAATCGATCGATGCCGGCGCTCCAGTGCGCCTGGCCAGCACGGTCGAGGATGTTGCTGCACTTCCGGGGGACTGGAACCCCGCTGAGAAAACTCTGTAGGGGACGCGATGAACGCGGGATACATCACTTTCGGCGAGGCGCGGACCACGCAAGCCGCCAAACTCGGCGAGGCCGTCGACTTGATCCGATCGCAGGTCGCGGTACGGTCGGCGGACGGTGAGCTCGCCGGACCCGGACCGATCTTCGTCGGCATCGGCGCGAGTCTGGCCGCCGCGTGTGCTCCGGTCTGGGCATTGCGCAGTCGCGGCGTCCATTCGTGGCGACTGGGCGCCGGTGACCTGCCCATTCCGTTCCCGCAGAGCATCCACCCGGTCATCGGGATCTCACAGAGCGGCCGCAGCGCCGAGACGTTGGCGGTACTGGGCTCGATCGACGAAGCGCAGCGGTATGCGGTGGTCAACACTTCTCCATCCCCGGTGACAGGGATCGCACCCAAGAACATCCGGTTGGGCAACATCCCGGACAGCTACGCGTCGACGATCGGCTACACCGCCACGGTCGCCGCGCTCGGAATCATCGCCGACGCCTGGGATGGAGGATCGGTGGATGCCGGCTGGACAGAACTCGCCGGGACCTTCCAGCGAGTCGAGAGCGAGCTGACCGAACACCTCCAGCGTGTGGCACGTGTATTCGGCGACGCGGGCTCGGTCGACTTCGTCGGTGCTGGGCCGTCGGTCGGATCGGCGGAGGCGGGCGCCCTGCTTTTCCGCGAGGTTGCACGGATACACTCGACCGCGATGAGTACTCGGCAGTATCTTCACGGGTCGATGGAGTCGGCCGGCGACGGCGTCCATGTCGTCCTCGGCAACGAACGCGAGCTCGATCTGGCGCGAACCCTGGCAGGCGCCGGTCACAGGGTCATCCTCATCAGTTCTGAACCGGTCGAGGAGTCCCGGAACCTGCAGACGGTGCTGCTGCCGGGCCTCCCCGCAGCGCAACGATCGATCCTCGAGGCGCTGGTCATGCAGACCCTCGTCGGCGAGGCGGCGTCCCTCCGATCGGTGGATGTGGAGGAATTCGTGTTCCACAATTCCGATACCAAGGTGGAGGCGGCTCCGAGCGGAAAGGCGGGCGTGTGACCGGATCGCTGGTTCCGATCGTCGTCGGCATGGATGCCGGCGGTTCGAAGTTGGGTGTCCGGGGTGAGACGCTCGACGGGTCTCGGGTCTTCGACGTCGAGATCGCGGCACCGGATTGGGAGGCCACTCCTTTCGACCGTTCGGCCCAGTGGCTTCTGGACCACCTGGAACGGGTCGTGCCGTTCGGGTTCGAAGTCGTCGCGCTCGGCGTAGGTGCCCAAGGTTGCGACACCGAGCAGGCGACCGGTGCGCTCGAGGCCGAACTCCTGGCTCGCGGGCCACGCGCGTCCGTCGTCAACGACGCGGCGTTGCTCGTTCCCGCAGCCGGCCACACTTCGGGGATCGGCGTCATCGCCGGCACCGGTGCCATCGCGGTCGGCAGTTCGGCGGCCGGTGATTTCCTCGCCGCGGGCGGCTGGGGCTGGGTGATCGGCGACGAAGCGGGCGCTGCGGCAATCGTGCGCGAGGCGACCAAGGCTGCTCTTCTCGCCGATGATCGCGGCGAACCGGATGACGGCCTGCTCGATGCTCTGGAACGAGCGTTCTCCGTCGACACGGCCGAGCAACTCGCGCGCACCGTCAACGATGTTCCGACCGCCGAGCACTGGGGTCCGCGCGCGCCCGTGGTATTCGCGGCGGCGGATGCCGGTTCGACGCTTGCGCTCGGCGTGCTCGACGGTGCTGCCGATCATCTCGCGGACCTGGTCACCCGCGTGCGCCGGAAGGGCGCGGTGGGCAGTCATGTCGTGGCCGCCGGAAGCGTCATCACGGGTCAGGCCCGACTGTTCGACGGTTTCCGCGACCGCGTCGCCGTCGCACACCCTGACCTCACCGTCGAATTGCTCGGCGACAAGCCTGTCGCGGGCGGAATCCTTCTCGCTCGAACGCTCGTGCCGGCTGGCGCGTCCGCGTAGTTCAGGGGCAGCAGAACTCTGAACGGGCCGAGTTCTCAGGGCTGCCGAGTTGTCAGGATCGCTGAGTTTCGAGGGCCGCCCAGTTCTGAGGGGCGCCGAGTTCTCAGGGCTACCGAGTTCTCAGAGCAGCCGTTCGAGCTGGCGTACGGTCGAGCGCAGGCCGCGCAGGTCGTCGGCGACTGCCAGTACGCGATCGACCGGGCCGGAGAAGGCGAGTCCTGCCGTCGGCGTGACGGCGGATTCGACGAAGATCGGCACGGCTAGGCACCCGTAGCCGTCGCGAAGCTCGCCGAGCTGAATGGTGAACGCGGGGCCGGTCGCCTCAGGATCACGCTCGTCACGCTCCTCCCCGGCGCCGTTCCGATACTCGTCGAGCAGACGTCCGAGCGCCGTGGCACGGGAGCGGCGATAGATGGCGTCGGGACTGTACAGCGGGAAATCCGGGTCTGCGTCGATCGTCAGGATGCCACCGCGGCCGAAGACCGCAAGGTGGATGCCCGCACGCATGCGGCTGCGCAGGCCTTCGACGGCGTCGTGCGCGGCACGCGACAGGTGAACCGCCGCGGGTGCCTGCAACTGGCCGACGCGGACGCCCAGGGCGAATCCGCGCAGGTCCGGGAGACGCACCAGATACTCCTCCTCGACGAGCAGGTTGAGCAGCCGGTATGCCGTCGCCCGGGGCATCCGCAGGTTCGTACTGATCTCGCGTGCGGTGACGCCGCTGCCGCATCGAGCGACCTCTTCGAGGATCATCAGCGAGTCGTGGACGGGCGACGGCGCCTTGCCCCGACCGTCCGTGTCCCAGGCTGCGCGCCCGCTCATCGCGATTCGTCCTCGTCGGTGCGGAAAGCGCCCCTCAGGGACCGCGATCTGTTCTCGTCCGCCGAAGCGTTTTCGAGCAGATCGGCCGCGATCGTCTCGTCATACATCCCGAGCCGGCCGGCGAGTCCGGGGTCGCGCCGGAGCCGGTGCCGATACCAGGACAGTCCCGCGATGGCGAGGACGATGAGCAGCGCCACGCCGAGTCCGCCGTCCGCGCCGAGCTGCGTGAACACGTAGCAGATGACACTCAGCGCGACGAGGATCGCCGTCACTCCCGCGATGACAAGCGACCGGGCGGTGGTCTCGCCGAGGCGGTGCAGGAAGATCGGCGCGCTGACGGCCACGATCAGGTAGGCGAGCATGTAGCCGACCACCGAACACACCATCAGCGGGTTCATCCCCTGCCAGCTCTGGCGTCCGAAGCAGGCGAAGACGATCGGCACTCCCGCGATCGCCGGCATCACGAAGGCGATCGCGCGGTGTGGGGTGTGGAAGCGCGGGTGCGTCCGTCCGAGCGAGGCCGGAAGGAGTCCCTCGCGCGACATCGAGAGCAGGACTCGGACGAGCGCAGTGGTCGATGCGATCGCGCAGGCCAGGAACGACGCGGCGGTGGTCACGTCGAGGACTAGTCCGATCGCGGGTGCGTGGAAGGCGCTGGCCAACGCGTTGATGGGGCTGGCGCCGTCGTCGGGATTGATCCCCGCCGATCCGAAGCCGACCACCTGAACGAACGAGGAGAGGAGCAGGACGCAGCCGACGAGTGGCACCGTCCGCTTGACAGCGCGTGGGATCACCGCGAATCGATGGCGGGTCTCGGCACCCAGCGAGACGGAGCTCTCGAATCCGACGAAGGCGGTCATCGCCGCGACGCTGCCCGCTGCGATTCCGCCGATTCCGGTGTGCGGCACGACGACGACGCTCCAGCGCTGGATCGGCACATGGGTCAGGACGACGAGGGAGAGCAGCACGACGACCGCGATCGACAGCGCCTCGATCAGCAGAGACATCCGCGTGGAGATCCGGATTCCCCGGCTGAGGATCAGGTAACACACCGATCCCATCAACGCGACGACGATGGCGACGGCGATCGGTGGCATGGCGAGCGCCGGGTCGAAGACACCGAGTGTCTCGGAGAGGTAGACGCCGGACTGGCCGAGCGTGAACATCGCCACGAAGCTGTACCCGGCACAGAGCATCGTGCCCGCGAACGCGGCTCCATGGCCGCCGAGGCTGCGGGCGACGAAGGTGTAAAGCGAACCCGCGCCCGCCATCCGCCTCGCGAACTGACCGATGGTGGAGGCGATGAGGAGGGACAGCACGATCGCCAGGCCTACCGACCAGAGCGAGGCTTGACCGGCGGCGACAAAGACCATGACCGGCACTGATGCGGCGGCGGCTGACGGGGCGGCGGCGGCGACGGACTGAGCCCAGACCTCGTAGAAACCGAGGGTGCGTCGTGCCAATCCGTGGAGCGGCGAGGCCTCGCGCACGCGTGAAGACGACGGGAAGGCGCTTCCCGCTTCGTCTTCGACCGCCGTCATGGACCGGCCCTTCTAGGCGGCGGCCAACGCGGCCGACCCTTGCGCGTCAAGCTAGGCCGTGAATGTTTCGAACATATTACGAACGGATTTCCGGTGATCACCGCCCGTTGAGACTGCGTGCCCGGCTGTCTCCAGACCATCGCTTCGATCGTTACCCAGCCGGCATCCCGGTGAAACCGCCTCCTGAAAGTCTCGGAGGACAACCCCTAACAGCTCGTCAAGGTAAGCGCTTTCCAGATGGACGCGCGCCACCCCGACGATGCGAAACCCGCCACTATCCCTTGGAGGCTCGAGGATGAGCGCGTCAGAAACATCCGCAACTGAGGCGTCTGCGGCCGGAGCCGCAACCGTCTCCGGCATTTCAGCCAGCCGGCTGTCCGGAAAGCTGGGCGTCGGCTCGATCGTGTTCATGGTGATCGCCGCGGCCGCACCGTTGAGCGTCCTCGGCAGCGCCGCACCGCTGGGGATCATGCTGGGCAACGGGATCGGCTTCCCGTCCATGTTCATCATCGCCGCGGTCATCTTGCTGCTCTTCTCGGTCGGCCTCAGCACGATGAGCCAGTACCTCGCGAAGCCCGGCGCCTTCTTCACCTATGTGGGGCAGGGTCTGGGGCGGCCGCTCGGCCTGACCGCAGCTTGGCTCGCGATGATCTCCTACACGGCGATGGAGGTGGCGATCCTGGCGTTTCTTGGATCGACCCTGTCGACGACCGTTCAGGAGCTCGGCGGTCCGAACATCACCTGGTGGCTGTACACGCTGGCGATGGTCATCGTCATCGGGCTGCTCGGCTACCGGCACATCGAACTGAGCTCGAAAGTGCTGGGCGTTCTGCTGATCGCCGAGATCGCCATCGTCCTCGTGATGAGTTTCTCGATCGTTTTCCACGGCGGCGCGAACGGGCTCTCGGCCGCACCCTTCAACCCACACAATGCCGTCTCCGGAGCTCCGGGCCTGGGTCTGATGTTCGCGATCTCCGGCTTCATCGGGTTCGAAGCCACCGCGATCTTCCGCGACGAGGCTCGCGAACCGAAGCGCACGATCCCGCGGGCGACCTACCTCGCCGTGATCATCATCGGTCTGTTCTACAGCTTCACCTCGTGGGCGCTCGTGATGGCCTGGGGCCCAAGCGGGGCGGTCACGGAAGCGACGAAGCACACGGGCACCATGGTGCTGGACACCGCCCAGCGCTACATCGGCACGGTCGGCCTCGGCATCCTGAACACTTTGCTGCTGACGAGCATCTTCGCCTGCTGCATGTCGTTCCACAACATCATCACCCGGTACCAGCACGCGATGGCGATGACCTCGGTCCTTCCTGCCGGGCTGGGCCGCGTGCACCCCAAGCACGGTTCTCCGCACATCTCCTCGCTCGTCCAGTCGCTGACGGCCGGCATCCTCACGCTGATCTTCGGCCTGCTGCACATGGATCCGATCGTTCAGGTCCTGTCCTGGTTCGCGGGCGTCTCGACTCTCGGTGTCGTGATCCTGATGGCCCTCACGTGCGTCGCGGTGATCGTCTACTTCCGTAAGGTGACACTCCGGCACGGGACGTGGCGGACAGTGGTCGCTCCGATCCTCGGACTCATCGGGCTCGCGATCTCCGTCGTGCTCATCGTCGGCAACTTCACCACACTGATCGGCGGATCCTTGACGCTCTCGTTGATCCTCATCGCGGTGACCGTGATCCTGCCGCTGTTCGGACTCGTCCAGGCCAGGCGGATCAAACGGAAGACGCCGGAAGTGTACGACGGGCTGATCGACAACATCAGCATCTGACCCGGAAGGAAAGCGACAAAGATGACGGACGTTATCGACCACGAGGCCCCGCAGCCCTCTGGAATCGCGCCTGCGCGTTCTCCGCTCGCCAGTCTCGACGCCGTTGAGATCAGGTCGGCGCGGGCGATCCTCGAGTCTGCCGGTATGCTCGGGGACTCGGTCCGGATCGCCTATCTGGGGCTGCTCGAGCCCGACAAGGCGCTCGTCTTCGCCGCACGTCGCGGTGAGGGGGACGTACCGGATCGGCGGGTCCGTGCGATGCTCCTGGATGTGGCTACCGGCGCCGAGTCGGATGTCGTGCTCTCACTGGGCAGTGCCGCGATCGTCTCCGAGAAGACGGTCGATTCCGCCGTCGGGCGCATCCCGGTTCTCGACGAGGAGTGCATTCGAGTCGGCGAAGTGCTCGGTGCGGATCCGGAATGGCGGGCGGCGCTGGGTCGCCGCGGAATCGATCCGGATCATGTCGTCTATGCGGCGCAGACCGCCGGAAGCTTTCCCGAATTGGTCGGGGACGATCGCCGCATCCTGCGCGCGCTGGCGTTCCGGCAGGATCATCCGAAGGATCATCCGTGGGCGCACCCGATCGTAGGCATTTACGGAACGGTCGATCTAGCCGCCGGAACCGTGATCGCCATCGCCGATGACGAAGTCCTCCCGGTACCGGACGAGCCGGGAAACTTTGACGATCCCGCTCAGGTCGGTCCCGCATTCGAAGGTCTGAAGCCGATTCAGATCACCCAGCCGGAGGGGCCGAGCTTCACCGTTGAGGGCGAGGAGATCCGGTGGGCGCGGTGGGCGCTGCAGGTCGGCTTCGACGCCCGCGAGGGTCTTGTTCTGCGTGACGTTCGTTACCGCGACGGCGATGAGGAGCGGCCGGTGCTGTATCGGGCATCGATCGCGGAGATGGTCGTGCCATATGCCGACCCGACCTCGACCAGGTATTGGCAGAACTATTTCGACACGGGCGAATTCCTTTTCGGCCGGTACACGAATTCGCTGCGTCTCGGCTGCGACTGTGTCGGCGAGATCCACTACCTGGACGCGGTTCTCGCGGACGAGTCCGGTAATCCGCGCGTGATTGATAATGCGATCTGCATCCACGAAGAGGATTACGGCACTTTGTGGAAGCACGAGGATATCTTCACCGGTTCGAGTGAGGTGCGCAGGCAGCGGCGGCTCGTGATCAGTTTCTTCACGACGGTCGGCAACTATGACTACGGCTTCTATTGGTATTTCTACCTCGACGGCACAATCGAGTGCGAGGCGAAACTGACCGGCATCGTGTTCACGTCGGTGTATCGCGATGCGGTCGCGGCGAATGCCTCCCAGATCGCGCCGGGTCTCGCGGCCCTCTACCATCAGCACCTGTTCACGGCGCGGCTGGACATGACGGTCGACGGGGTTCGGAACGCTGTCGACGAGGTGGAGGTGCAGAGGCTTCCGATGGGCGACGGGAATCCGCACGGGAACGCGTTCGGCAGGAAGGTGACGCGGCTCACTTCGGAAGCCGGGTCGGGCCGTCTCGCGGATGCGAGCGTGGGCCGGGTGTGGCATGTGGTGAGCTCTGAGCGCACGAATCGGATGGGCGAGCCGACGGCGTATGCCCTGATTCCGGAGCAGAGTCCGACATTGCTCGCGGATCCGGCTTCGTCGATCGCTGCCCGAACCGCTCACGCGACGAAACATTTGTGGGTGTCGCATTACGATCCGGCGGAGCAGTATCCGACGGGCGATTTCGTGAATCAGAGCACGGGTGCCGAGGGGCTTTTGTCGTATCTGGCGAAGGATCGTCCGATCGACGGGGAGGACATCGTCCTCTGGCATACGTTCGGTCCGACGCATTTCCCGCGCTTGGAGGATTGGCCGGTGATGCCGGTCGATTACGCGAAGTTCACTTTGAAGCCTTCCGGGTTCTTCGACCGCAACCCGGTGATGGATATTCCGGCGAGTGTTGCCGGGGCCGATCATTGCGCGGCGCACGGGCATCCGGCGGATGGTGGTGGACACGACTCCGGTGGGCACCTTGCTCACGGGGGTGACGCACACGAGTAGCGACGTGCGTGTCGCGGCGGCCATCGGGACTCTGGTGACGGGGACGACTTTCGCCGGTGCGGGCGTTGGCTTTTAGGCTGGTGGTGTGGCTTCGGGTACTCCTGCGACTGTCGCGCTGACTGCGGCTGGTATCGAGTTCGTGTCGCATGCTTATCGACATGATCCGTCGGTTACGGATTTCGGTGTGGAGGCGGCTGCGGCGCTCGACGTCGAACCGGATCGTGTGTTCAAGACGCTGATTGCCGACGTCGACGGGTCTTTGGCTGTTGCGGTTGTGCCTGTGACGGGTTTCCTTGATCTTGGGGCGTTCGCCGCGGCGCTTCATGGGAAGCGGGCAGCGCTGGCGGATCCCGCGCTTGCTCAGCGTAAGACGGGTTTCGTCGTCGGAGGGATCAGCCCGATCGGTCAGAAGACGAGATTGCCAACGGTTGTGGATGAGACGGCCGAGCTTTTCGACACGGTTTTCGTTTCGGGCGGTCGCCGCGGGTTCGATGTCGAACTGGCGCCGTC
>FSWU01000452.1_pt1 | contig 18497 bp, 16 predicted proteins | sample 1638061 | NCBI WGS metagenome assembly FSWU01 (sample SAMEA3914788, study PRJEB12502) | metagenome | biome: forest; material: soil | place: Canada | collected 2011-07-03 | depth 0.1 m
GCATTCTACGGTGCGTGCGACCGTGTCCGTACGGTGATCGTTCAACGACTGTCGACGCGTCGGGCGATGATCGCCCCGTGGGGTCGGGGCTTGGATCGAGATCCCGTGCGTGTGTGGGTCTCGATGACGTCAAAGCCGCACTACAAAGCTCAGCGGATAGGGACCCGGCTGACCAGCGGTAAGCCTGAAGTGTGAATATATACTGTGGTCGCGCTTCCAATAGAGTCGCGGGTCCACTCATCTGAAGTTAGCTCGAAAACAGCTGTTTACCAGGGTTTTTACTGGTGGGCGATACCGGACTCGAACCGATGACCTCTTCCGTGTGAAGGAAGCGCGCTACCAACTGCGCCAATCGCCCGATGCGCTCCCGGGATCACCGGTCGCGACAGTCGATCATATCGGACGATTCGTCCTCGTCGCACATCTGACTATGTGTAGCGGGGGAGGCCGGATAGCGGAGAAATGTGTCCGTGTCGGTTTGAATATGGGCTGGGCGATCGAGTAGAGTCAAGGACGCACACGGAAACGTGGCATGCGGATGTGGCGCAGTGGTAGCGCATCACCTTGCCAAGGTGAGGGTCGCGAGTTCGAATCTCGTCATCCGCTCGAGACGGCCCGATCGAAAGATCGGGCCAACTCTCTGGTGGTGAACCCTACACGCGGTGGATTGGCCGAGAGGCGAGGCAGCGGCCTGCAAAGCCGTATACACGGGTTCGAATCCCGTATCCACCTCCAATCGGTCGGGCAACCGGCAGATTTGGGCGATTGGCGCAGCGGTAGCGCGCTTCCCTGACACGGAAGAGGTCACTGGTTCGATCCCAGTATCGCCCACCGGACAATTGCCGGTAGGTGGACCCGTTGCGGGTAATCGAGGCCTTTCACACTCCTCAACAGGCGTGTTTCGCGTTATGGATTCGCACGATTACCCGACGGTCCTCGCTACGTGTGGCCCCGCACTAAAGTTGTGAGAGTCGTCCATCGGGCGTCGTTTCCAGAATGTGCAAGGGAGTTGGACAGGTGTCGGACGGTTTCGAGCTCTTTACCGACCGTTCCGTTGTCGCAATGCGCGTCAACGGCGAGCTGAAAGATCTCGCGACGCAGGTCACGACGGACGACACCGTTGAACCGATTACCATCGATTCGGCTGACGGCTTGAACATTCTCCGCCATTCGACTGCTCACGTCCTCGCGCAGGCAGTGCAGTCGATCAATCCCGAAGCGAAGCTCGGCATCGGGCCGCCGATCAATGATGGCTTCTACTACGACTTCGACGTCGCCGAGTCGTTCACGCCTGAGGACCTCAAGGCTCTCGACAAGGCGATGGAGCGGATCGTCCGTCAAGGCCAGCGGTTCGTCAGGCGCGTCGTTTCCGACGATGAGGCAAGGGCCGAGCTTGCGGATGAACCGTACAAACTGGAATTGATCGGGCTGAAAGGCGGGTCCGCCGAGGACGGCGGCGACAATGAAAGCGTCGAGGTCGGCGGCGCGGAACTGACGATCTACGACAACGTGGATCCGAAGACGGGGGAGACCGTCTGGAAGGACCTCTGTCGGGGACCGCACCTGCCCAGCACCAGATTGATCGGCAACGCGTTTGCGCTGACCAGGGTGGCGGCGGCCTATTGGCGTGGCTCGGAGAAGAACCCGCAACTGCAGCGAATCTATGGAACAGCGTGGCCAACCAAGGACGAGCTCCGCGCGTATCAGACCCGGGTCGAGGAGGCCGCAAGGCGCGATCACCGCAAGCTGGGCGCAGAACTCGACCTCTTCAGCTTCCCGGAGGAAATCGGGTCCGGTCTCGCTGTATTCCATCCGAAGGGTGGAATCATCCGCCAGGAGCTCGAGAACTATTCGAGACAACGGCATTCGGAAGCCGGCTACGAATTCGTCTACTCGCCGCATATCACCAAGGCGAATCTCTTCATGACGAGCGGGCACCTGCAGTGGTACGCGGACGGCATGTTCCCCCCCATGCACTTGGATGAGTTGCGTGATGAGGAAGGTCACGTGACCCGTCAGGGCGCGGATTACTATCTCAAGCCGATGAACTGCCCGTTCCACAATCTGATCTTCCGGTCCCGCGGCCGCAGCTACCGTGAGCTGCCGCTTCGGCTGTTCGAATTCGGCTCGGTCTATCGATACGAGAAGAGCGGAACCCTGCAGGGTCTCACCCGTGTTCGCGGAATGACTCAGGACGATGCCCACATCTATGTCACCCCGGATCAGGTCAAGGGCGAGATCACGAGCCTGCTGAACTTCGTCCTCGATCTGCTGAAGGATTACGGACTCGACGACTTCTACCTCGAGCTGTCTACTCGCGACCCGGAGAGTCCGAAATTCGTCGGTGCTCCGGAGCTGTGGGAGGAGGCGACGGAGACGCTGCGTCAGGTCGCAGTGGAGTCGGGTCTGGACCTTGTGCCGGACCCGGGCGGTGCGGCGTTCTACGGTCCGAAGATTTCAGTTCAAGCGCGTGATGCGATCGGGCGCACCTGGCAGATGTCGACGATTCAGCTCGATTTCAACCAGCCGGCTCGATTCGAACTGGAATACACCGCTGCGGATGGGTCACGTCAGCAACCGGTGATGATTCACCGCGCGTTGTTCGGCTCGATCGAGCGCTTCTTCGCCGTGCTTCTCGAGCACTACGCGGGGGCATTCCCGGTTTGGCTCGCTCCAGTTCAGGTCGTCGGCATCCCGGTTGCGCAGCAGTACGGCGCCTATCTCGATGACGTGGCCGCGAAACTGAAGGCCGCTGGGGTACGGGTGGAGGTCGATCACTCCGACGACCGGATGCAGAAGAAGATCCGTACGCACACCAAGCTCAAGGTGCCTTATCAATTGATCGTCGGCGAAGAGGACAGCGCCGGTGGCACCGTCAGTTTCCGCTTCCGGGACGGCAGCCAGCGAAACGGCGTCCCTGTCGATGAGGCGGTGCGCCGGATTGTCGACTCGATCGCCTCGAGGGAACAGGTCACGACCGCATGGCTCGACTGACACTCGACGATTATTCGGGGCATGACGAATCCGATTCACGGAACGGTGTCCAACCTGAAACGGCGCATCCTGATGCAGGTGACGTCCAGATCGACGATCCGGGTCATCTGGTCGGGGTGCCGGACGAATTCCAGCGACTCTGGACACCGCACCGCATGGTCTACATCCAGCACGGGCAGCAGCCCGCAGCGGACGATTGCCCCTTCTGCGTAGCGCCCACGATGAGCGATGAAGAGTCGCTGATCGTGGCGCGCGGGCGTCACGCATACGCGATCCTGAACCTCTTTCCGTATAACAGCGGACATCTGCTGATCTGTCCGTACCGCCACTTCTCGACCTACGACCTTGCGACGCCCGAGGAAGTGGCCGAGATAGGCAGCCTGACGCAAACGGCGATGCGGGTCATCTCGCAGGTCGCCCGCAACGATGGCTACAACATCGGGATGAATCAGGGTGTGATCGCCGGCGCAGGAATTGCTGCGCATCTACATCAGCACATCGTTCCGCGCTGGGCCCAGGACGCCAATTTCCTCCCGATCATCGCGAAGACGAAAGCACTGCCGCAGCTGCTCGGAGAAGTGCGGCAATCACTCGCGGCAGCATGGCCCGCCGAAGACGCCAGCTAACGTCTTCGGACGATTCTCTGCTCCGTCGCCCGCGTCTCAGCGGGGCATAGCCGCTCATGGTAGCCGCGTGCGATCCCGGTAGAATAGACAGCAAGTTTGCCCTGGGCACTCGGCCCAGGGGTCAAGGCGTCGTGTGCGAAATGCCGACGGCGCGAGAGAGGACACAGTGAGCGAGAAGACCACCGCCGGGCAGTTCGGATCGAACCGCGTCAAGCGCGGGCTCGCAGAGATGCTCAAAGGCGGCGTGATCATGGATGTCGTCACCGCCGACCAGGCGCGCATCGCCGAAGATGCGGGCGCCGTGGCCGTCATGGCGCTGGAGCGCGTCCCCGCGGACATCCGCGCACAGGGTGGCGTGGCGCGAATGAGCGACCCGGATCTGATCGAGGCGATCATCGCAACCGTGTCGATCCCGGTCATGGCGAAGGCTCGAATCGGTCACTTCGTCGAAGCGCAGGTTCTGGAAACGCTCGACGTCGACTACATCGACGAATCCGAGGTCCTCAGCCCGGCCGACTACGTCAACCACATCGACAAGTGGAAGTTCACTGTTCCTTTCGTGTGCGGCGCGACCAACCTCGGCGAAGCTCTCCGCCGGATCAACGAAGGTGCGGCGATGATCCGTTCCAAAGGCGAAGCCGGGACCGGCGACGTCTCAGAGGCGACGAAGCACATCCGTAAGATCACGGGCGAGATCAACGCGCTCAGCTCGATGACCAAAGATGAGCTGTACGTCGCGGCGAAAGAACTGCAGGCACCGTACGAGCTCGTCGCAGAGATCGCGGAGACCGGAAAGCTGCCCGTCGTCCTGTTCACGGCGGGCGGTGTGGCGACGCCCGCAGACGCTGCGATGATGATGCAGCTCGGCGCCGACGGCGTGTTCGTTGGCTCCGGCATCTTCAAGTCGGGGGATCCGGCGAAGCGCGCCGCGGCCATCGTGAAAGCGGTCACCTTCTACGACGACCCGCAGATCATCACCGAGGTGTCCCGCGGTCTCGGAGAGGCGATGGTCGGCATCAACGTCGGCGACCTCCCCGCACCGCACCGTCTCGCCGACCGGGGCTGGTAACGGCGGAGTGACCTCGAGGATCGGAGTTCTCGCCCTTCAGGGTGACTTCCGGGAGCACATCGCGGTATTGCGCACTCTGGGCGCAGATGCGGTCCCCGTCAGGCGAACCGAAGAACTCGCCGAAGTGGACGGTCTGGTGATACCGGGTGGCGAATCCAGCGTTATGGACAAGCTCGCGCGCGCGTTCGGCCTGCAGACGCCGCTGCGAGAGGCCATCGCGGCCGGACTGCCGGTCTACGGCACATGCGCCGGACTGATAATGCTCGCCGACCGGGTACTCGACACGATCGACGGGCAGGAGACCCTGGGTGGACTTGATGTGACCGTGCGCCGCAACGCGTTCGGATCGCAGGTCGACTCGTTCGAGACGGACCTCGCGATACCGGTACTAGGGAGCGACCCGGTCCACGCCGTATTCATCCGCGCTCCGATCGTCGAGTCGGCGGGGGAGAGGGCGACGGTCCTGGCCTCGCTTGAGGACGGTCGCGTCGTCGCGGTACAGCAGGGCAACCTGCTCGGAACATCGTTCCACCCGGAAGTCACCGGGGATACGCGGTTCCACCAGCACTTCCTGCGGATGGTGGCGGACTCGGCGTACATGGGCGCAAACGCCGGGCCGGTCCAGCAGGCCTGACCTACAATAGTCAACAATCGTGAAGTAACAGCGAGGGAGCAGAGTGTCCGGGCATTCCAAGTGGGCGACGACTAAACACAAGAAGGCGGTCATCGATGCCCGTCGTGCGAAGTCGTTCGCGAAGCTGATCAAGAACATCGAGGTCGCGGCCAAGATCGGTGGCGCCGACATGAGCGGCAACCCGACCCTCGTCGATGCGGTCCAGAAGGCGAAGAAGACCTCGGTACCCAATGACAACATCGACCGCGCAATCAAACGCGGTGCGGGCCTGACAGGCGAGTCGATCGACTACGCGACGATCATGTACGAGGGCTACGGTCCGAACGGCGTCGCGTTCCTCATCGAGTGCCTGACCGACAACAAGAACCGGGCGGCGGCAGACGTCAGAGTGGCGATGACGCGCAACGGCGGGACCATGGCGGATCCCGGCAGCGTCGCATACAACTTCCACCGCAAGGGGATCATCGTCGTCGAGCACACCGAAAAGGTGACTGAAGACGATGTGCTGGCGGCCGTTCTCGATGCGGGTGCGGAAGAGGTGACCGACCGTGGCGAAAGCTTCGAAGTCGTGACCGATCCCTCTGCACTGGTGGCGACGCGGACCGCCCTGCAGGAGGCGGGAATCGACTACGACTCCGCCGACGTCGAATTCGTTGCGACCGTGCAAGTCGAGGCGGATGCCGAGACCGCGCGCAAGGTGTTCCGTATGATCGACGCACTCGAGGACTCGGATGACGTACAAAACGTGTACACGAGCCTCGAGGTCTCGCCGGAAGTACAGGCTGAACTCGAAGAGGACGAGGACTAGAGCATCCGCAGGATGCCAGGAGTCATGCGAGTCCTCGGCATCGACCCCGGCTTGACGCGCTGCGGTGTCGGCGTGATCGACGTCGGACTGAACCGATCGGCCCGTCTCGTCGAGGTGACCGTCGTGCGCACACCCGCGACCATGCCGGTCGAGGAGAGACTGCTTGCGGTCTCGCGAGGCATCGACGACATGCTGGACGCCCATCAGCCGGATTTCGTGGCGATCGAGCGCGTTTTCGCTCAACACAACCTTCGGACCGTGATGGGGACTGCTCAAGTAAGCGGCGTTGCGTTGCTCTCTGCGGCGAGACGCGGACTTCCGGTCGCCCTTCACACGCCGAGCGAGGTCAAGGCGGCGGTCACTGGCTACGGAAGCGCAGACAAGCGCCAGGTTCAGGCCATGGTGGCACGCATCCTGGGTCTGGCCGAAGTGCCCAAGCCGGCTGACGCCGCAGACGCGCTGGCGATTGCGATCTGCCATGCCTGGCGCGGCTCACCGGCCACATCCGCCGGTTCCGGAGGTGCTCTCACTCCCGCGCAAGCCGCGTGGCACGCCGCGGAGCGTTCGAGCCGGGTGTCGGCGGACCATCGTAGGCTGGCCAAGTGATCTCCTCATTGCGCGGCACTGTGCTGGCAGCGTCCGGCGGCCAGGCTGTCATCGAAGTCGGCGGTGTCGGGTTCGCGGTCCAGGTCACCCCGGATCGCTCGCTGGCGCTTCGTATCGGCGAGCAGGCCTTCCTGCATACCTCGCTCGTGGTCCGCGAAGACTCCCTGTCCCTCTTCGGGTTCGCGGAGCGCGAGGAGCTGGAGATCTTCGAACTCTTGACGGGAGTGTCAGGCGTCGGGCCGAAATCGGCGATGGGCGTACTGGCGGTGGTGTCTCCGCTTGACATTGCGCGGGCCGTTGCCGAAGACAACGACGTAGCCTTCAAGAAGGTATCGGGAATCGGCCCGAAGACAGCCAAACTGATTGTTCTGTCGCTGACCGGAAAAGTCGTCGCGGTTCCAGAGGCCCGGCCATCGTTCGCTACGCCGGCTCCGTCGATCGGTGACAGTGTGCTCGTCGCTCTCGTCGGCCTCGGTTGGCCTGAGCGCACCGCGAATGAAGCGCTGGAGGCGACGATCGCCGAAACGGACGAAAGCGAACGCGCCACTGTTCCCGCCCTGCTACGCCTTGCCCTCAGTCGTCTCGGTCCTGCCACCCAGAAGGCGAGACAGTGATGGCCGAAGGATCCGATGACGAAGATCTGACCCGTCCCGATCTGGAATCGGAGTCCGAGCTCGTCTTCGAGGGTGCCCTTCGACCTCGCACACTGAAGGAGTTCGTCGGCCAGTCAAAGGTTCGAGGTCAGCTCCAGCTCATGCTGACGGCAGCAGCGATGCAAGAGCGGACTCCCGACCACATCCTTCTCGCAGGGCCGCCCGGACTCGGCAAGACCACGCTTGCGATGATCGTGGCGCACGAGAGCGGCAAAGCGCTCCGGCTCTCCAGCGGTCCCGCGATTCAGCATGCCGGCGATCTCGCCGCCCTGCTGTCCTCGCTGACCCCGGGCGAGGTTTTGTTCATCGACGAGATTCACCGGATGGCGCGCTCTGCGGAGGAAATGCTCTACCTGGCGATGGAGGACTTCCGGATCGACATCATGGTCGGCAAGGGCGCTGGCGCGACGTCGATTCCGCTCGACTTGGCGCCGTTCACGCTCGTGGGCGCGACGACACGATCCGGACTGCTCCCGAACCCATTGCGCGACCGGTTCGGTTTCACTGCGCACCTCGAGTTCTATGACGAACGTGAATTGGAGCAGGTGCTGCGCAGGGCTGCCGATCTGCTTGGGTTCGAGGTCGACGGCGAGGCCTTGGCGGAGATCGCCGGACGATGCCGGGGTACCCCACGGATCGCCAACCGGCTGCTCCGGCGCGTGAGAGATTACGCGCTGGTGCACGGATTGCGTGCCGACATCGACGCGGTCCGCGCGGCACTCGAACTCTATGACGTCGACAGCCGCGGCCTCGACCGGCTTGATCGAGCTGTCATGGAAGCGATTCTGACGCGCTTCGACGGAGGGCCGGTCGGACTGAGTACGCTCGCTGTCTCGGTTGGAGAGGAAGCGGAGACGGTCGAGTCTGTCGTCGAACCGTTCCTTGTGAGAATAGGGTTGATTTCACGGACGCCGCGAGGCCGTGTGGCGACTCCTGCAGCGTGGCGGCACTTCGGCATGCACATGGCCGGCTCTCAGCCCGCACTAATACCAGATGACCTATAATCCTATTTGGCTGGGCATGCCGTGACGACTGCGGTCGTCGCGGCGTAGAAAGCCGCACACGAAAGGCTTCTTTTTCCCATGAATATCACCACTGTCATTATGCTGGTCGTCCTTGCGGGCTTGATATTCTTCATGTTCCGCAACAGCCGCAAGCGTCAGAGAGATCAGGCCGCGCTTCGAGAGAAGATGGTGCCGGGCTCCGAGATCATGACCAATTTCGGTCTCTACGGCAAGCTCCTCTCCGTCGATGAAGAGGACAACACTGCCCTAGTCGAGACGACTCCCGGCACCATTGTCAAGATTCACCGCCAGGCCCTCTCGCGCGTCGTTGAGCCCACAGAGGCCACGGCGACCGAAGAAGTCGCCCCAGAGCCCACGATCGAGGCCAGACCGTTGGGCGAGCCGGAATACGGTGAGCGCGTCGACGGAACGTCTGCGAAGAAGTCCAAGAAGGACGAGTAGACCCCATACCACAACGTACCCACGCCGATTCAGGCGTGGGTACGCGCGTAGAAAGCGGAGTTCGTAGTTGGCAAAGTCTTCTCCCGTGAAGAAAGCCCGGCGATCCCTGATCTGGCTTGGCGCAATCGTCGTAGTCCTGATCGGCACGCTCACGGCAGGGGCGTTCTTCAGCAACGCGACGTGGCTACCGAAACTCGGCCTCGACCTCGAGGGCGGAACGCAGATCATTCTGCAGCCGCAGGTCTCTAAGGGCCAGACGATCAGTCAGCAACAGCTGGATCAAGCCGTTTCGATCATCCGCTTGCGTGTGAATGCAACCGGAATCGCGGAATCGCAGATCAGCACGCAGGGCGGGACCAACATCGTCGTGGCGATCCCCGGCACGCCCAGTCAGCAGACCCTCAATCAGATCAAAGAGAGCGCGCGACTCGACTTCCGCCCGGTTCTGGAGACGTCTGCGGCGACGTCCACCTCGGCGGGCTCGTCGAAGAGCGGCTCCACGCCGACTCCGAGCCCGACAGCCGGACTGCGAGCGACGCCGACGGCCAAGCCGAGCAACGGCAGCGACCTCTCGTGGGTGACGCCGCTGCTGACGGCCGAATACAACAACTTCAACTGCGATTCCGAGGCGGCGAAGACCACCAACACCGCGCCGGAGGACAAACCTCTGATCACCTGCGATGACGCGGGTTCGACCAAATACATCCTGGGTCCCGTCGAGGTCCATGGGACGGACATCAAGACGGCCTCGGCCGGCCTGGTGACGAGCTCCAGCGGCGTCACGACTAACGAATGGGCCGTCAACCTGTCGTTCAACGGCCCCGGGACCAAGGCTTTCGGAACCGTGACGACGCGCCTGAACGCTCTGACCGGCGCACGGAACCAGTTCGCAATCGTCCTAGATGGCAAGGTCCTCGAGGCACCGGCTACGAACGCAGCGATCACGGACGGTAGCGCTCAGATCACCGGTGGGTTCACCCAGCAGAGCGCGCAGACCCTCGCCGACCAACTCAAGTTCGGTGCCCTCCCGTTCAGCTTCAAGGTGCAGAGCCAGGAGACGATCTCCGCCACGCTTGGCACGGCGCAGCTATTGAGCGGACTCATCGCCGGTCTCATCGGCCTGCTTCTGGTCGTGATCTACACCCTCTTCCAATACCGGCTCCTCGGCTTCATCACGATCTTCTCGCTCGCGGTCTCGGCGACGATGACCCTCGTGACCATCGACCTGTTGTCCTGGCACTACGGATATCGGCTTTCGTTAGCCGGTGTCGCCGGATTAATCGTGGCCATCGGGTTCACGGCCGACTCCTTCATCGTCTACTTCGAGCGAATACGCGACGAATTGCGCGATGGGAGAGGTCTCGAATCCGCCGTCGAAGCCGGGTGGCGCCGTGCACAGCGCACGATTTACGCGTCGAAGTCCACCAACCTGCTCGCAGCTATCGTGCTGTACATCCTCGCGACGTCGGACGTGAAGGGATTCGCATTCACGCTCGGACTGACGACCATCATCGACGTCATCATCGTCGTGCTGTTCACACATCCGATGCTGCAGCTACTCGCGCGAACTCGTTTCTTCAGCAGCGGTCACCCGCTGACTGGCCTCGATCCCGAAGCGCTCGGTGCCGTGTATCGCGGCGCGGCCCAGTTCCGCAAGCCCGTGGAAGTGCCGGCAGGCAAGGCCGCGTCCTCCAGCCGTGAGGCTGCGCGCCGGCAGACGATCGCCGAGCGCAAGGCTGCCGAATTGGTTGCCGCGCAGTCCGGATCGAGCTCCAAATCGTCGTCGGGCGATGACAGCAGAAACGGTAAGGAGTCCTGATGGCGCGCCCGATCACACGATTCGGCAACGACCTCTACACGGGCGCCCGCTCCGTCGACTTCGTCGGCAAGCGCAAGCTCTGGTTCAGCATCGCAGGTGCGATGGTGATCATCGCGATCGTGATCCCGATCTTCCGGCCGTTCAATTTCGGGATCGACTTCACCGGCGGGTCTCAGTTCACGGTGACGAACATCTCTGACGTGAGCCAGGCTCCCGCGGAGAAGGTCGTCACGAAGGTGGTTCCTGACGCGACATCTCAGATCACGACGGTGAACGGCAAGGCGATCCAGGTCCAGACGAATCAGCTCAGCGACACGCAGAGCAGGGACCTCGCCGACGCTCTGGCGTCCGCTTACAAGGTCAGTGCTTCGAGTGTGTCGTCCACTTTCGTGGGACCGACCTGGGGCGCTGACGTCACGAGACAATCGATCCAAGGCCTCGTGGTCTTCTTGCTTCTCGCGTTCATAGCGATGTCTTTCTACTTCCGAACTTGGAAGATGTCCGCGGCGGCGATCATCGCACTGTTCCATGACCTGATCATCACGGCCGGTGTCTACGCTCTTGTGGGATTCGAGATCACCCCGGCGACCATGATCGGGTTCCTCACGATCCTGGGATACTCGCTCTACGACACGGTCGTGGTGTTCGACAAGGTCCGTGAGAACACGCGGGAAGAGTTGCAGCTGACGCGGCGCACCTTCGCCGAATCGGTGAATCTAGCGGTAAACCAGACTCTGGTCCGTTCGATCAACACCGCCGTGGTCGCAGTCCTGCCCGTCGCAGCGATCCTCTTCATCGGTGGATTCTTCCTTGGCGCATCGACACTTGAAGACATCTCGCTGGCGCTCCTCATCGGTATCGTGGTCGGCACCTATTCGACGATCTTCATCGCATCGCCGCTCTACTCGATGTTCCGCGAGAGGGAACTGGCGATCACCAAGCACGACATGAAGGTGCGCGCGGCCCGACCGAAGGCCAAGCAATCCACCGTCACTGCCGTCGAAGTCGCCGACTGATCCCGCGGGAACGAATTACGCAGGGAGAGAACGGCCGCCGTGAGAGTGCTCAGCCCGCCACATCGCACCCGGCAATGCCGGGATAATAGATGGTGGAGGCGAGTTGATGGTTGATATTTCGACACCACAGGCCGCATCACTGCGCCGCCTCGTCCCACGCATCTTCTCCAGAGCGCAACCGGCCGGTGCCGTAGACACCCTGATGCGCACGGTGCGTCAACACCATCCGAGGACGGATTTGTCGGTCGTCGAGCGCGCCTACGCCGTGGCCGAACGGGCCCACGCCGGCCAGAACCGTCAAAGCGGCGAGCCCTACATCACCCACCCGGTCGCCGTGGCTCAAATTCTCGCGGACCTTGGTGTGGGCTCGAAGACGATCGCTGCAGCCCTGCTGCATGACACCGTGGAAGACACGGAATACACGCTTGACGAGCTGAGGCACGATTTCGGCGACGAGATCGCGATGCTTGTCGATGGCGTCACGAAGCTCGACAAGGTCAAGTACGGTGAGAGCGCCCAGGCCGAGACGGTGCGCAAGATGATCGTCGCGATGTCGAAAGACATCCGTGTGCTGATCATCAAGCTCGCAGACCGCCTGCACAACGCGCGTACCTGGGGTTTCGTCTCGGCCGAGTCCGCCACACGGAAAGCCACAGAGACGCTCGAGATCTATGCGCCCCTCGCGCACAGGTTGGGCATCCAGGCCATCAAATGGGAGCTCGAGGATCTGTCTTTCGCGGTCCTCTACCCGAAGCTCTATCTCGAGATCGAAAGCTTGGTCAAGCAGCGCTCGCCCGAGCGCGAGCACGTGGTCCAGCAAGTGATCGACGTGATCAACGATGACCTCAAGTCGGCGAAAATCCGGGGCAAGGTCGTCGGACGGCCGAAACAGTATTACTCGATCTATCAGAAGATGGTCGTGCGAGGACGCGAGTTCGACGAAATCTACGACCTGGTCGGAATCCGCGTGCTCGTGAACACAGTTCGCGACTGCTACGCCGTCCTCGGTCAGATCCATTCCCAGTGGACACCGATGCCTGGCCGGTTCAAGGACTACATCGCGACACCGAAGTTCAACCTGTACCAGTCGCTCCACACGACGGTGATCGGTCCGGAAGGCCGCGCCGTCGAGATTCAGATCCGCACTGAAGAGATGCACCGTCGCGCAGAATTCGGCGTCGCCGCGCACTGGAAGTACAAAGAGCAGGTCAACGGGAAGTCCGGTGGTGCGCTGGCGCCCCGGGACGAGAACTCGATGGCGTGGTTGGCACACATTTCCGACTGGCAGGCCGAGACGGCCGACCCCAGCGAGTTCCTCGATTCGCTGCGTTTCGAGATCGGCGCCAAAGAGGTGTACGTCTTCACGCCCAAGGGTCGTGTGATCGGACTTCCTTCAGGCGCTTCGCCCGTCGACTTCGCATACGCCGTGCACACTGAAGTAGGCCATCGGACGATGGGCGCCAAGGTGAACGGTCGCCTGGTGCCGTTGGAAAGCGAACTGGTTACTGGGGACATTGTCGAGGTCTTCACCTCGAAGAATCCCGACGCCGGCCCCAGTCAGGATTGGCTCAATTTCGTCAAGAGCCCGCGTGCTCGCAACAAGATCCGTCAATGGTTCACTAAAGAGCGCCGGGACGAGGCCATCGAACAGGGCAAGGACTCGATTGCCCGAGCGATGCGGAAGCAGAATCTGCCCTTGCAGAAGCTGATGAGCCAAGACACTTTCGCGGAAGTCGCCGCACAGCTGCATTACACCGACGTATCGGCGTTGTATGCGGCGGTCGGTGAAGGGCACGTTTCCACACAGTCGGTTCTCGAGAAGGTCGTCGCATCTCTGCAGACCGAGACGGAGAGCGACGGCGGGGAGATCGAGTTCCCGGCTCGAGGACGATCTCGCCAGCTGCGGAACAGCGATTCCGGAGTGCTGGTTCGTGGAGCGCCCGACATTCTTGTGAAGCTAGCCAAATGCTGCACGCCGGTGCCGGGTGACCCGATCGTAGGATTCGTCACCCGTGGCGCCGGAGTGTCGGTCCACCAAGCCGACTGCCACAACGTCAAGTCGCTTCTGAACGAACCGGAGCGGATGATCGATGTCGAGTGGGCGCCCAGTTCAAAGAGTGTGTTCCTGGTACAGATCCAGGTCGAGGCGCTCGATCGCTCAGGTCTGCTGTCGGATGTCACAAGAGTGCTCTCAGAGCATCACGTGAACATCCTGTCTGCCACGGTCTCGACATCGAGCGATCGACTCGCCCTCAGCCGATTCGTCTTCGAGATGGGCGACACCACCCATCTGGACCGCGTTCTGAATGCGGTGAGACGTATCGACGCCGTCTACGACGTCTATCGCGTCAGCGCGGGATAACGGCCACGATAAGCGCCGGATAGCGCCCCGGTCAGCGCCGGACAACGCCCAGGGTAAGCGGGGCCCAATGGTCGCAACCGTCTTGCAGGCTAGGTCTCCGCCCACGAATTCAGCCGATTTCGAGCACGCCGATTTCCAGGACTTGAGGGACGGCTTGCAATGATGTCCCGGCAGGCGGCCGCGTCGACGCCGCCGAGTTTAAGCAGTCCGTCGACCGTGTCACGCTCATGATCGAAGAACGGCTCGCTGCGAAGAATGTCCACGGCAGTCTCGAGCGGGCTCGTCAACCTGAGCTCTCCGATATTCACGATCTCCGATCTGTGTAAACGTCGTTCGCGAACCGTGAACACAGCGGAGAGGAAATTGCCGACGCGCTTGTCAAGGTCCACACAGAACGAGTGGCGATTCGGGGGCTGAAACGTGGCCCCGTGAACCCACGCGGCGGTCGCGAGCTCTGCCGTGACTCCGCGAGGAGCGGCTGAGGCGACCGCGGACGCACGTTGCAGCCGGGATGGCACTTCATCGATAGGGGAGAAACAGCAATCGACTCCGTACACCTCACCGTCAAGACGAGCGGCACAAAGCTCGGCCAGTGGCAGATCGGCCGAACTCAGCACAGACTTTACGAGGCGTTCCATCCATCAAGCATGTCGCTGGCCGAGCCCGAAGAATGCCGGCGCGCGCGTTCTGTGGAGACGGAGGTTCGTCACCGTCTTGTGGACAACGCCGGGTGTGCTGGACGACGCCGCGGCTATTGAAGATAGACCGCTGGCCGTCGCCGCGAACTATTTGATCGCGTCGAGCCACACGCGTCGAGCGTCGAGCGCCTCCTGTGCGGCCGTTACCCGCGACTGGTCCCCGCTTGCCTTCGCTTCGGCGAGTTGGGCCTCGAGTTTGGCGATGGCGGCATTGAGCTGGCTCGCCAATCCCTCGCTTCGCGCTCTCTTCTCTGGATTATTGCGGGCCCAGTGCTCCTCGTCGAGACGACGTACAGCGCTTTCGACCTTCCTGAGCCGTTCTTCGACCGATTTGACCTGTTCGCGAGGCACTCGACCGATTTCATCCCAGCGCCGCTGTATCGACAGGAGAGTGTTTCGGGCCTGATCCCGGTCGGTCGAATTCAGCAAAGTCTCCGCTTCGGCGAGCAACTCGAGTTTCAGTTCGAGGTTGCCCTGATACTCCTCGCTCTCCTTTGCGTCCAACTCCGACTTGGCCGAGTAAAGGGCGTCACCCGCCGCCTTGAACCGAGCCCACAGGGCGTCGTCGTTGCGCTTGCCCGCGCGGCCGGCGAGCTTCCACTGTTCGAGGAGTTCCCGATACGTCGGAATGCCTTCGATGCCACGGCCGATCAAGCTCTCGGCTTCGTCGATCAACGCGCTCTTGCGATCCTTCACCTGACGGTGCTGCGCGTCCAGGTCGGCGAAGAACGCCTTGCGATTGTGTTCGATGGTCGCTCGAGCGGCACGAAACCGCTTCCACAACTCTCCAGCCTCGGCTTTCGGAAGTCGAGGCCCCGTGCGCTGATGCTCCTGCCAGCGAGCGAAAAGAACATCCAACGTCGCCGTCGCCTGTTTCCACTGGGTGTTGGCGGGATCTTCGGCGGCTAGGGACTCTGCCTCTTCGACAATGGCCGTGCGGTAGATGATGGCTTCCGCGATCGCAGCTTTGGCTTCCGCCGACTGGTGCTCGCTCAGCTCCTCGACTTCGCCACCGAGCCGAGAAAGTCTCTCGGTAAGAGATGCAAGGTCGCCGACCGCATTGGCTGTCGCGATGTGCTCGCGGAGGGTGCTGACCGCCTTGCTGATATCCGCGATGGGGGCGCCGCGCCGCGCGCGCTGCTCGAGCAGGCCCACCTGACCGGCGAGGTCGGTGAACTTTCGCTCAAAGTAGGCGAGCGCTTCGTCCGCTGTACCGTCTGGGTACTGGCCGACGACCCGCTCGCCATCGGCCTCCCGCACGTAGACCGTGCCCGTCTCATCGACGCGACCCCACGGATGCTGCGCTTCTGTAGCCAAATCCCTCACCTTGCCGACGGCGGCGGCCAGAGGGGCCGCCACGGATTTCCTTAGCCTATTGCACTGTCCTGGGCTCGAAACCGAGAGCTTACTTAACCGTTATCCCGGTGATGACAGTCTTCACATTCGGCTTCCCGTCGGTCGAGCCACCCTCGATGCCCTTGCCGGTGATCTCGGAGTTCAGCTTGTCCAGCCCGCTCGTCACCTGGCCGATTACCGTGTAGCCGCCGGCGGAGTCTGCCGGGATCGTCGTCTTCTTGTAGACGATGAAGAATTGGCTGCCCTGACTGTCTGCCTGGTCGGACACTCGCGCCATCGCGATCGTGCCTGCCGGATAGACATTGTCCGTCGGAGCGTTCTCGATCGGACCGTAACTGTAACCCGGGCCACCCGAGTCAGTACCGTCCGGGCTGCCGCATTGGAGGATGTAGAACCCTCCGTTGGTGAGCCTCTGGCAGGTGAGCCCGTCATAGAAGCCCTTCTGCACGAGGTAGATCGTCGACGAGACGGCTTGAGGTGCCTTCGCTCCGTCGAGGCTGATACCGAGATCGACATCATTGATCTTCATCGTGCCGGTCCAGGTGCGGTTGTCCGCGAGGGTCTTGGACGGCAGGCTCAGCCCTGTTGTGCTGGTCGGCGACGGCGTACTGGAAGCGGATGGAGTCGCTGACGGGGTCGCGCCAGCGGTGGCGGTCGGCTTGGGTGCCGGCTTCCCCGGTCCGTTGCTGAAATACAGTAACTGGGCACCGACGGCGAGCAAGACCACGGCGAGCACCGTGATTCCGGCGATCCAGTTGTCGCGCTTCCTCCGTTTGACGCGCGTTTCGTGCACGCCCTGCCGGGCCTGGTAGGCGCGCAACCGTTCCCGTGCCTGCCGTGACTCGCGATCATTCTGTTTGCTCGGTGCCACGAATGTTCCTCCAGGACGCCTGCATTGGGATAAACGGTCGTTCACGCCTCAGAGCGGCTGGCAGACCCGAGGAGAACTTTACGCAACGAATCTGAGGCGGACAAATGGATGCGTCATGTCTGCCGGCAGTCATGGATTGTCGCGGGCCTCCCGTAGCCTTGGAGCCATGGCGGATTCGAATGCTCAGCAGGGCCTTCGTGGCGGAGCGACTCCGCTCGCGGTTCGAATGCGGCCGAGCAGCCTGGACGAGGTGGCGGGTCAGCGTCATCTGCTGACGCCTGGTTCTCCTCTGGTGACTCTTGCGACCGACCAGACGGGGGAGTCGGGCAATGTCTCGGTCATCCTGTGGGGTCCGCCGGGCACCGGAAAGACGACGTTGGCGCAGGCGATCGCCCGTTCTTCGGGCCGGCGATTCGTCGAACTTTCAGCTGTGACGGCCGGGGTGAAGGATGTTCGCCAGGTGATGGAGGAGGCCCGTTCCACCCGCGACCTCTATGGTCTCTCAACCGTCCTCTTCCTCGATGAGATCCACCGCTTCAGCAAGGCGCAGCAGGACGCTCTACTGCCAGGCGTCGAAAACGGCTGGGTGATCCTCGTCGCGGCAACGACTGAGAATCCGTCGTTCTCAGTCATCTCCCCTTTGCTTTCGCGGTCGCTCCTCCTTACCCTCGAGGCGCTGACCGACGACGACCTCGGAATCGTCGTTGACCGCGCGGTGTCGGACGAGCGAGGGCTCTCCGGGCGTTTCGAGCTGACAGACGATGCGCGCGCCGCGCTGATCAGGCTCGCCTCGGGTGATGCACGTCGGGCTCTGACAGCCCTCGAGGCGGCGTCGATGATCGCAGCTTCGACCACGAGCGCGGACACGAAGCCTGTGATCACGGGCGAACTCGTCGCGAGTGCGGTCGATCGTGCCCTGCTCCGCTACGACCGCAACGGCGACGAGCATTACGACGTCATCAGCGCATTCATCAAGTCGGTTCGCGGCTCCGATGTCGATGCGGCGCTCCACTATCTCGCGCGCATGATCGAAGCGGGTGAGGATCCACGGTTCATCGCGCGTCGCATCATCATCTCGGCGGCCGAGGACATCGGCATGGCAGACCCTCAGTCCTTGGTGATCGCCGTTGCGGCCGCCGACGCCGTGCAATACATCGGGATGCCCGAGGGGCGGATTCCGCTCGCCGAGGCCGTGGTGCACCTGGCGACGGCTCCGAAGTCGAACGCTGCGTATATGGGGATCGACCGTGCGATCGCCGACGTGCGTGCGGGAAAGATCGGCCGGGTGCCGACCCACCTGCGGGATGCGCACTATCCTGGCGCGAAACGATTGGGGCACGGCAAGGGCTACCTCTATCCCCACGACGACGAGCGAGGAATCCTCGAGCAGGAATACCTGCCGGACGAGCTGAGGGGCACGGTCTACTACGAGCCGACCGAGCACGGTAATGAACGCGAAATCTTCACCCGTCTGGGCAAATTACGTCGGATCCTGCGCGGAAGGTGAGCGAGCGGAGCC
>FSWU01000326.1_pt1 | contig 18334 bp, 15 predicted proteins | sample 1638061 | NCBI WGS metagenome assembly FSWU01 (sample SAMEA3914788, study PRJEB12502) | metagenome | biome: forest; material: soil | place: Canada | collected 2011-07-03 | depth 0.1 m
AGGTCCCAAGGGTTGGGCTGTTCGCCCATTAAAGCGGTACGCGAGCTGGGTTTAGAACGTCGTGAGACAGTTCGGTCCCTATCCGCTGCGCGCGTAGGAAATTTGAGAGGATCTGGCCCTAGTACGAGAGGACCGGGTTGGACGAACCTCTGGTGTGTCAGTTGTTCCGCCAGGAGCACCGCTGATTAGCTACGTTCGGGATGGATAACCGCTGAAAGCATCTAAGCGGGAAGCCGGCCTCGAGATGAGATTTCCATGCCTTCGGGCGAGAGGCTCCCAGCCAGACGACTGGGTTGATAGGCCGGATGTGGAAGTGGGGACTAAAGACCCATGGAGCTGACCGGTACTAATAAGCCGATAACTTGATAACACTTTCTATATGAATGCTTGCGTCCACTTTGTGGTTCTCGATGTACGGTCGAGAACCTGCTGAAATTGCGTCAAACGCATGATTAGCTCGTTCACTTTGATACATCAATAGTGTTTCGGCGGCCATAGCGAGAGGGAAACGCCCGGTTACATTCCGAACCCGGAAGCTAAGACTCTCTGCGCCGATGGTACTGCAGGGGGGACCCTGTGGGAGAGTAGGACACCGCCGGACTTCTTTCGTGAGATGGCCACCCGTTGAGGGTGGCCATTTTGCGTTAACCCCGAACATGCTTCCGGCCACAGTCGTAGGCTGGCCAAGGCGCAAGACACAACAACACAGGAGCCCACGTGAGCGAGACCGAATCCGATAGAGGTGACGGCGACGGGGCCGCGCAAAAGAAACGCGAGCGAGCGGAATCACGCAAAAGCCAGCCTCGAAGCGACAAACACGGTCAGGCCCCCCGATCAAACGAGCGACGCGGGAGCTCGGAAGGCGCGCACGGGCAACGCCGACACGACGGACACGCGCCACGGGGTGACGACAAGCACCCGCGCGGTGATGACAAGAAACCGTGGAAACGGGACGACAAACCCGGGCGACCAGGCGACAAGCCCGCGCGACGCGAAAATGCGCCCCGTTGGGACGACAAAGGCCCGCGCCGGAACGACAAAGGTACCGCCCGTGACGACAAAGGTCCTCGCCGTGACGATAAGGGTGGTCGTCGTGGCGATAACGGTGGTCGTCGTGACGACAAGGGCGTGCGTCGCGACGACAAGGCAGGGCGAAACGACAACAAGGCGCCGCGGCGTGGTGCCGGCGGTGCGGTCGTGGGCGGCCGCGGTTCACACGGGAGGGCCGGGGCCGAGAAACCGTGGATGAAGGAACGCGAGTACACCGAAGAAGAGCAACGTGAGCGCGCACTGCGATCCGTGCGCACGCGACACGACGATCCACCGATCCCTGAGGAGATCACGCCTCGTGACCTAGACCCGCGAGTGCGAGTGCAGCTCAAGACGCTGAGCAAAGAGAACTCGGACGAAGTGGCTCGTCACCTCGTGATGGCTGCGCGTCTCATCGAAGACGAACCCGAACTGGCGCACCAGCATGCACTGTCTGCTGAACGACGAGCCGGACGAGTCGGCGTGGTTCGCGAAACGCTGGCCATCACCGCATACGCAACCGGTGATTTCGCACTAGCGCTCCGTGAATTGCGTACCTTCCGGCGTATTACGGGTTCGGACAGTCAGCTTCCGCTGATGGTGGATAGCGAGAGGGGCGTCGGTCGGCCCGACCGCGCTCTCGAACTGGGCAGATCGGTGGATCGAAACAGCCTCCCGAACGACGTGCAGGTCTCCCTCGCCATCGCGATGTCTGGCGCTCGTCTCGACCGCGGCCAGCCAGAGTCCGCTTTGGCCGAGTTGGAGATCCCACAGCTGGATCCCGACCGCGCCTTCGAATGGAGTCCCGATCTCTTCCACGCTTACGCAGACGTGCTCGAAGAGCTGCACCGCGATGAGGAAGCGGAACGGTGGCGGGAGCGCGCCGTGCGTGCCGAGCAGGCGCTTGGCCGCGAGGAACGTGCCTCAGAGCTTGAAGTAGTCGACATTGTCGAAGAAGAGGTTGAGGACGAGCTGGTTGAGGACGAGCTGGTTGAGGACGAGCTGGTTGAGGCCGAATCGCTCGAGGGTGACCGTGTCGAAGACGAGACAGTCGAGGGCGACTCGCCCGCCGCGGAAGCAGACGGTGGTGACAATGCCGTTTCGGAGTCGTCGGAAGACTGAGATGGCCGCCCCACTTGATGGCGTCGACGTCGTACTCGTCGACCTCGATGGCGTCGTCTATCGCGGAAAGAATGCGATCCCGCACGCTGTGGAGAGCCTGAATCAAGCGAGTGAACACGCCAGGATCGGATTCATCACGAACAATGCGTCGCGCACCGACAAGCAGGTGGCGACGCATCTCCGAAGCCTCGGGCTTGACGCCAAGCCCGAGGACGTCGTCACATCGCCTCAGGCTGCAGTCCGGCTGCTTCGCGACCACGCGCCGTCCGGATCGGTGATCCTGGTCGTCGGCGGCGATGGGTTGGTGGACGAGGTCGAGAAGGCCGGATTCGTCGTGACCCGATCGGCCGATGACGAACCGGCCGCCGTGATCCAAGGGTTTGCGCAGGACGTCGGCTGGACCGAACTTGCCGAAGCCTCGTTCGCGCTGTCGGCAGAAGATCACCCCGATCGCCCCTGGATCGCCACCAACACCGACTGGACGATTCCCGTCGACCGGGGGATCGCTCCCGGGAACGGCACTCTCGTGTCCGCAGTCCACTCCGCTGTCGGTCGGTTGCCGCTGGTCGCGGGGAAGCCCGAGACCGCGATCTTCGAAACCGCCGTATCGCGCTTCGGTGCATCCCATCCGCTGTTCATCGGCGATCGGCTGGACACGGACATCGTCGGCGCGAATCGTGCGGGGATGACCTCGGCTCTGGTTCTCACCGGGATCGATCGTGGCAAACAGGTCATCGCCGCAGATGAGAAGTCTCGTCCGACCTACCTGCTCGCGGATCTGAGCGAACTCGATCAGCCGTACCCGGAAGCGGAGTTCTCGAAGGACAGATCCAAAGTCACCGTGCGGGAGTCCGTCGTACGGCTTCGAGGCAACGCGATCCAGATCGTCGCTGCCGGCGATTCCAAGATCGATCTTCTTCGCGCCGGATGTGCGCTGGTGTGGGGGTCCGGACACCCGATCTACGGGCTCGATGTGCCGGAAGAGGTGTACCGCTGAGCTGCGATACGGGCTCGAGGGGTTAGCGTGGTGACCGTGAACGGAGCAGATGACGACGCCTTTCCCGGTGAGGAGGCCGTGGACCCCGACGTCGAGGACTCACTTCTCTCACGACTACGTCTGATCGAGGATCAGCCCCTGGAATCGCGGGCGGACGCGTACGGTCAGATCCTCGAGACGCTTCGACAGCGTCTTGACGACGGAACCGAGGCGCGGCGAGGCTGATGCGTGGCGAAGCTCATACTCCACGTGTCAGGCGCCGCGTGATCGGAGGACGGCGCAGTTGAGGGATGGCGCGGTTGAAGCGCGCTTGGATGTCGCACTGAGCGAGCGAGGACTGGCACGCTCGCGGAGCCATGCCGCGAAACTGATCGATGCCGGCGCCGTCATGGTCAACGGCTCGCCGGCTTCGCGGGCCTCCACTGTCGTGCGGGAAACCGATGCGCTCACCGTCGTGGCTTCGGACCACTATGTCAGCCGGGGAGCGCACAAACTCGTCGCCGCCCTCGACGCCTTCGATGTCGACCCTCGGGACCGTGTCGCGCTCGACGCAGGTGTCTCGACGGGAGGCTTCAGCCAGGTACTCCTCGAACGCGGTGCCGAACGTGTGCTTGCCATCGACGTCGGCCACGGTCAGCTGGCCGCCGAGCTTGCGAACGAGCGGCGCCTGATCCTGAAGGAGGGGGTCAATGCCAAGAACCTGTCGAAGGAGTCCATGGCGACCCTGTTCGACCGCGCCGAGCCGGATCTCGTCGTCGCCGACCTGTCCTTCATCTCGCTCCTGCACGTCCTTCCGGCGCTGAAAGAGGTCGCCGCTCCCGGGGCGGACTTCGTGCTCCTCGTCAAACCCCAGTTCGAGGTCGGACGCACGGGTGTTCGCGAGGGCATCGTGCGCGATCCCGCTTTGCGTGCAGACGCTGTGGCTGCAGTCATGTGGGGCGCGTACGACCTCGGCCTCGGAACGGCAGGACTGATTCCGTCGCCCATCGCGGGAAGCCACGGCAATCGTGAATACCTGCTCTGGTTGACTGCCGAGAGGGGAGGGATCCCGACTCCGTGGGAGGATGCGGCGCGCTGAGTCGTCGCGGCGACGATTCCGAGGGCGTGAGCCGCTCGATCTTGTTCCGCACAGGTCTTTTACCGCGGCCGCCGCAGGGCCGATCTGTGGATGAATGCAGCGAGCGGCGGCCGTCTCAGACAGAATGGAAGCATGGGAGATACGGAGCGCTACATCCTCGTGGTCGCGCACACCGGTCGCGAAGACTCCCTGATGGCCGGAGTGCAAGTGTGCCGGCAGTTGATCGCCGCGGGCGCGACTCCCGTTGTGAGCGCGGACGAGCAGCCCGATCTGTTCGCAGCCGAGTCAGGTCTCGGGTCTCTTCCGGTACTCAGCATCGATGTGGAGCCGGACCAGCTGGAACTCGTGATCGTTCTCGGTGGCGATGGGACCATTCTGCGGGCCGCCGAATTGGTGCGCGGTTGCGCGGCACCGCTCCTCGGTGTCAACCTCGGCCACGTCGGATTCCTTGCCGAGAGCGAGCGTGACGACCTGGACGAGGCAGTGGCACGGGTGCTGGCCCGAGACTACGAGGTCGAGGAACGTATGACGATCTCGGTGCGCGTCAAGGTCGACGGCGAAGTCATCTACGAAAGCTGGGCTCTGAACGAGGCGACGGTCGAGAAGGCGAGCCGCGAGCGGATGCTCGAAGTCGTCATCGAAGTGGAGGGGCGGCCTCTGTCGAGCTTCGGCTGCGACGGTGTGGTGATGTCGACACCGACCGGCTCGACGGCATATGCGTTCTCTGCCGGCGCGCCGATCGTGTGGCCCGGTCTCGACGCTCTCCTTCTGGTTCCGCTGAGCGCTCACGCGCTGTTCGCTCGCGCATTGGTCGTCGATGCGGATGCTTCACTCGCCGTCGGACTTCTCGAACGCGTCGAAGCGTTGGGGATCCTCTGGTGCGACGGGCGGCGTGCCTTCGACCTGCCGCCAGGGGCGCGAGTGATCGTGCGGAAGTCGCCTATACCGGTACGCCTCGCCCGTCTGCACTCGGCGCCGTTCACGGATCGTCTTGTGCGGAAGTTCAATCTGCCGGTCACGGGCTGGCGCGGTCCGCTCTCGGATCATCCGCGTACCGGAGAGGCCGACGTTTCGCGGGCCCACAAGTCTGCTCCGGCCGACCGCGTCGAGCGTCCGGGGGCCGACAGCCAGTGATCGAAGAGATCTCGATCCGCGACCTGGGCGTGATCGCCGCCGCTTCCCTGCCGCTCGGCGCGGGCTTCACTGCGCTGACGGGTGAGACGGGCGCCGGCAAGACGATGGTGGTCTCTGCACTCGGTTTGCTTCTCGGTGAGCGTGCGGACGCCGGCGCGGTTCGTGCGGGAAGCGCTCAAGCGCTCGTCGAAGGTCGATGGAACGTGCCGTTGGAAGGCGAAGTCGCCACGCGTGTACATGATGCCGGAGGTGATCTCGACGAGGCGGATCCGCTGCCGAAGTCGTCCGACGGCGCTCGCGTGCGTCGGGGAGAACTCGTACTCGCGCGCACCGTGACGTCCGAGGGCCGGAGCCGTGCAATCGTCGGCGGTCGCAGCGCGCCGGTCGCGGTGTTGTCAGAACTGGGAGAGCAGTTGGTCGTCGTGCACGGCCAGTCCGATCAGGTGCGATTGCGGTCTGCGGTGGCGCAGCGCGAGGCGCTCGACCGGTTTGCCGGCGAGGACCTGGTTCAAGTGCTGACCGACTACCAGCACGTGTTCCACCGCTGGCGGGAGAACCGCACCGAGCTGGCCGAACTCGTCGACGATCGCGATCGGCGGGCCCGGGAGGCGGACGAATTGCGCGAAAGCCTGGCCGAGATCGAGACGGTGGCTCCGCAACCGGGTGAGGACGCTGAACTCGCCGAGCGCGCGGAACGTCTGACCAATCAGGAGGACCTGCGAATCGCGGCCATAGGCGCACGCGAGCTGGTGTCGGCCGAGGAGTCCGATGAGCCGGACGCCCTGACCCTGCTGGATTCCGCACGGCGCCTGCTCGAGCGGGTGTCCGGCCACGATGCGCAGCTCGCGGCGATCGCTGAAGCCGTGGCGAACGCGAACTACGCCGTCGCCGATGTCGCGGCCCAGCTGTCGAGCTATCTCGCAGAGCTGGACGCGGACGATGCGCGAGAGCTGGAGATCGTCCAAGAGCGCCGCGCCGAGCTGGCCGCACTCACCCGCAAGTACGGTCCGACCACCGAAGACGTGCTGGCGTTGCTGGAAAGCGGGAGTACACGACTCCTGGAGCTCGACAGCGACTCCGAGCGGATCGAGCAGCTGGCGTCCGACGTCGCGGCCGACGAGGAGACGGTCCGCTCGCTCGCGGACGCGCTCAGCGCACTGCGTCGCACCGCGGCCGAGCGGCTCGCAACCGAAGTGTCCGATGAACTCGGCGCACTCGCCATGGCGGACGCTCGTTTGGTCGTCGAGATCTCCGAGCGAGACGAGTTCAGCCAATTCGGCGTAGACCAGGTGTCCATCCTGCTGCAGCCGCACAACGGCGCGGAACCTCGCCCGCTCGGACGCGGGGCATCCGGCGGTGAACTGTCACGTGTCATGCTCGCGATCGAGGTCGTCATCGCCGCGGCCGATCCGGTCCCGACGTTCGTCTTCGACGAAGTGGATGCGGGTGTCGGAGGGGCATCCGCCATCGAGATCGGAAAGCGACTCGCCCGGCTTGCAGAGAAATCGCAAGTCATCGTGGTGACGCATCTCGCCCAAGTCGCGGCGTTCGCTACCAACCATCTCTCGGTGGTCAAGGGCAGCGACGGATCCGTCACAGCCTCCAGCGTCCGCCAATTGACCGGCGAGGAGCGCACCGCGGAGATGGCACGGCTGCTCTCAGGACTCCCGGATTCCGAGAGCGGACTCGCGCACGCACGCGAACTCGTCGAGATGGCGTCATCGGTGCGTCGGAACAGCCGTTGAGGACTGATAGAATGAAAGCCCGTGGTGGACAAAAACAACGCGGGTGACGCGAACGACACGACCAAACACATTTTTGTGACAGGTGGTGTCGTTTCTTCGTTAGGGAAGGGGCTCACCGCCGCGAGCCTAGGACACCTGCTGACAGCCCGCGGACTGCGGGTCGTCATGCAGAAACTCGACCCGTACTTGAACGTCGATCCGGGAACGATGAACCCGTTCCAGCACGGTGAGGTCTTCGTCACCGACGATGGTGCAGAGACCGACCTGGACATCGGCCACTACGAGCGATTCCTCGACATCAACCTCAGCCAGGCGGCGAACGTCACCACCGGTCAGATCTACTCGACCGTGATCGCCAAAGAGCGTCGAGGCGAATACCTCGGCGACACTGTGCAAGTCATCCCGCACATCACCGATGAGATCAAGCGGCGGATGCGGCTCCAGGCCAGCGACGACCCCAGGCCGGATGTGATCATCACAGAGATTGGCGGGACGGTCGGCGACATCGAGTCGCAGCCATTCATCGAATCGGCGCGGCAGGTGCGGCACGAACTCGGGCGCAAGAACTGCTTCTTCGTCCACGTGTCGCTGGTTCCGTATATGAATGCGTCCGGCGAGCAGAAGACGAAACCGACACAGCACTCGGTCGCGGCCCTGCGTTCGATCGGTATTCAGCCCGACGCGCTCGTGCTGCGAAGCGACCGACCGGTGTCGGACTCGAACAAGCGCAAGATCGCGCTGATGTGCGACGTCGACGAGTCCGCGGTCGTCAATGCGGTGGATGTTCCGAGCATCTACGAGATCCCGGGGATGCTGCACGATCAAGGCTTGGACAGCTACATCATCGAGCAGCTCGGGCTGAACGCCCACGAGGTCGACTGGAACGGTTGGAGCGAACTGCTGCATGCGGTTCACGAGCCCAAGCACGAGGTCACCATCGGGGTCGTCGGAAAATACATCGACCTACCGGATGCGTACCTGTCGGTGATCGAAGCGCTGCGAGCCGGCGGATTCGCCAACCAGACCAAAGTCCGGCTGAAGTGGATTCCGTCAGACGAATGCGACAACCCGGACGGTGCAGCGCGACAGCTCAGCGACGTCGACGGGATCTGCGTGCCCGGGGGGTTCGGCATCCGTGGCATCGAAGGCAAAGTCGGCGCGTTACGTTTCGCCCGCGAGAACGGCATCCCCGCACTCGGGCTGTGCCTCGGCCTGCAGTGCATGGTGATCGAGTTCGCCCGTCACGAGGCCGGACTGGAGGGCGCCTCGTCGAGCGAGTTCGATCCGGACACCGTTTATCCGGTGATCGCGACGATGGCAGAGCAGGTGGACATCATCGCGTCCGGCGATCTGGGCGGCACCATGCGTCTGGGGCTTTATCCCGCCATCCTCGATGACGGTTCGATCGTCTCGGAACTGTACGGCGCGGACGAGGCGTCCGAGCGCCACCGGCACCGCTATGAGGTTAACAACCGCTATCGTCAGCAGATCTCGGACGCAGGCATGTGGTTCTCAGGTACGTCGCCGGACGGGCATCTGGTCGAATACGTCGAGCTTCCCAGGGACGTTCATCCGTTCTACGTCGGAACCCAGGCGCACCCGGAGCTGCGCTCACGCCCCAACCGCTCCCACCCGCTGTTCCACGGCCTCGTCGGCGCCGCACTCGAGCGTCAGAACGCCAGTCTTCTGTTCGAAGTGAAAGAGGATGACGAGAGCGAGGTCGCCTGACCGATGAGTGAGACGGACGATGCGCTCAGAGACGACGTCTACGCCGTCGACATCGTGGAGAGCGAGACCCCTTTCGAAGGTCGCGTCTGGAACATCAAGCGTGACCGATTCCGCTACGGCGACACGACCATCACACGCGAATACGTCGATCACACGGGCGCCGTCGCGATCCTGGCCATGGACGAGCGGGAGCGGGTGCTGCTGATCAAGCAGTACCGGCATCCGGTGCGCCGGCGGGACTGGGAGATTCCTGCGGGTCTGCTCGATGAGACGGGGGAGCCACCGTGGACGGCCGCGAAGCGTGAGCTTGCCGAAGAAGCCGACCTGGTCGCGGACGAGTGGAGCGTGCTGTCCGACTTCTACACCTCGCCGGGAGGAAGCGACGAGGCGATCCGGATCTATCTGGCGCGTGGGGTGCATGCCGCGCCCGAAGTGTTCGCACGCGCCGACGAGGAGGCGGACATCGAGAAGCGCTGGGTTCCGCTCGACGAAGTCGTGGAGGCGGTCCTCGCACGTCGCATCCAGAACCCGTCGCTGGTGATCGGCGCGCTTGCCGCCCGAGCGGCCCGGGACGAGCGCTGGACGACGCTGTCCGACCCCGACTCCCGCTGGGACGGGAACCCGAAACTCGGCAGCCAGCCCCTTCGCCCGGTCGATCGATGACGATCGAGGCGGCCGTCGATTCCTATCTGCGGCACGTCTCGATCGAGCGCGGCCTGTCGCTCAACACCGTCGCCGCCTATCGCCGGGACCTCGCCGCGTACTCGAGCTGGCTGACCGAACGGGGGATCCTGGACCCCTCGGCGATAACGGCCATCGACGTGTCGGAGTTCTCCTCGTTTCTCCGGACTCGCGAAGAATCGCCGCTCGGCGCATCCTCCCTCGCCCGCACCCTGTCGGCCGTCCGTGGCCTGCACCGGTTCCTTCTGGAGGAGGGCGCGATCGTCGACGATGTCGCACGCGAAGTGAAGCCTCCGAAGCTGACAGGTCGCCTGCCGAAGGCGATCACGATCAAACAGGTCGAGGCGCTGCTGGCGGCGACGGACGGTGAGGACCTGCAGTCGATGCGCGACAAAGCGCTCCTCGAGCTGATGTACGCGACGGGTGCCAGGGTGAGTGAGGCGGTCGGCCTGAACGTGGACGACGTGTTCGAACAGGACATCGTGCGCCTGACCGGAAAAGGGAGCAAACAGCGGGTCGTGCCGCTGGGCAGATACGCCCGTGAGGCAGTGGACACGTATCTGGTCCGCGCGCGTCCCGCGCTCTCCACACGCGGCCGTGCGACGCCTGCGCTGTTCCTCGGTGCACGGGGCCTGCGTGTGTCCCGTCAGAGTGCGTGGCTGATCATCCGCGCGGCCGCCGAACGGGCGAAACTTCCCGTCGAAGTGTCGCCGCACACGCTTCGGCACTCTTTCGCCACGCACCTTCTGGAAGGCGGTGCCGACGTCCGCGTCGTCCAGGAGCTTCTCGGCCATTCGTCCGTCGCGACCACCCAGATCTACACCCTCGTGACCGCGGACGCGCTGCGCGACGTCTACACGACAGCCCATCCCCGCGCTCGATTCCCGCGCGCCGAATGACGTGGTCCTGCGGATCGCGGGCGATCGTCCAGGCTACTGCTGGCAGGCACAGTAGACTCCAATATCAGTAAGCCGGGTGCCGGCGAGAGAGCGAGGAAGTGCCAGGTGGCGCAGGATACGGACGTTCGGGCAGCAAGGCAGGTTTCGTTTCCGGAGCCTCCCGAGCTCAAACGGCACGGACCGGCGCGGATCATCGCCCTCTGCAATCAGAAGGGTGGCGTCGGCAAGACCACCACCAGCATCAACCTGGGTGCCGCGCTCGCCGAATACGGCCGGAAGGTGCTCGCGGTCGACTTCGACCCGCAGGGCGCTCTGTCGGCGGGGCTCGGAATACAGACCCACGACGTGACCACCATCTACGATCTGCTCTTGTCACGGACCGCGGATCCGCAGGCCGCCATCCAGAAGACCGCGGTCGAAGGCCTTGACCTGATTCCCGCGAACATCGATCTGTCGGCGGCCGAGGTGCATCTGGTCAACGAGGTCGCACGCGAGCAGATCCTCGCCTCGGTGCTGCGCAAGGTCAGCCAGGACTACGACGTCATCCTGATCGATTGCCAGCCCTCGCTCGGCATCCTTACCGTGAACGCGCTCACCGCCAGTCACGGCGTGCTCATCCCGCTCGAGTGCGAATTCTTCGCTCTGCGCGGAGTGGCGCTTCTCGTCGAGACCATCGACAAGGTCCGGGAGCGACTGAACCCCGCCATCGAGCTCGACGGAATCCTTGCCACAATGTTCGACTCGCGGACGCTGCACTCACGCGAGGTGCTCGAACGGGTCGAGGACGCGTTCGGCGATCGTGTGCTGCAGACCGTCATCTCGCGCACGGTGAAGTTCCCCGACGCGTCTGTTGCCGGCCTTCCGATCACCCAGTTCGCTCCTGAGCACCCGGCAGCCGGTGCCTACCGCCAGCTCGCTCGGGAGCTGATCTCGCGTGGCGCCGTCGCCTGATTCGGCCGGCACACGGGGTCCGGTGGTCGAATCGGAATCGGCTGCTGTGCCAGTGCCGGTCGCGGCGCGGGAATCGACCGCTGCGCCGGAATCGACCGCTGCGCCTTCATCCTTCCGGATCGAATTCGGTGAGTTCGCCGGGCCGCTCGATCTGCTCCTGTCGCTGATCACAAAACACGAGCTGGACATCACCGAGATCTCCCTCAGCCGGGTGACGGATGAGTTCATCAGCTACCTCCGAGCGATCGACTCGGAGAAGAACCTGGATGAGGCAAGCGAGTTCCTGGTCGTCGCGGCTACGCTGCTCGACCTCAAGGTCGCCGGTCTCCTGCCGCAGGGTGAGCTGGTCGACGCCGAAGACGTCGCGCTGCTCGAGGCTCGCGACCTGCTTTTCGCTCGGCTGCTGCAGTATCGCGCGTTCAAGGAGGTCTCCGGCTGGTTCTCCGGGGAACTCGATGCGGAGTCGGCCCGGCACCCGCGCTCCGTCCGGCTCGAGGAGAAGTATCGTCAGCGAACACCCGAGCTGGTGTGGACGCTCAGCCCGGACGACTTCGCGGCGCTCGCCGCTCTCGCGCTGACACCGAGAGAGATTCCTACGGTCGGACTCGAACATCTGCATGCGCCGGCAGTCAGCATCCGCGAGCAAGCCGCGTATGTCGCCGGGATGCTGCGCAGCGGCGAGCCGTTGTCGTTCCGTCAGCTGGTGGTCGGTGCCGAGCACAAGGGTGTTGTCGTGGCACGGTTCCTGGCCCTGCTCGAGTTGTATCGGCACGCCGCTGTGTCGTTCGACCAGCTGGAGCCGCTCGGCGAGCTGGTGGTCCGATGGACGGCCGCGAACTGGTCGCAGGAGAACCTTTCGAATCTGGGAGCGGACTATGACGGATAGGGCGACCGCGACCGGAGAGATCGCGACGGAGGAAGAGACCGTGACGGAGGACGAGATCGAGACGCAGCGGGGGGACCGGGTTTCCGTGACCGACGATGCGCCGGCTGCGCAGATCCAGCGTTCGCCGGAAGAGGTCGAGCGCGTGCTCGAAGCCATCATGATGGTCGCGGATGAGCCGATGAGCCTGGTCACCCTCGCCACAGCGGTTCACGTTCCCGTCGGCGCGGTGCGGAAGGCGATCCAGCGTCTCGTCGACGATTTCGACGGAGCCGCGGGCGGAGTACGCCGCGGGTTCGAGCTGCGCGAGGTCGGCGGAGGCTGGCGCATCTACGTGCGGAGCGACTACGACGATGCGGTCGCGGATTTCGTCCTCACGCAGAACCCGACGAAACTCTCCCAGGCTGCACTCGAGACGCTCGCGGTGATCGCCTACAAGCAGCCGATCACCCGCGGAGCGATCGCATCCATCCGCGCAGTGAATGTGGACTCGGTCGTGCGAACGCTTCTGGGGCGCGGACTGATCACCGAGCTCTTCACCGACAGTGAGACCGGGGCGATCAACTACGGCACCACCGATCTGCTGCTCACTCAGCTGGGCATCAACTCGATTGACGAGCTGCCACGCATTTCGCCCCTCCTGGAGGACGGCGCGGACGGGTTCGGCGACAATGTCGTATAACGCTGGTAACGCTGGTAACGCTGGTAACGCTGGTAACGCCGGGGACGACGGGCGGCACGAGCACGATTCCCCGTCGTGGGAACGCAGTGCCGAGCCGACGGGCGAGCGCCTGCAGAAGATCATGGCGGCAGCGGGTGTCGCCTCGCGCCGGGTCTCGGAGCAGTTGATCGTAGAGGGCCGCGTGCGCGTGAACGGACGCGTGGTCCAGGAGCTCGGCAGGCGCATCGACCCCGAAAGCGACGAGGTGTCAGTCGACAACGTCGCCGTTCAGCTGGACTCCACGCGCCGGTACCTGATGCTGAACAAGCCGGTCGGCGTGGTCAGTTCGATGCGAGACGAGCAGGGCAGGCCAGACCTGCGGCAGTTCACGAAAGACTACGAGGAGCGCCTGTTCAACGTCGGCCGGCTCGACGCCGAGACGTCCGGTCTGCTGGTTCTGACGAACGACGGCGCGCTGACCCACGTGCTCGCCCACCCGTCGTTCGGCGTCACGAAGACATACGTCGCGAAGGTGCGTGGCGCTGTCACGCCACAGACGATCGCCACTCTGACCCGCGGGATCGATCTCGAGGACGGACCGATCAGCGCCGACAAGGCCCGCCTGCTCGAACGCAGCGCCGAAGGCGGTTTCAGCCTGGTCGAGCTGACACTGCACTCGGGCAGGAACCGGATCGTCAGGCGGATGATGGATGCGGTCGGACATCCGGTCGTCGAACTGGTGCGCCGGCAGTTCGGGCCGCTCCACCTGGGCACGCTCCGTGTCGGCGCGGTTCGCGATTTGACTAAGGTAGAACTCGGCCAGTTGCTCACCATCTCACGCGAGAAGCCGTCGGATCGGGACGCTCGGAGCGAGTAGGCCGGAGAGGCGAATAGTCCACGTGAGCGAGACATCCACCCGGCTCAGCGGTCAAGTGCGCGTGGTCGGCGCGGGGCTGCTCGGCGCGAGCATCGGACTCGGGCTGAAGTCCCAGGGACTCGACGTGATCCTGGCGGACATCTCGCCGGCGAACCTGTCGCTGGCGATCGACTACGGCGCCGGACGCGCGGCTCGCGCCGACGACGAACCTGCCATCGTGGTCGTCTGCGTTCCGCCTGACCTGATCCCTTCAGTGGTGCGGGCCGAACTCGATGCCTACCCTCGCGCCATCGTGACCGACGTCGCGAGCGTGAAGGGCTTGCCTCTCGAAGAGCTCCGCTCGAACGGAGCGGAGCTGTCCCGCTACGTCGGCTCGCATCCTCTGGCCGGCCGGGAGCGAGGCGGTGCCATTTCGGCCCGCGCCGACCTGTTCATCGGGCGACCATGGGTGATCTGCCCGCGACCGGGACTCGCGCGAGCAGAGATCAGTGCCGTCGAGGCGATGATCCTGGATCTGGGGGCCACTCCGGTCGAAATGGAGACGAGCGCGCACGATGCCGCCGTCGCGCTCGTGTCTCATACCCCTCAGATCGTCTCCAGCCTGATGGCGAAAAGGCTGGTCTCGTCCTCGGACTCCGCTCTCGGCATCACCGGACAAGGTCTTCGCGACGTCACACGGATCGCGGCGAGCCAGCCCGAACTCTGGGTGCAGATCCTCGGTGCGAACGCCACTGCCGTGGTCGAGATCCTTCGCGCATACCGCAGTGATCTGGATCGCGTGATCGAAACGTTGACCGACCCGTCGGCACCTGGCGCCCGGCGCGCGCTTGCCGAAGAGCTCGCAGAAGGCAACGCAGGTGTGTCCCGGCTGCCGGGAAAGCACGGCCAGGATCGTCGGTACTCGAGGCTCGTCGTCATGGTCGACGACAAACCGGGCCAGCTCGGCCGCCTCTTCGGCGAGCTCGGCGAGATCGGCGTGAACATCGAGGACTTCCGCATGGAGCATTCGCCGGAGGCGCAGTTCGGCCTCGCTGAGATCTTGGTGCTCCCCGAGGCGGAACAGCGCGCGATCGAAGACCTGACCGAGCGCGGATGGAGGCTCGCGGGATGAGCGCCATCGTCGTAGCCGTCGACGGACCCGCCGGGAGCGGGAAGTCGAGTGTCAGCAAGGCCGTGGCTCATCGGCTCGGATTCGCTTACCTGGACACGGGCGCCGCCTACCGCGCGCTCACGTGGTATCTGCTGCGCCGGGACATCGACCCGGTCGACTCACCCGCGGTGATCGACGCGCTTCCGGATTTCGACTACACCATCGGGACGGACCCGGACGGGTACCACGTTCGAGTCGGTGAACGGGACGTGACCGACGAGATCCGTGAATTGCGGGTGACCGCCGCGATCGCTCCGGTCGCACGGCTCGCCGAGGTCCGGGAGACGCTCAACGCGATCTTCCGCCAGATCATCGGGCGCACGTCGCGACCCGGGATCGTGGTCGAGGGTCGGGACATCACGACGGTGGTCGCGCCCGATGCTCCCGTCCGCATCCTGCTGACCGCAGACGAACACGTTAGAATGGCGAGGCGTTCCGCTGAGTTGACAGACCACGCGCCGGATGTGGTCGGTGAACAGCTCAGGATTCGCGACCGGGCGGATTCCCGCGTGGTCGACTTCATGAACGCCGCCGACGGTGTGACCACCGTCGATTCCACCCATCTCGACTTCGATCAAACCGTTGACGCGGTGATCGACGTGATCGAGAGTATTCAGAGCACAGGTTAGGCCATGGCCCGCGAAGAAGAAGACGACGAAAAGTTCCCCGAACTCGACGAGGCGCTCGTTTCGCGCCTGACCGACCTCGACGAGGAGCTCGCCGCTCAGCGCGCTGATGTCTTGCGCACGGGACTCGACGACTACGATCTCGACGAGGTCGACCGCGAGATCCTCGAAGCAGCCGAAGGCGATGTCGACGAGACCATCTATCTGGCCGCGTTGCCGGTTCTCGCGATCGTCGGCCGGCCGAACGTCGGCAAGTCCGCCCTGGTCAACCGCATCCTGGGTCGTCGCGAAGCCGTCGTCGAAGACACGCCGGGTGTGACCCGCGACCGCGTCTCGTATCAGTCGGAGTGGAACGGCCGCCGTTTCACTCTCGTCGACACCGGTGGGTGGGAGCCTGACGCCAAGGGCATCGATGCCGCTGTCGCCGCTCAGGCGGAGATCGCGATCGACCTCGCGGACGCGGTGCTGCTCGTGGTCGACGCGAACGTCGGTGCGACCTCGACCGACGAACGTGTCGTGCGCCTGCTGCGCAAGGCGAACAAGCCGGTGTTCCTCGCCGCGAACAAGGTGGACGATGTGCGTCAGGAGCCGAACGCCTCCGCCCTGTGGTCGCTCGGGCTGGGGGAGCCGTATCCCGTTTCGGCGCTGCACGGCCGCGGTGTCGCGGACCTTCTGGACGTCGTGCTGGAGGCGCTCCCCGAAGAGTCTGCTGTCGCCAAGCGCGAAGTCGGCGGTCCCCGCCGGGTCGCGATCCTGGGACGCCCGAACGTCGGCAAGTCGAGCCTGCTGAACAAAGCGGCAGGGGAGGAGCGCGTTGTCGTCAACGAGCTCGCCGGAACGACGAGGGACCCGGTCGACGAGCAGATCGAGCTGGCGGGAAAGGTGTGGCGATTCGTCGACACCGCGGGGATCCGCCGTCGTGTCCATCTCGCCCAGGGCGCGGATTTCTATGCTTCCTTGCGGACGAGCGCCGCGCTCGAGAAAGCCGAAGTCGCCGTCGTCCTTCTGGATGTGACCGAACCGATCAGCGAGCAGGACGTCAGGATCATCGACCTCGTTCTCGAATCGGGTCGCGCGCTGGTCCTCGCCTTCAACAAGTGGGATCTACTCGACGACGACCGCCGCCGTTACCTCGAGCGGGAGATCGAACAGGATCTCGCTCACGTGTCGTGGGCGCCGCGGGTGAACATCTCTGCGCGAACCGGGCGGCACCTGGAGAAGCTGGTTCCCGCGCTCGAACTCGCGCTCGAATCATGGGATACGCGCATCGCCACGGGGAAGTTCAACGCCTTCCTCGCAGAGCTCACGGCCGCGCACCCGCACCCGGTCCGGGGCGGTAAGCAGCCGCGCATCCTGTTCGGAACGCAGGCTTCGAGCCGTCCGCCGACATTCGTGCTGTTCACCACCGGGTTCCTCGACCCCGGCTACCGCCGCTACATCACGAGGCGCCTGCGCGAGATCTATGGTTTCGAGGGAACGCCGATCCAGCTGAACATGCGGGTGCGGGAGAAGCGGAAGCGCTGAGCGGTCCCCGGCAGGCGTCGCGTGAGGGCGCGCGTCAGGCTGTCACTTCAGCCGTTTCGAAACGCCCGGCACTCACCGCATCCTGAAGCTCGTGGTAGTCAGCGAGAGACTGCTCCGCGTAGGCGAGCGCCCAGTGGGCGATGGCCGAGTCGAACGAGACGCCGGTGCCGAGGTACCCGCCGATGAACGGCGCCGAAGGGCTCTGTGCGTGGGCGCGGGCCAGTGCGGTCCCGCAGGCGTCCACGTAGTCCATGAACGGACGCGGTTCCAGGCTGTCGAGATCGAACGATACGTTGCGGTCGCGGAACTGGCGGACATAGTAGGAGAAGCCCCCGGTCGTCACATGCCCGAGGAACGGATCGGTCACGGATTGCAGGATCCGCTGGCTGGCGGTGACCCGGAAGCCGTGTTCGTCTGGGCCGGCACGACCGGAGAGCGCCGGCGCCACGATCGTCTCGATCTTCCCGAACTCGTTCACCACTGACCGATTGGCCTCCTTGACCTGCAAGACCAGTGCTTCGTCGTTCGGGCCGACGGCGATGCCGATGTAGCAGCGTGTGCCGACGCTGCCCACTCCGACCACTCGCCGCGCCACGTCGGCAAGGCGATACTTCGAGAGGAGGAGCGCGATGTCCGGCGACACGGTCGACTCGTATCGCAGGACGAGCTCGTTGACGAACTCCTCGGCCATGTCGGTGACGTGCGTGAGCACGGGCGGGTCCTCGACGATCTCGAGCCGGCCGTCTGGCGCCCGCACCGTGATCTTGCGGACGACGCGCGCCGAGGTGCGGCGTTCCGCGGCCTTCAGGGCGCGGTCGACGATCTTCTGCGACGACGGTCTTCTTGTGCCGGTGGCACGGGTCACATCGCCCCGCAGGTAGTAGCGGTCGAGCACACTGAGTTCCAGGAACTGCCGGAGCCCGATCCGGTAGGAGGCCGCTGCCTCGAGTGCGGCGGTCTCGACCCGGTCCGCCGAGTATCCGTTGTGCTGAGCCGCGATGACGACGCTCGTCACGAAGCGTTTGAGGTCCCATTCCCAGGGACCGAACGCGGCCTCGTCGAAGTCGTTCAGGTCGAACACGATGCTGCGCTGCGGCGAGGCAAACAGGCCGAAGTTGGCAAGGTGCGCGTCTCCGCAGATGGTGACGTACTGACCGGTGATCGGTTCGCCCGCCAGGTCGGCCGCCTGGATCGCCGCGGTGCCACGGTAGAACGCGAACGGATTCGCCAGCATGCGCTGGACCCGAAG
>FSWU01000112.1_pt1 | contig 18171 bp, 16 predicted proteins | sample 1638061 | NCBI WGS metagenome assembly FSWU01 (sample SAMEA3914788, study PRJEB12502) | metagenome | biome: forest; material: soil | place: Canada | collected 2011-07-03 | depth 0.1 m
CTCGTCTACGTGAGCTCCTGGATGAAATTGCACTATCCGGGCGTGTTCCTCGCAGCCCTGCTGCGCGCCCAGCCAATGGGGTTCTACTCTCCGCGGACCCTGACGGCGGATGCGGTCCGGCACGGAGTAGAGGTGCTCCGGCCGGACATCGGACGCTCGGAAGTATTCCCCGTGCTCGAAGAGCTTCTCCCCGGAACCGGCGGCCCGACCGGCGATGCGACATGCCTCTCCCCCGATCAACCGCCGCCAGGCGATTTCGAACCGAGGATCCCCTTGGACACGATTCGACACCGCCGGGATGGGCGCTACGCCGTCCGTCTGGGATTGGCCGGGATCACCCAGATCGGCGAGAAGGCAGCCGAACGCATCGTCTCCGAACGCGAACAGGGCGGTCCATACACGAGCCTGGCCGATCTCGCCCGTCGCATCGGATTGAACGCCGCACAATTGGAGGCACTCGCCACCGCCGGAGCCTTCGAATCGCTCGGACTGTCACGCCGGCAGGCGATTTGGGAAGCCGGTACTGCGGCCCAGGAGAAAGCCGAATATCTGAGCGGCACCGCTATCGTCGTCCAACCCCCGCTCCTGCCGTTCCTGAGCCCGGCCGAACAATTGGCCGCCGATCTGTGGGCGACAGGGATCTCCACCGACGATCATCCGCTGCGGTACCTGCGTACCCGGCTCGATGAGCGTCACGTCTACCGCGCCGACCAGCTCCTCGCGGCTGAGTCCGGGCGCAGGATCGAGGTCGGCGGCGTGGTGACACATCGGCAGCGTCCGGCAACCGCCGGCGGCGTCACCTTCCTCAACCTGGAAGACGAGACGGGTCTGGTCAACGTCATCTGCCCGACCGGGGTCTGGAATCGGTATCGGCGGGTCGCCCGCGAGGCGCCTGCGATGATCATTCGCGGCATCCTGGAACGATCCACCGAAGGTGTGGTCAACCTGATCGCCGACCGCCTCGAATCCCTCACCGTGAATGCTCCGGTCCGTTCGCGCGACTTCCACTGAACCTGCAGCTGCCCGGCAACCGGCAACGCAGTGCAAACCGGACCTGGAACCGCGCGAAAACCCTGCGCCTACTGCGCCAGCCGGCGCCGCAGCAGGTCGATCCGGGACTGCAACTGGGTGACACTCGCCTGCGGGACCGCGGGGCCGCCGCACACCCGCCGAAGCTCCGCATGGACCGAACCGTGCTGTTCGCCCGACCGCCGGGCATACAGCCCGACCAGGCTGTTGAGCAGGCTCCGCTGTTCCTTCAGCGTGCGGTACAGCGCCGGAGGAGCCTCCGGCGGTCGCTGCTCCGGTGAACGACGCGACTGACGTACCTGCCGCTGCTGAAGCAGCTCATGCACCTGCTCGGGTTCCAGCAGACCTGGAATGCCGATGAAGTCGAGCTCCTCGTCACTCTCCGGCACCGCGAAACTGCCGAACTCCTCCCCGTCATAGAGAACACGATCGAAGTTCGCCTCCGACCCGAGCGCCTCGAAGCTGAAGAGATCCATCAGGCGATCCGACGCCTTCTCTTCCCTGTTCGCCCCCTCGAGGAACGCTTCTTCGGGATATTCGTCGCCGTCGCCGCTCGCCGGCCGATCAAGCGCGTGGTCCCGCTCCGCTTCCAGCTGGGCCGCCAACGCCATCAGCGTAGGAACGTTGGGCAGGAAGATCGACGCAGTCTCACCCCGCCGTCGCGCGCGCACGAACCGACCCACCGCCTGGGCGAAATACAGCGGCGTCGACGCGCTCGTCGCGTACACACCTACCGCGAGCCGCGGAACGTCGACACCTTCGGACACCATCCGGACCGCAACCATCCAGCGGCTGCTGCCCTCGGAGAACGCTTCGATCCGCTCACTGCCCTCCGCCTCGTCGGAGAGCACGACGGTGGCCTCCTCGCCAGTCAAGGACCGCAGGATCGCGGCATACGAGCGGGCAGCCTGCTGATCGGTCGCAATGACCAGTCCCCCTGCATCGGGGATCGAATGCCGCACCTCGGTAAGCCGGCGATCCGCTGCCTTCAGCACGGCCGGGATCCATTCGCCTTTCGGATCCAGGGCGGTCCGCCAAGCCTGTGCCGTGATGTCCTTCGTGTTGCCCTCGCCGAGACGGGCCTCCATCTCGTCGCCCGCACGCGAACGCCACCTCATGTGGCCAGCGTAGACCATGAAGATCACCGGACGCACCACACCGTCTTCGAGCGCTCTGCCGTAACCGTACGCATAGTCCGTCTGGGATGTCCGGATCCCCTTCTCATCGGGCAGATACGTCACGAACGGAATGGGCGCCGTGTCCGACCTGAACGGGGTGCCCGTCAGCGAGAGTCGCCGGGTCGCGCGTTCGAACGCCTCCCGGATTCCGTCGCCCCAGCTCAGCGCGTCACCGCCATGGTGCACCTCGTCGAGGATGACCAAAGTCCGATTGGATTCGATCAGGTCGCGGTGCACGCTGGGCTTCATCGCCACCTGTGCGTAGGTCACGGCCACACCGCGGTAGTGCCGCCCGTAGACGGTGTCACGGTTCGTGAACATCGGGTCGATCCGGATCCCCACCCGTGCAGCGGCATCGGCCCATTGACGCTTGAGGTGCTCGGTCGGCGCGACCACGGTTATCCGGTCGATCACTCGACGTCCCAGAAGTTCCGACGCGAGCCGCAGCGCGAAGGTCGTCTTCCCTGCGCCAGGAGTCGCGGCGGCCAGGAAGTCACGGGGCTCCGTCTTAAAGTAGCAATCCAATGCCTCGGCCTGCCACGCGCGCAGCTTCCCCGCGGTGCCCCATGCGGCACGCTCCGGGAACGAGGGTGACAGGTGCTCAGCAGCGAAGCTCCCGGCCGCGAAGCCCTGATGGGAATTGGGTACGCCGTCGACATCCCGATCCCCGGGCTGGCTGTTCACGTGCGGACCACTCACTTGAATCAAACTTACCGGGTGCCGCCGACACCCCCATCACGACGAGCAGACGACACGCAACAGACACGACCGTCCGGACGAGCGGAGCAGAATAGAAGGGTGAGTCCGCAACAGCATCCCTGGTCCCGATATGTCGCCGTCGGCGACTCGTTCACCGAAGGGATCGGCGATCCCGAACCCGCCAGCCCGGGCGGCAACCGAGGCTGGGCAGACCGTGTCGCAGAGGTCCTGAGCCGTCAGACCGATGACTTCGCCTATGCGAATCTTGCGATTCGCGGGCGCCTGATCAAGCAGATAGTCGACGAGCAGGTCGAGCCCGCCGTCGCCCTGCGCCCGGATCTCGTGACCTTCTCCGCCGGCGGCAACGATGTCATCAGGCCCGGAACCGATCCCGACATCATCGCGGGAATGTTCGAGGACGCGGTTCAACGACTGCGCTCGGACGGCGCCACCGTCGTGGTCTTCACCGGGGTGGACGTCGGCTTCTCGCCCGTCTTCCGCGGCATCCGTGGCAAGGTCGCCATCTACAACGAGAACGTGAGGGCGATCGCAGAACGACACGACTGCATCGTCGCCGACCAATGGGCGCTGACAGAGATCCAAGACGCCCGCATGTGGAGCCAGGACCGCCTGCACCCCAACGCACTCGGACACCACACGATCGCCCGGATGGTGCTCACCGCACTGAACGTCGAGAACGAGTTACAGCCGCTGAATCCGGAACCGCTTCCGCCCCGGACGTGGCGCCAAGCCCGAGCGGAGGACCTGTCCTGGGCTCGCGAGTACCTGGTCCCCTGGGTGATCCGGCGGATCCGGCACCAGTCGTCCGGCGACCACATCTCCGCCAAGCGACCTGACGCTTCGCCGCTGATTCCGCCGCTCACGTGACGACCCCTGCTGACCTGACGAGCCATCGCTCACCCTGACGACTGTCGCTCGCCAAACGACCATCGCTCGCCAAACGACCGTCGCTCGCCTGACGACCGCGGCCGCCTAACGACCGCGGCCGGTGGGGCCCGCATTGCTGGTTCCGAGCCCGCCCGGATGGACGAGACGCCAGCCGAACCCGGGCCCCGCGATCGCCGATTTCAGGCTGAGCGGAACCGTCTCGGTCGTCCCGTTGACCGTGTACGAGGCGTGACCCACGACGTCGCCGGCCAGACCGAGTGCGACCGGCTTCGCGCTCACCTTGACCGTGATGGGCGTATTCGACCACACAAGCATCTTCTTGTTCTGGGTGGCCACCAGGTCGCTGGAGGACCCCCACATCGTCGTATATGTCCCGAAGCTCTGTCCCTGCTTGGACAGCTCGACCTCGTGGAATCCCGATTTCACGCTTGCGATCAGAGACTTGACCGACGCCCACAGCTGAGCGTGGTCGGAAGCGCCGAGCACTGCTCCCAGAACCTGGAGTTTGGTCGAGCCCACCGTCACATGGGCGGCGAACATCAGGCAATACCCGGCCTGCGTCGTGTTCCCTGTCTTGATGCCGTCGACGCCGTCGACCCCGAGAAGTGAATTGGTGTTCTTCAGCGTTCCCGCGCCCGGTACCGTGGTCTGTTTTGTCGAGACGATCGAGGACAGCACGGGGTTTGCCAGCACCATCTTGCCGATCGCCAGCAGATCAGAAGGATCGCTCACACTTCCCGGATCGAGACCGCTCGCATCGACCAGGTGGGTTCCCGTCAGGCCGTGCTGCGCCAGCCACGCGTTCGCTGCGGTGACGAACGCGGGAATCGAGCCATAAGCCCACGTCGCCAGAGACATCGCATAGTTGTTGGCGCTCGGCAGCAGCATCGACTCGAGTGCCTGCTTCTCCGTCATGGTGGAACCCGCTACGACCGGTGCCCAGGAGCCGTCTTCTGCCTGGACCTGATGGAGTATGTCGACGTCGGCCTGGGTGAAGGTGATGTTCGGACCCTCACCGCCGGCGGCGATCGGCTTCGCGTCCAGCACGAGCAGGGCGGTGACGGTCTTCGTCATGCTTGCGATGGGAACGCTCGCCGTCGACCCGTTGGTCTCTGTGACACCCGGATAGTTGAGCACGGTCACGGCGCTGCCGCCGTAGGTCGGCCACGACAACTGCGCGGAGGGTTGCGTGAGAGCCGCCGTCTGATCCGACGAGAGGGTCGTCTCCGGCAACGGCGCGACTACCGCACTCGTCACGTAAATAGCGGCGGCGAGGAGGACAGCGAGCACACTGAACACCGCAAGCCTGCGCCGGCGGTATTTGGCGCGACGACTAAGGCGTTGGGGCGCACCGGTCACCCGACCATGGTACTTGTCCAATCTCTGATTACCCGCCAACGAGCAACCGCGTGACGGATATCCACCTCATCGGCCCCTCAGCTCCCACAGCACGACTGCGCTCGCGGCAGCGACGTTCAGGGAGTCGACACCCCGGAGCATCGGGATGGTCACGACGGTGTCGGATGCGTCCAGCGCATGGCGCGTCAATCCGTCGCCCTCCGTCCCGAAGACGATGGCGATCCGTTCAGGAGCGTCCGCGGCGAAACGGTCCAGGTCGACGGCGGCGTCGTCAAGTGCAAGCGCCGCGATGTGAAAACCCGCTTCGTGGAGAAGACCGGTTGCTTCGTCCCACTCGGGCAACCGCGTCCACGGCACCTGCAGCACAGTGCCCATGCTCACGCGCACGCTGCGTCGGTACAGAGGATCGGCACAACGGGGCGTGACGAGGACCGCATCCGCGCCGAGGGCGGCGGCCGAGCGAAAGATGGCGCCGACGTTCGTGTGGTCGACGATGTCCTCCAGCACGACGACACGGCGCGCATCGGCGAGGAGGTCCCTCGGCTCAGGGAGGACGGGCCGATGCATCGACGCAAGCGCGCCGCGATGAAGATGGAATCCTGTGAGCGATTCGAGGACCGCGGACTCGCCGACGTATACCGGAACGTCTGGAAAACCCGCGAGGTACGGCTCGACATCCGGCAGCCACTTCTCGAGGACGAGCACCGATCTTGGGCGGTGACCGGCTTCGATCGCGCGCGCGATCACCTTCGTCGATTCGGCGATGTACAGCCCGCTCTCGGGCTCCTGCGTGCGCCTCAGCGCCACGTCGGTGAGGCGGGAGTAGTCGTCCAGTGCTGGATCCGCCAGTGCGTCGATCGGTATCACTCGCATGCGTCAACATTGCCAGTCCCTCGAAACATTCTCGAAAACTTGGACGTTTAGACTCAGCAGATATCCGCGGTCATCTTTCCGCGGTGCCCGTAACGCGGAGGTGGGCGATGCCGGAGGCGGTGGCAACGGTCGCGACGACGAGCACGGACCTGGAACTCGACCAGGCGGCCGACCTCCTGCGCGGGCGACGCGTAGTGGCCCTGACCGGCGCGGGGATCAGCACCGATTCCGGGATCCCCGATTACCGGGGCGAAGGCGCACCGAAGCGCGATCCGATGAGCTTCCAGCAATTCATCAGCGCTGACGCCTACAGCAAGCGCTACTGGGCCGGCAGCCACCTGGGCTGGGCGCGGTTCCGCGATGCGAGGCCCAATGCGGGGCATCGCGTGCTGGCAAGTCTCGAGCTCGAAGGGGTCGTCACGGGTGTGATCACGCAGAACGTGGACGGCCTCCACACCCAGGCAGGATCCCGGCGTGTCGTCGAACTCCACGGTTCGATGGACCGCGTCGTGTGCCTCAACTGCGGACAGGTCTTCGCCAGAGCCAGCATCTCCGCAAGGATCGACGAAGCGAATCCGTGGCTCGAGCGCCCGGAAGCGGTGGAGATCGCACCTGACGGGGACGCGATCGTCGCCGAGGTCGACCGTTTCGTTGTCCCGCGCTGCACGGTCTGCGGCGGAAATCTCAAGCCCGACGTCGTCTTCTTCGGCGAACTCATTCCGCTCGAGAGATTCCGTGAAGCGACCTCGCTCGTACAAAGCGCCGACGCGATGCTCGTCGCCGGCTCATCGCTCGTCGTCAACTCTGGGATCCGTCTGCTGGAGCAAGCGCGGCGCCGCAGGATCCCGATCGTCGTAGTCAACCGCGGCATGACCAAGGGCGATGCGCGCGCAAGCATTAAGCTGGACGCGGGAACATCGGAGACGCTCGCAGGCCTCGCCTCCCGCCTGGTGGACTAGCACTGCCGGACTGGCACTGCCCGGACTAGCACTGCTGGACTAGCACTGCCGGACTGGCACCGCTGGACTGGCATTGCTCGCCTGGCCGCGACGCGTCAGGTGAAAGGACGCGCGTGACCAGAATCTCCCTCGTACGGCACGGTCAGACCGATTGGAACCTGACCCGCCGGATTCAGGGCTCGAGCGACATCCCGCTGAACGACACCGGCCGCGCTCAGGCCAGAGTGACCGGGTCGATCCTCAAGCGACGTCACTGGGACGGAATCTTCACCAGCCCGCTGGGCCGCGCGCGGGAGACGGCAGAGATCATCGCGTCGGAGGCGGGACTCACGTCCCCGACCGATATCGAAAGCCTCGTGGAGCGGAATTACGGAGAGGCCGAGGGACTGACCGGAGAGCAGATCCTCGCCCGGTACCCGGACGGAGCGAGCATCCCCGGTCAGGAATCACGCGAGGACGTCGTCAGACGCGCGATGCCGGCGTTGCTCGAACTCGCCGAACGCCACCCGGACTCCGATTTCATCGTGGTCAGCCATGGCGCCGTCATCAGCTCCCTGGTCAGAAAGCTCTCCGATCACACGCTTCCCCCGCCCGGGGAAGTGATCGCAAACGGTTCGATCCACGATTTCAGCATCCGCGACGGCTCGCTCCGGCTCGACCGCTTCAACGCGAGCGAGGACGACCGGGACCTGTTCACGGCCGCCGTGAGCTGACCCTGCGGACCCCTGTCTCCTCCAGCGTGCGGAGCAGCTTCTCCGCGGAATCCCGCCAGCTGTAAGCGGCCGCGCGCAGCCGCCCGAGAGCGGAACGCGATGCCCATACCTGCGGCTCCTCGAGCAGCCGGACCTCGCGCGCGAGTGCGACCGCATCGTCCGCGGGGAAATACGCGGCCGCGTCACCCCCGATTTCGCGGAAGATCGGAATGTCGCTGACGATCACCGGAGTTCCGAGCCCCATCGCCTCGACGAGTGGGATGCCGAAGCCTTCGTCGTGCGAGGCCGTCACCAATGCCGTCGCCTGCAGGAGCACGCGCGTGTACGTGTCGTCGCTCACGCCGCCGTGGAAGACGATTCGCGCCTGAGGGCTCAGCGCTCTCAGGCGCTCCTTCTCCGGTTCGGTGATCTTGCTCATCAGGTGGAGTTCGTAGTCCGGAAGCAGACCCGCGGCGCGGACCAGCGTATCCACGTTCTTGTACGGCATGAATGAGCCCATATACACGAGGATCCGGTCCACGGGCGCCGTGCGGGATTCTGCCACGGCGCGTAGCCGCTCGGGAACCGCCGCCGCGTTCGGGACCACGCTGACGGGTTTCCGGGTCAGATGGTGCTCCGCGATGAGCGCCTTGGTCGTCTCGGAAACCGCCACGACCGCATCCGATCGGTTCAGCAGCATCCGCTGGGGCCACCACGAAAGGTGGTAGAGCCGCCATAGCAGCCGCACCGGAGCCGGCAGATCACGAGGCGGCGTCCGGTGCCGGTAATAGATCAGGTCGTGGACGGTCAGCACGAGACGGTAGTTGCGGCCGAACCCGCCCATCGTCTGCATCGGAGTGTAGACGACGTCGGGCTGCAAGCGGCGGACCTGCCGTGCGACCCACGGCTCGCGGGCACTCGTGGGACTGCTGACCATCTCCCAGGGCTGATCCGGCAGCATCTCCAACTGGCGATGATCGTTGATCAGCATGATCACGGGATGAAGCCTCGCCAACTCCGCCACCAGATTCGCGGTGAACCGGCTGATCCCGTCATGCCGATCGATGCGCGTGTACCGGCAGTCGACGACGATCCTCACCGCGGATCCCTGGCGAGGAATCCGGTGATCAGTTCGGCCGCGCGCTTCGGCGTCTCGTAGTGGATCAGGTGGCCCACCGACGGGATGACCTCGAGCTCAGCGTGGGGGAACAGCGTCACAAGACGCTCCTGCGCCGACAGAGGCGTGATGTCATCGCGCTCCGCCGCGACAAGCAGCGTGCGTTCGGGGATCAGCGCCGCATACTCGCTCACGTCGTGTCCGACGGAGGCGCGGAAGGCCTGCAATACCGTGTCCCGATCCGCGAAAGCACTGAAATACTGTGCGTGCTGACCGTGGATCCAGAGCCGGAGGTCCCGGTCCCGCGTCTTGGCCATCGCCTCGCTCATTCCGCGGACGATCGCGCGATTCTTCAGAAGTGCGAAGCCCGCTCGCTCGGGAAGAGCGGCTCCGAGCCAGTAGTAGAAGATCGCCAGACGGGTTCCGAATGCGCGCGGGCCCTTCAGTGCAGGTGCGCCGATCGGGTTGACGAGCACGACGTCGTCGGGTGCGAGCCGCTGAGCAGAGGACCGATCAGCGTCGGACGGACTAGGTTTTGGCTGACCGGCGAGAGCGGCCGCGACGACGATCGAGCCGAACGAGTGTCCGAGCAGGACGAATCGTCCGTGGAGGTCCAGTGAGCTCACGAACTCACGCAACCAGGCGGAATAACCGTCGATGTCATGGCGAATCCCCGTGAGGGGTTCCGAACTCCCGAATCCCGGAAGATCGGGCGAGACGATGCGCACACCCGAGAGCTGAGCGACGATGGGTTCGAGGCCGTGATGGTCCCCCCGGAAACCATGAACCATCACGATCGTGGTCGGAGCGTTCTCGTCTCCGTAATCCCAGAATCGCGTCTGGCTGCCCAGCACCGACACGGTCCGCTCTCGTAGCGGAACGCGATCAAGCTGTGATTGATACGGAGATGGTGCGATCATTACGGCAAGTCTATTCAGCGTACATACGCCGTACATACGCCGAACGTTCGGCGCGCGCGTTTACGATGCAGGAACACAGTGCAGTGTGGTCCTAAACTCGTAGGACTGCAATCGCTTACATTCGCCAAACAGGTGCCGGAGATGAGTTCCGCGACGCCGATCTGACCGCCACAAGGAGAATCGTGACGTTCACTGCACCGATCCAGCTGCCCGGGCTCACGCTCGACCCGCAGTGGTATCGCCGCGCCGTTTTCTACGAGGTGATGGTGAGGTCATTCGTCGACAGCAACGGCGACGGCACCGGGGACCTCGCGGGCCTGATCTCGAAACTCGATTATCTGCAGTGGCTCGGCGTCGACGCCCTGTGGCTGCCGCCGTTCTTCATGTCACCACTGCGCGACGGAGGCTACGACGTCTCCGACTACAAATCGATCCTGCCCGAGTTCGGGACGATCGAGGAGTTCAAGGAGCTCGTCACCAAGGCGCATGAGCGGAACATGCGCGTCATCATCGACCTTCCCCTGAACCACACGAGCGATCAGCACGAGTGGTTCCAGCAGTCGCGATCCGATCCGGATGGCCCGTACGGCGACTTCTACGTCTGGAGCGACACCGACGAGAAATGGCCGGACATCCGCATCATCTTCATCGACACCGAGGACTCGAACTGGGCGTTCGACGCGGAGCGACGACAGTTCTACTTCCACCGCTTCTTCTCCCATCAGCCGGACCTCAACTTTCACAATCCGGCGGTCCACGACGCCATGTTCGAATTGATCAAGTTCTGGCTCGACCTCGGCGTCGATGGATTCCGCCTGGATGCGCTTCCGTACTTGTACGAATCCGACCAGGGCAATGGTGAGGGCGAACCGGAGACGCACGAATTCGTCAAGAAGCTCCGGTCGTGGATGGATCGTGACTACCCCGGTCGCGTCATGATCGCCGAGGCGAACCAGTGGCCACGCGAGGTCGCCGCGTTCTTCGGTTCAGAGGAGGAGCCGGAATGCCACATGGCCTTCGACTTCCCGGTCATGCCCAGGATCTTCTATTCGCTCCGTGCACAGCAGGCGGGCGAGCTGATCCGGATGCTCTCGGAGACGACGGACGTGCCGGCTACGGCCGGGTGGGGCGTGTTCCTCCGCAATCACGACGAATTGACGCTCGAGATGGTGAGCGAGGAATATCGGCAGGCCATGTACGGCTGGTACGCCTACGACCCGAGGATGCGCTCGAACATCGGCATCCGCAGGAGATTGGCACCCCTGCTCGACAATTCGCGCGCCGAACTCGAACTGGCGCACGCCATCCTCTTCTCACTTCCCGGCAGTCCGTTCTTGTACTACGGCGACGAAATCGGGATGGGCGACAACATCTGGCTTCCCGACCGAGACAGTTCGCGCACCCCGATGCAGTGGACTCCCGACCGCAACGCAGGATTCTCGACGGCGGACCCCGGCAAGCTCTATCTGCCCGTCGTCCAGTCCCTCGTGTACCACTTCAACCAGATCAACGTGGAGTCCCAGCTGGCGCAGTCCCGATCGCTGCTGCACTGGATCCGCAACGTGATCTATGTGCGCAAGGCGCACCCTGCGTTCGGCCTCGGCTCGCTCCGGGTGATCGAGACCAACCACGAGTCCGTTTTGGCCTTCGTCCGCTCCTACCCGGGCAGCGGCACCATGTGGGGGGATCAGGCGGAGGACATCCTGTGCGTCTTCAGCTTCTCCCACAACCCTGTCGCAGTGACCCTGGAGGCGCCGGAGCTGGCCGGAGGCACGCTTTACGACCTGTTCGGAGGCGCGCAGTTCCCCACTGTCGCGGAAGACGGAAGGTTCAGTCTGACGCTCGGAACTCAGAGCTTCTACTGGTTGCACATCGAACCTCGCGCCTGAGCGCGGCCGGAACGGCTTCTGGTCGTGGCCGGAAGCGGCGTGCACGAGAGTCAGCCCCGGGCGACCGGGAGCGGCGGGATCTGTCCGGGTCGGCACCTCGGCCTGACAGCCACACCGGCGCGGCCGAAGCCCGATGACGGTGGTCGGATTTAGTCTTCGAGTATGAGCAATTGGCACGAAGAACTGGGTGTGTTCGACCTCGAGACCACGGGGGTGAACGTCGATACGGCCCGAATCGTGTCCGCTCACGTCGGCGTGATCGACGACACCGGAACCATCGTCAACCGCTTCGACTGGCTGGTCGATCCCGGTGTCGAGATTCCGCCGCAGGCGACCGCCGTCCACGGAATCACCACCGACCGGGCGCGCAACGACGGCCGTCCTGCCGCGGAAGCCGTCGCCGAGATCGTCGCGGAACTCCGCACCCTCTTCGAGCGCAACGTGCCAGTGGTGGCATACAACGCGCCGTACGACTTCTCGCTCCTGCATCGCGAGGCGGTGCGATACGGAGTCCTGCCGCTCGAATCGCCCGCGCCCATCATCGACCCGCTCGTCATCGACAAAGCCGTCGACAAGTATCGACCCGGCAAACGGACCCTCGAGATCACCGCTGCCCACTACGGTGTGGATCTCCTCGCCGCCCACGATGCGGGGGCCGATGCGATTGCCGCCGGGCGCGTCGCGCAGGCGATCGCGCGCGAACACGCCGCTGAGCTCGCGCTGGAGGCTGCCGAACTCCACGTGCTCCAGATCAAATGGTCTCGTGAGCAGGCCGAGGATTTCCAGGCGTATATGCGCAGGGTCAAAGATCCCGAGTTCACAGCCTCGGGTGTTTGGCCGCTTCGCTGAGCACGGTCAGGTCGCCGTGAATGATCATGCCGGCGTGATCAGACCGCTATCGCCCGGACAGCAAAACGACCCGGCCCGCCGAGAAGGCGCCCGGGTCGTTGCGGGTGACAGCTACTTGCTACCGCCGAAGCCCTTGTAGCGCGAGTTGAACTTCTCGACGCGGCCGGCCGAGTCGAGAATGCGCTGCTTGCCCGTGTAGAACGGGTGCGACGCGGAGGAGATCTCGACGTCGATCACCGGGTAGGTGTTGCCGTCTTCCCACTCGATCGTCTTGTCGCTCGAGACCGTTGAACGGGTCAGAAACGTGGCGCCGGACGCGAGGTCACGGAAAACCACCGGCGCGTATTCGGGGTGGATGTCAGTCTTCATGGAGATGTCCTTGGTGATTGTTCGTGAGGCCGATCATATCCGCGGCGTTCGTAGCGGCCGCAAGCTCGTGGCACAGGGCCAGCTACCAATTCTAGCAGGTCCGTAGCACCGGATGCGTCATGCAGGATCAGACGCCGCGCGCGCTGAAACGGCCGCCCGCATTCGACAGTTCGATAGACATCCCGAACGTTTCGCCGAGTCGCTCACCGGTGATCACCTCGTCGAGCCGCCCTTGCGCCATCACGCCTCCGTGACGGAGCAGCAATGCATTCCCGAAACCGATCGGGATCTCCTCGACGTGATGGGTGACCATCACCATCGCCGGCGACCTCGAATCGCTCGCAAACCCGCCCAGGAGCTGCAAAAGCTCCTCCCGAGCGCCTAGGTCCAGGCTCGCGGCCGGCTCGTCCAGAAGCAGCAGTTCCGGATCCGTCATCACTGCTCGAGCGATTTGAACGCGCTTCTGCTCGCCGTCGCTCAACTTGCCGTAGACGCGATCCGTCAGGTCGGAAAGGCCCCACTCCCCTAGCACTCGCCGGGCGCGACGCTCGTCGATGTCCTCGTATTCTTCACGCCAGCGACCGGTGATCGAATACGCGGCCGTCATGACCACGTTCAGCACGGTTTCTTCACGCGGAATCCTCCGAGCGAGCGCGCTCGATACGAAGCCGATCCGCGGCCTCAGCTCGAAGAGGTCGACATGGCCCAGCTGTTCCCCCAGGACGCTCACGGTCCCCCGAGTCGGATGCAGCGCCGCCGCCGCGATCTGCAGCAACGTCGTCTTACCCGCACCGTTCGGTCCCAGGATGACCCACCGCTCGTCGGGTTCGACTGTCCAGTTCACCGAATCGAGGATGGTATTTCCGTCCCGCACGACCGAGACGTCAGTGAGCTTGAGAACGCTTGCCATGCCCATTAGCCTACCGGCCGCCTTCACCTCAGAACGTCGAGGTAGGCCTGCTGTGTCTGCTGGGAGATCATGCTCCAGCTGAACTCGGATTCCACGCGACGGCGCCCTGCAGCGCCCATTTCGGCGGCCAGGACAGGGTCGGATACCACCTCGGTCAAGGTGCGAGCGAGGTCTGCGACGAACCGCTCGGGGTCGCGTGGCGTCCCCGTTCCATCGTCCACCTGGTCGATGGGGACCAGCCGTCCCGTGACGCGGTCCTCGACGACTTCGGGAATGCCTCCCGTTGCCGTTCCGACGACCGGAACTCCGCACGCCATCGCCTCCAGATTCACGATGCCGAGTGGCTCGTAGACCGAAGGACAGACGAAAGTCGTCGCCGCACTCAGCACCGCCGTCAGTTCAGCGTGCGGCAGAAGACGTTCGATCCAGAACACCCCGCTCCGCTCCTCCTGGAGCGATCCGACGAGGTCGGTGACCTCCTGCAGGATCTCCTTCGTGTCCGGCGAACCCGCGCAGATCACCAACTGGACTTCCGGCGGAAGGAGGCGAGCGGCGCGCAGCAGATAGGGCAGCCCCTTCTGCCGCGTGATTCGTCCCACGAAGACCACGCTCGGTCGCGATACGTCGATGCCGATGGATTCAGGAAAAGCGGTGTCGTTCGAACGCTGCCAGCGTTCCAGGTCGATGCCGTTGTAGATCACGCGCACCCGGCTTTCGTCGATCGCCGGATAGCAGCGCAGGATATCGCGCCGCATGCCGTTGCTGACCGCGATCACCGCATCCGCCGACTCGAACGCAGAGCGTTCGATCGACTGCGAAACGCGATAGCCGCCGCCCAGCTGCTCCGCCTTCCAGGGACGCAACGGCTCCAGGCTGTGAGCGGTGACGATGTGCGGGATGCCGTGAAGCAGTTTGGCCAGACGACCGCCTTCGTTCGCATACCAGGTGTGCGAGTGCACCAGATCCGCTCCCGCTGAATCCTGCGCGAATTGGAGATCGACTCCCAGAGTCGCCAGTGCCGCATTGGCCTCTGCCAACTCTGCGGGCGTCTGGTAGGCGAACGTGTCGGGCTCAGAGCGGGCTCCGCCGAAGCATCGAACCCGCACCTCGATGTCGCGGCGAAGTGCCCGGACGAGTTCCGCGACATGGACGCCTGCGCCTCCGTAGATCTCGGGCGGATACTCACGGGTAAGCAGATCAACGCGCATGACGTGAACGCTAGTACAGCCTGGGGGCCTGCTCTACTCTGGACCCATGGCAGCGAAAAAGATCTTCGGAATCGTGCTCGCCGGGGGCGAAGGCAAACGGCTGATGCCCCTGACGGCAGATCGCGCGAAACCGGCTGTCCCGTTCGGCGGCCAATACCGGCTGATCGACTTCGCTCTCTCCAACCTGATCAATTCGCAACTCCGCCAGATCGTCGTGCTTACCCAGTACAAGTCCCACAGCCTCGACAGACACGTCTCGCAGACCTGGCGGCTGAGCAGCCTGCTCAATTCCTACATCGCCTCGGTCCCCGCGCAGCAACGGCTCGGCAAGCGCTGGTTCAGCGGTTCGGCCGATGCGATCCTCCAGAGTCTGAATCTGCTGCGCGATGAACGGCCGGACATCGTCGTCGTCGTCGGAGCCGACCACGTCTACCGGATGGACTTCGCGCAGATGATCGAGGCACACATCGCCAGCGGAGCGGATGTCACTGTCGCGGCGATCCGTCAGCCGATCGGCCTCGCGGACCAGTTCGGCATACTCGAGGTCGATCCGGAGAACCCGGAGTCGATCCGCGCATTCCGCGAGAAACCGAGCGACCCGATCGGCCTTGCGGATTCGCCTCACGAGGTCCTCGCGTCCATGGGCAACTACGTGTTCAACGCCGACGCGCTCATCGACGCGGTCGTCACAGACGGCGATCTCCCCGGCTCATCACACGACATGGGCGGCGACATCGTGCCGTTCTTCGTAGAGCGCGGGAGTGCCGGCGTGTATGACTTCAGTCGCAACGACGTTCCGGGCGCGACCAGTCGCGACCGGAACTACTGGCGTGACGTCGGGACGCTCGACTCCTTCTTCGAGGCCCATCAGGATCTCATCTCCGCCCTTCCGATCTTCAACCTCTACAACCGCGAATGGCCGATCTTCAGCCAGCAGCTCAACTCGCCGCCCGCCAAGCTGGTTCGCGACGGACGTGGAGCGCTCGGGTCCACGATCGACTCTGTGGTCTCGCTCGGCTCCGTCATCTCCGGAGCGCACCTGGAGCGGAGCGTTCTCGGACCCTGGGCAAAGGTGGAGTCCGGCGCCCGGGTGATCGATTCCGTGGTCTTCGATCGAGCCGTCATCGAGCCGAACGCGTTCGTCGGACGAGCCATCCTCGACAAGGACGTGGTGGTGACTTCCGGTGCCAAGATCGGCGTGGACGCCGAACGCGATCGGGCTCGAGGATTCACTGTCACCGACTCCGGCATCACCGTGGTGGGCAAAGGGGTCCATGTCGTACCGTGACTCCCCCCGTTTCCTCGTCGTGCTCGACGCGGATTCGACACTGATCCAAGACGAAGTCATCGAATTGCTTGCGGAAGAGGCCGGCTCGAGAGCCGTGGTCGCCGACATCACCGAGCGGGCCATGCGAGGCGAACTCGATTTCGCGGACAGCCTGCGAGCCAGAGTCGAGACGCTGAAGGGAACTTCGTGCAGCGCCTTCGACCTCGTCGGCGGACGCGTGCGGGTCACTGATGGTGTCCCCGAGCTGATCGCGACCGTTCAGGCCGCCGGCGGCCGCATCGGGGTCGTGTCCGGCGGCTTCCACGAGGTCCTCGACCCGCTTGGCGCGAGATTGGGACTCGATTTCTGGCGGGCGAATCGACTCGAGGTCGCAGCCGGTGCACTCACCGGCGCCGTCCGTGGCGACATCGTCGATGCCCAGGCAAAAGCGGACGCACTCGCCGAGTGGGCGCGCTCGTGCGGAATACCGCTCTCGCAGACGATCGCCATCGGAGACGGCGCCAACGACCGCCTCATGATGAATGCCGCGGCGCTCGCCGTCGCGTTCAACGCGAAGCAGGTGGTCCGGGATCACGCCGACGTAGTCGTCGACGGCCACGACCTGAGCCAGGTCCTCCCCCTGCTCGGACTCCGCGGCTGAGTCTTCGCCTACGCTTCAGTGCCCCATCCCGAGGCCGCCGTCGACGGGGATGACCGCACCCGAAATGTATGCGGCATCGTCGCTCGCGAGCCATGCGACGACCCGAGCCACCTCATCCGCCGTACCGTAGCGACCGGCGGGAATGGATTTCTTGTACTCGGCCTGTTGTGCTTCGGAAAGCTCCGCAGTCATGTCGGTCTCGATGAAACCGGGTGCCACGACGTTCGCAGTAATGCCACGAGCACCGAGCTCACGAGTGATCGAGCGTGCGATTCCCACCAGGCCGGCTTTCGATGCCGCGTAGTTCACCTGACCGGGGGAACCATAGAGGCCGACGACGCTGGAGATGAGGATGATCCGCCCGAACCTCGCCTTCAGCATGCCTTTGGAGGCACGCTTCACGACCCGGAACGAACCGCCGAGATTCGTCGAGACGACGTCATCGAAATCGTCCTCGCTCATCCGCATCAGCAAGGTGTCACGGGTGATCCCTGCATTGGCGACGACGACCTCCACCGGCCCCAGGGAGGCCTCGACCTCGCTGAAGGCGTTGTCCACAGCCGCTGCGTCTGTGACATCCGCGCGCACCGTCAGCGTGCCCTCAGGGCCTTGTCCGCTGCGGGCCGTCACGGCGACGCGATGCCCCTGAGCGACGAACTCGCGCGCGATGGCGTAGCCGATTCCTCGATTGCCGCCGGTCACGAGCACGGTGCGTGGTGTTGTCATCCGGAATACCTCCCTGCGCGAATCCGGGCTCATCCCAGTTCGCAAGCGCGTATCAGTTTATTGCGGCTATGGACGTAGTCTTAAACGTGACGGGCCGTCAATGAGGGGCCCACGAAACCGGTAACGGATATGAAGCAGCAACAGTCGATCACCTCTCTTCCCCCTTCGCCGGACGCGGACCGGCACAGCCGGATGCTCAAATACGGCATCATGATGGGAATCCGCGTGATCTGCCTGTTCGTCGTGTTCCTCGTCCACGGCTGGTGGATCGTCATCCCCGCCCTCGGAGCCGTCTTCCTTCCGTATTTCGCCGTTGTCATCGCGAACGTCGGATCCAGCCGCTATGAAGCGGAAGTCGAACGTCCGGGCAGCGTTCTGCCCTACCGCGACCCGGAAACGCCGGGAATGCGTGGACAGGCCCGCGACTCGGGAGGCGCCGGCGCTGCTGGAGCCTCGGAAGACACCCGGAATGCGGGCGAGGATCGCGAGTCCGCAGACCCGGCAGGCCGCGCTGATTGGTCGGACCACGCAGACCGAACAGATCCGGCAGATCGAGC
>FSWU01000099.1_pt1 | contig 17781 bp, 12 predicted proteins | sample 1638061 | NCBI WGS metagenome assembly FSWU01 (sample SAMEA3914788, study PRJEB12502) | metagenome | biome: forest; material: soil | place: Canada | collected 2011-07-03 | depth 0.1 m
GGGTAGCAGCATCAGCAGCGGTGGCAGCAGCATCAGCAGCAGCGGATGACTCGCCCCCACCAGTCGACGATGCGACCGCTGGTAGTCCTGCCACCGTCAATGCTCCTGCGAGGACTGCCCCTCCGATTGCTGCAAGCGCGAGGATCCGGAAAAGCGCGCGGTGGAGGCTCGTCGCACCGTCCACTTCATCCATCGTCCGCTTCCGATCAGCCCGACGCCCGAGCCGGCTCGTCGCCCGCGGCGTGTTTCCCAGGCTACTGAGCTTGATCGACCGGAATGGGAGGCGACCGTGCCGTGGAGTCGTATTCTGCGAGAATTCGAAGAAAGCGCTCTCAGTAGACTGTAACTCGGTCGGTTCAGCGATCGCTCGAGTGCTCGTTGAAGCCCAGCGTTCAAGACAGGTTCGGGAAGAGGAAATCAAGCATGGAATACCGGTATCTCGGCAACAGTGGTCTGAAGGTCTCCGAGTTGACCTATGGCAACTGGCTCACACACGCGTCCCAGGTCGAGAACGAAACGGCAATCGCGTGCGTCCACGCTGCGCTCGACGCCGGCATAAGTACATTCGACACAGCCGACGCCTACGCGAATACCGCCGCCGAAGTCGTCCTCGGCGATGCTTTGAAGGCTCAGCGGCGAGAATCGCTCGAGATCCTCACGAAGGTCTACTGGCCGACCGGGGACCGCGGGCACAACGACACCGGACTATCGCGAAAGCACATGATGGAGTCGATCAACGGGTCGCTCCGCCGCCTGCAAACCGACTATGTCGACGTCTACCAGGCGCATCGTTTCGACTACGAGACGCCGTTGGAAGAGACCATCCAGGCATTCGCCGACATCGTGCGCGCCGGAAAGGCCCTCTACATCGGTGTCAGTGAGTGGTCTGCAGATCAGATCCGCGCGGGTCACGCACTCGCAACCCAGCTCGGCGTTCAGCTTGTCTCGAACCAGCCCCAGTATTCAATGCTCTGGAGGGTCATCGAAGCAGAGGTGATCCCCACGTCCAAGGAGCTCGGAGTCTCGCAAATCGTATTCTCCCCCGTCGCGCAAGGCATCCTCACAGGCAAGTACAAGCCTGGCGCACCCCTTCCGGCCGGGAGCCGAGCGACCGACGAGAAGGGCGGCGCGAGCATGATCAAGCGCTGGCTGCAAGACGATGTGCTCAATGCAGTAACGGCTCTGGAACCGATCGCAGCCGAGTTCGGGCTGACGACCGCCCAGCTATCACTCGCCTGGGTTCTCAGCAACGAGAACGTCGCATCCGCGATCATCGGCGCCTCCCGGCCTGAGCAGGTCACGTCGAACGTAGAGGCGTCGGGGGTGAAGCTCACTGCCGACGCGTTGGCCTCGATCGATGCGGCCCTCGGCTCTGTCGCCGAGAAGGATCCGTCGAAAACGCAATCTCCCGCAGAGCGCGTCGCCTGACGCGGAGACCCCATTTCGGCGAATGACAGGTGTCCCATCGCTGAATCCAGGGGTCGAGCGTAGGCTCGGGTTATGGCATTGCTGCAAGCTGGCACCGGTTCACTTGAGGAGTGGGTGCTCGCGCAGCGGTGGTACGCGGGCAAAGGAACAGCGCCCCGGCTCCGTGAAATCGGCTCGTGGCGTCTCCCGGGAGACCAGGAGACGGAGACTCGGGTCGCGCTTCTCCTGGATGAAAGTGCGACGCCGGCTGAGTTGTATCAGGTTCCGTTGACCTTACGAGGGACTCGGCTCCCGGATCTCGACTCGGCGCTGATAGGGAGGGTTCGATCCGAGGACGGCTCGGAACGCTTCCTCTACGACGGGATGCACGATCGCTTGTTCGCGCGCCAATTGCTTGAACTGATCGTGAAAGGTGAACGCGCTGACGGCGATCACGCCAGCGCCGCGGGAGTCCCTCTCGGTGCCCTCGAACTTGCGGAGTCCATCTCGGAGGTTGTGAGCGGCGAGCAGTCGAACACGTCCGTGGTTTTCCGGTTCGAACGTAAGAATCTGCCTCAGGAGGAAAGTCGCGATACACTCGCGTTCTCCAATCCTGACCCCCAACCTGCCCACGAACACGGGACTCGATTCACCGAGCTGACCGCGGCCGGGAGGCCCCACGCGGTTGTATGCAAACTGTTCCGCATCCTCCATGCCGGCGTGAATCCGGATGTCGAGTTGCAGTCGGCGCTGACCGCGGCGGGTTCGCTGCGGGTACCCGAGACGATCGGCAGCGTCGTCGGCCGGTGGCCAGACCACAATTCGCCCGGGTCCGAAGCATTCGGTCATCTCGCGTTCGCCCAAGTGTTCGTAGAGGGCGCGAGAGACGCCTGGGCGCTTGCGCTCGCGGCGGCTCGAACCGGTCAGGATTTCAGCGAGTTCGCCGAAGAGATCGGCCGAGCGACAGCGGAAATACATCGCAGCCTCGCATCGACATTGCAGACGAAGCGTTCAACTGACTCCGAGGTTCGCACGATCGAGGCCAGGTGGCACCAGCGACTCACGTCGGCCATTGCGGAAGTCCCGGTCATCGAGCAGTTCGAGCATTCGATCGCGCGAGTCTATGACACGGCGGCAGCGGTCGAATGGCCCGACCTGCAACGTATCCACGGCGATCTTCATCTGGGGCAAGTGCTGATCACCCCGGGCGGACGCTGCGTCATCATCGATTTCGAGGGTGAGCCGATTCGTCCGATCGTCGAACGAGCTCAACCAGACCTCGCCTTGCGCGATGTCGCAGGCATGCTGCGCAGCTTCGACTACGTGAAAGGCGCGCTACCGGACGCTCCGGGAATCGCCGAATGGACCCACTCGGCCCGCCGCGCTTTCCTGGACGGCTACATACTCAGCAGTGGCGACAACCTTCGCGCACATCGCGAGTTGCTCGACGCGTTCGAGATGGACAAGGCCGTCTACGAGGCCGTCTATGAGAGCCGCCACCGGCCGACATGGCTGCCGATCCCCACCGAGGCGATCGCGCGACTTGCGGAACGGCAAGAAGGCGCCGACAGTCCAGAACCCGCCGCTGAGCACTGACAGGGACACGAGCAGGAACACCAACTGCCGCCGACCCCACCCAGCGCGACACCCTCAGTGAGCTCCCACCGTCGTGATCAACGCCGATTGTCTCCCCTAGTTCGAGCCCACCTTCTTCTCATAGGCAGCCTCAACCGCATTTGAGAAATCGCTGGCAGAGGTGAGTGACCCGTTGTATTGCGTGCCGTCGATAATCACCGTCGGCGTCCCTGTCACGGCCTTCACATTCGAGTTGGGGAGCGGACCCTTGAGCGCACGGCTCGTAGCGTCGCCGACCCAGGTCCGGAACGTCTCCCCGTTGATGCAAGCCGGAATCTTGGCGTTGTCCGCGCCCGCCTTTTTCACGAGCGATACCAGTTTGGCGTTCGTGAGACCGGTCGTGCCCTCTTTTGGCTGGTTGGCGTAGAAGACCTTGTTGACGGCAAGATACTTGTCCGGCTCGTAGTTCGCGACGCAAGCGGCAGCGTTGGCGGACCGGGTCGAGTAGTCGGTGCCGTCAGACGACGAATCCAGGATCGCGATCGGATGAATCTCCAGGGTCGCAACTCCGGCGGTCACCCACTCCATCATCTGCGTCTCGTTCGTCGTCTCGAACTCGTCGCAGTAGGGGCACTGATAGTCGATATAGGTGACGATGTTCACCGTCTTCGAATGAGCGTTCACGTCGGTCGGCACCGGCTTCTCTCCGGCCTTCAGCCCGGCCGTCCGCGTGGCAGTGATCGTCTTGCCGTTCCCTGTGAGGAGGATTCCGTCGCTGATCATGTTCTTGGGGCCGGCTGCACTGGCCTGTGCGCCGCCGACGCCGTTGAAGATGACGACACCGACAACCGCAAGGACTGCGAGAATCGCCACGATGACGACGCCCTGTGTGATCCGGCGGTTCCTCAGCTTGCGCTTGCGTTCCGCTTCGCGCTGAAGTCGCGCTTTCTCCCTGGCTGCATCGCGACGGGCTTTCTTGCCCTGCGCACCATCGTCAGGTTCGTCCGGATTCTGGGCGTTATTGCGGCCATTGTTCTTGCCGTTGCTCATTGCGGTCCTGTCAGTCGAGCCAGCTTGTCACGGATCAGCAGGCAGTAACCCGCCACGGATTCGATCCTGAACTTTCAGGAAAAGACGCGGATGCTTCCCACGGTGCGGTTCAGGTGAGCGAGAAGCGCCAAGAAGGGGCCAATCATCCTGAGGGTGTAAACCATCGCCGTGATGTGGGTGTAGTCGGCGATCGCGAAAAGACCGATACCGATCACGCCGAGGATCATGGCCAAGACCAGACTCCTCATCGTCGTCATGGCGGGAGCAGCGAAACCCACGCACGCGAAGATGATTCCCACATCGATGACGAACGCACGGCTCGCCGGATCCGCGAGATGCGCACCGACGATCCATGCCGCGATCGCCACGATCCAGAAGATGACGAAGAGGCCACCGCCGAGTGCTCTGGCGGGTTGTCTGCTGCTGGCTGAGAGCGCCGTCATTCGATTTCACTCCTCGAGTTCGTCTGGCCGTTCAATGGTATCCCAATCAGTATGGTGCTCAGTATTGTGCTCAGTGTGCGGCTGGCTGCGCGGCCGGCAGCGCGGCTGGCTGCGCGGCTGGCAGCGCGGCTAAGCCACGACGGGCCGCTCACATACCCGGCGCACGCTCCACTCAGGTTCGGTTCACGACTCGAAACGGGGTCAGCTCACGGTGCTACGCGAATTCCGTGCAGGTGCAGGATAGAGGCAGCAGAATCATCAACGGATCTTCGAGGAGGGCACATGGCTCAGATCGAGGTCGGAACGGTCTCGTACACCGTGTCGGCGGACTTCTATGCGCGCGTCGGAGCGGACTTCGATACCGAAGGGGTCGACGACGACATCCTCGCCGAGCTCAACCGTCTTGCACCGATGGGCGTGACGATCGAGCGTGACGGACGAGTGCTCGCCGATGACGATGTCGCGGAAGCGGCGCGGTCGGTCGACTGGGATGCGCTGCTGGCACGCATCGACATCGATCAGATCCTGGCCGATCACGCGCGCTGAGCCGCAATTCGCGAAGGCGCCGGGATGTGCCTGGCCGATTACCGCGGGCGTTGAACTCGCGCGGACTTTTCGAGTCCGCGGCAAGAGTAACTTGGGGAGCATGTTCCGCAGTTTCGTAGCAATCGGCGACAGCTTCACTGAGGGTGTCGGCGATGACCTTCCCGACGGACGCGTCAGGGGGTGGGCCGATTTTGTCGCGCTCGGCCTCGCTGCAGCTGAGGGGCCAATCGAATACGCCAACCTAGCCATTCGCGGCCGCAAGCTCGGACCGCTTCTCGACGAGCAGCTGAAACCGGCCCTCGAGCTAGGCCCAGGTCTGATCAGCATGAACGGCGGCGGCAACGATGTGATGCGTCCGCGCGTCTCCATTCCGGATATCGCACAGTCCATGATCGATGCCGTGCGAACCGCCGTCGCCGCGGGCGTGCCCGTGGTCCTCCTGAGCGGTGCCAACCCAAGCGGGCACCTTCCGGGTGGGCGCCTGGTACAGCGACGCGGCGACATTCTCGAGGCGGCGGTGACTTCTCAGCTTCCCATCGAGGGCTCCGTGTATGTCGATAACTGGATCGATGCCACGCTGGCGGGGCGGCGGTACTGGTCGCAAGACGGACTCCATCTCAACGCACTCGGGCATGCGCGAGTTGCGAGCAATGTACTGACGGCGCTTGACGTCCCGGTCCCCGAGGAGTGGGGGGTCGAGGCAGTCGCCGCAGAGCCCGACGGACCCCGTGCCCGAAACACCGCAGCCTACTACCGTGATTACGTGCTGCCATGGATCGGCCGCCGCCTCACGGGCCGTTCCTCCGGCGATGGCCGTACGGCTAAATTCGCCCGCTTCGTTCCAGTCACACCTGGCATGGCCATCTGAACCTGCGGGCCGAGGTCAGGCTCCGGTAGTCAGCACTACTTTGCCGAATTTTCCCGACTGCGCCATCCGTGCGTATGCGTCAACGGCGGATTCGAGCGGAAATGTCGAGTCGATCGGGACGGAGAGTCGTCCTGCGGCGAATCCGGGAACGAGGGTGCGTGCGATGCTCCGTGCGATCACGCCCTTTTCTTCGTCAGTGCGGGCGCGCAGAGTCGATCCCATCACCCGTCCGCGCACCGCCATCAATCGCCCGAGCGAGATCGGCACGCGCGCGCCGGCACCGACGCCGATGACAACGATCCGGCCGCCGATCGCCAGCGATCCGACGCGTGCCATGGAGGCATCCCCACCGACCAGCTCGAGTATCACGTCGAACGGACCGTGGGCGGCTTCGTCGCCAACCGCGGCTATCTCGAGTCCCGGAACGAGAGCCGTCAGTTTCTCGCTCGACGCACCGTCCCGCACGCTCGCGACGACGCGCGCACCTGTTGCGGCCGCGACCTGGATCGCGGCCGTGCCGACACCGCCCGTCGCCCCGGTGACGAGCACGCGCTCCCCCGCGATCAACCCGGCCTGCGAGATGAGCGCGTCCCACGCGGTGGTGAACGCCTCAGGAAAGCCGCCGGCCATCAGGAATGCGGCACTGTCGGCAAGGCTCAGGAGAGCTGACGCGCGCACGACCGCTTTCTCCGCGTGGGCGCCACCGCCCACAAGCGCCATGACCCGGTCCCCACGTTGCCAGCCTTCGACGCGGCTGCCCACCTCAGCGATCCGCCCAGCAAGCTCCATTCCGGGCGTGTCCGTCGGCCAGCCGGGAGGCGCCGGATATTGACCGGCGACCTGGTGGAGGTCGGCCGCGTTCAGGCCGGCTGCCACCACATCGACCACGACATCGCCGGCGGCCGGTCTCGGATCGGGTATCTCGTCGACGATCACGTTCTTGTCCCGGATCAGCACTGCACGCATGCTTCCAACGTACCCGTACGATCGCGGCTCGTGCCGCACCCTCAGGTCGGCCGGACGACCTTCGAAGTGGCGAGCACGTTCCCGCCGATGTCTAGTGCTTCGACTGCGGCATAGCGCGCACGACGGACCTTGGCCGCTGTTTCGAATCCATTCCGCACGACCACCGACGCTTCGCGGAGTGAACCCTCGGCGTCGCCGGTCAGAATGCGCCAGCTACGAACTTCGGTCGCACCGTTCCAGCTGGCATACACGATCATCCCGGCATCGGACATCGATCCGGTCCCCCTCGACCCTGTCCTCTTCGACCCCGTCCCGCTCGACCCCGCACCGCTCGAACCAGTCCCGCTCGATTCGACTTCATCCGAGTTATCCGAGTTGCGTACGGCAACATCGGGGACGCTCAACGGTGCCGCGACCCAAGCCTGGCGGAACGCTCGGTAGGAACCCGTCCCCAGGCCGTCGACCCTCAGCACGACCTTCCCGTCGGGCCGATGTTCGGTCACGACCGGTTGCGTACCCCAGCCGAGGATCCAATTGCCGTTGTCGAGGAGGTCCATGCTGCCCATGGCGATACTCAGAAGGTCAGCCGAAAACGCCTTTTGGAGTGTTACCGTGCGCGCCTGCTCGTCGACGTTGACGAGGATCCCACGCGATTTGTCTGAGGACTTGGACGATCGCGAATGGTTGTCGAAGATGCTGAAGGCGCCGTTCGCACGTTTCCGCACATGATGCTGCCAAGCAAACTTGGCTCGCTGCTCGATCGCGAAGTCGCTGCTCTTGCCACCCATCCTCCAGACGATGTCGCCATTGGACCGGTCGATGCAGTAGATCGTGTGCGTGTGACGAGAGCTGATGTACAAGCGGTTCTCATCATCGAAATCGATCGAATTCATGTGGTACGCATCAAACGCATTGGGTGGCGTCTTGCCGTCCGCGTCCGAGGAGTTGCGCACGCTCGCATACGTCTCGTCGACCGGGATGTGCGCCAGTGAGCTCCAGTTGAATAGCACCGCGCCCGTGGCGATGTCGATCTCGCAGATGTGGCAGTCCAGCACGTAACCGTCTTTCGGTCCACCGACCGAACTCAGATCTGCGGCCACCGTCGGGTATGCCGTCAACAGGGCAGTCCCCTGTGGGGTCAAGTGGAACTCGTGCAGGTCTGCTTGCATATCCGGCGCAGCTTGGACGGTCGCCACCCGTTGGTAACTCGTGTCCAGGATGGTGCAGCTGCCGTCGCCATGACCTGAGACGCTCTGTCCCGTCCAGTAGGTGAGGACGGGCTTTCCCTGATATTCCTGCACTCGAAGATCGGTCAGGTTCAGGTCCGTCGGTGCCATCCATACCGGCTCGCCGCGATTGTCCATGATCACGCCGTTGAACCCGTTCGCCTGCGGTTGCACGAGCAGCAGACCGGGTGCGGTCTCCCCCGTCTGCACGCCTGCCATCTTCGACGTCGTAAGGTCAGTGCTCACATAACGTTGGGTCGCTGTCGCAGGCTTCGAAGTCGTCGGCGCCGAGGTCGCAGGCGCGCTCGAGGGGCGCCTGCTGTCGACGACGATCGCAGTACCGATCAGCCCGACTCCGGCAATTCCGCCCAAGGCGAGAAGACCTCGCCGCGTGTACGTGCGCGATCTGAGATTTCCCGGATCCGCGGCTTTTCCGGGTTCCGAAGCTGCTCGGGATTTCAAGGGGCCCCCGGGTTCCGAAACTTCTCCGGGTGCTCGGGATCTTGCGGGGTCAGATGAGCTTATGTGGTCAGATGAGCTTATGTGGTCAGATGAGCTTGCAGGGCCTGAGGCGCTTCCAGGGTTCGATGAGCGACCACGACGATTGCGAGGTCTCTCATCCGGCATCCCCCATTCGTATCGTCAGATTCTGGGAAGCAGCCATGCGAATCCTGAGTGCTGGGGCGGCCCATTGGAATCCTACTCAGACCGCTCCTTGAAAATAGGCGCATCGCTCGCGCCAGGCACACTTGCGACAAGCACACTCGCGCCAAGCACACTCGCGACAAACACACTCGCGACTAGAGCACGTCTCCGACGTTGTGAACGCGGATGTCATTGGTCGTGCCGGGAATTCCAGGAGGGGATCCCGAGATGATGATCACCTTTTCGCCGTTGACGGCCTTCCCCGTGCGGGTCAGTACGTCGTCCACCTGTGCGACCATCTGGTCCGTGTGAGTCACGCGATCGACGACGAACGATTCGACGCCCCAGTTGAGCGCCATCCGCAGCCGGATCAGCGGGTCGGGAGTGAAAGCCAGGATCGGGATCTTGTTGCGCAGCCGCGACATCCGGCGGGCTGAATCGCCGGACTCCGTGAACACGCAGAGGTACTTGGCTTCGACGAAGTCGGCCACCTCGACTGCGGCGAGGGTGATCGCACCGCTCTGAGTGCGCGGCTTCGTTCCGAGCGGCTGGATCCGTTCCAGCCCGTGCTCTTCGGTCGACACGACGATCCTTGCCATGGTCTGGACGGTGACGACCGGGTATTCGCCCACACTCGTCTCACCGCTGAGCATGACTGCATCCGCACCGTCGAGCACCGCATTGGCTACATCCGAAGTCTCCGCTCGGGTCGGTACCGGCGACGAGATCATCGACTCCAGCATCTGGGTCGCGACGATGACAGGCTTGGCCATGCGGCGCGCCAATTCGACGGCGCGCTTCTGCACGATGGGTACCGCCTCTAGCGGCAGCTCCACGCCGAGATCGCCACGTGCGACCATGATCGCGTCGAACGCCTCGACGATCTCCTCAAGGTTGTCGACGGCCTGAGGCTTCTCGATCTTGGCGATTACAGGGATCTTGCGCCCCTCCTCAGCCATGATCTCGTGGACACGCGAAATGTCTTCCGCCGAACGAACGAAGGAGAGGGCGATCATGTCCGCACCGAGCTTGAGCCCCCAACGGAGGTCCGCCTCATCCTTGTCGGAGAGCGCGGGCACGTTCACGGCGACACCCGGCAGGTTGATTCCCTTGTTGTTCGAGACAGGTCCCGCGACGACAACCTCTGTCGTGACGACCGTGCCGTCCGTCGATACCACACGCACCCGGACCTTCCCGTCGTCGATAAGGAGGAAGTCACCGGCCTTCACATCCTGCGGCAAGCCTTTGAAGGTCGTGGAGGAGATCTCCTTGTTCCCGACGATGTTCTCGGTCGTGATCTTGAAGGTGTCACCGACCTCGAGATGATAGGGGCCGCCCTCGAACTTTCCGAGCCGGATCTTCGGCCCCTGCAGATCTACCATGACGGCGACAGCACGGCCGGAGTCCGCCGTTGCCTTGCGAACGTTCGCGTATACACCTTCGTGTACCTCGTAGGATCCGTGGCTCAGATTCATCCGCGCGACATCGACACCCGCATCGATGATGGCGCGAATGTTCTCGTAGCTGGAGGTCGCCGGCCCCAGCGTTGCGACGATTTTTACCCGTCTCATCTTTGCAATTGCTCCGTTATTCCGCTTCGCTCGCGCGAAGCTCGTGGTATCCGATGATGACTGTCAGAAAGCGGTGGTGGGTTGAAAGCGGTGGTGGGTTGAAGCAGTAGTGGGTTGAAGCAGTAGTGGGTTGAAGCAGTAGTGGGTCGAAGCTGTAGTGGCCGATCGTGACGGCTTAATCGTGGTGGCCTGATAGAGGTGGGGTGAGACTCAAACCAGCATGCCCCGGTCGCTCGGTGCGATCGGTGCTGGGAGCCGAGTGTGCCCTTCCAGGTAGCGGTCTACTGAGGCGGCTACTGCCCGTCCCTCTGCGATCGCCCAAACGATCAGGGACTGGCCCCGGCCCGCGTCGCCGGCGACGAAAACGCCCTCCCGGGTGGTCTGGTAGTCCTCGCCACGCACGACATTACCCCGTTCGTCGAACGGCACGTCGAGTTGATCGCTCAGATCGTCCTGTTCCGGGCCGCTGAAGCCGAGAGCCAGAAGAACCAGGTCGGCCGGGATCTCGCGTTCCGTTCCTGCCTTCGGCACCCGGCGACCGTCGAGATACTCGGTTTCGGCTACCCTGATTCCGCTCACTTCGCCGTACTCGTTCGAGATGAACTCGACCGTGGACGCCAGGAATTCGCGCCTGCCGCCCTCTTCGTGAGCACTCGTCACCTCGAACACGGTCGGAGTCACGGGCCACGGCTGGTGCTCCGGCCGTTCCGCCGGAGGCTGCTTGCCGATCGCGAGGCTCGTCACCGACGCCGCCCCTTGCCGGTGTGCAGTGCCGATGCAGTCTGCGCCCGTATCGCCGCCACCGAGCACGACGACATGCTTGCCTTCGGCGCTGATCTGGTCCGGGACACTGTCGCCCGCACCCACCCGGTTCGCCTGAACCAGATATTCCATCGCGAAGTGAACACCGGGTAGATCCCGACCCGGGATCGGCAGATCACGCGGCACCATGGACCCTGTGGCGACCACGACCGCGTCGTAACGGGTCCGAAGGTCTTCCCAGGTGATGTCGGTGCCGATGTCGACGCCGGCACGGAACCGCGTGCCCTCGGCCATCATCTGGTTGAGACGCGCCTCAAGGTGACGCTTCTCCATCTTGAAGTCCGGGATACCGTACCTGAGCAGTCCACCGATGCGGTCATCCCGTTCGTAGACTGCGACGGTGTGACCCGCCCGGGTGAGCTGCTGGGCGGCGGCAAGCCCCGCCGGTCCCGAACCGACAACCGCAACGGTCTTTCCGGTCAGTCGCTCGGGCGGCTGGGGCTGCACCCACCCGTTCTGCCAGGCCTGGTCGATGATCGATACCTCGACCTGTTTGATCGTCACGGCCGGCTGGCTGATGCCGAGCACACAGGACGACTCGCACGGCGCCGGGCACAGGCGCCCGGTGAATTCTGGAAAGTTGTTCGTCGCGTGCAGACGCTCGATCGCCTGGCGACCCTCACCGCGCCACATGAGGTCGTTCCACTCCGGGATCAGGTTCCCGAGCGGGCAGCCCTGATGGCAGAACGGGATTCCGCAGTCCATGCAGCGACCGGCCTGTTGACGCAGCTGAGCCGGATTGCCGGGCTCGTAGACCTCTTTCCAGTCCATCAGCCGAACCGAGACCGGACGCCGTGCCGGGAGTTCCCGCTCGGTCACCTTCAAAAAGCCTTTGGGATCAGCCACCGGTCACCTCCAGAATCCTGTTCCACACCACATCGCCATCGGGGTCCAGCCCCTCATCCACTGCGTGACGGCGAGTCTCGAGGACCGCGGCGTAGTCGCGCGGAAGCACCTTCACGAAGGAGGATGCCTCGATGTCGAGATCGGCCAGCAATGCCGCCGCCAGATTCGAGCCGGTCTCTGCGACATGCTGTTCCAGAAGGTCTCTGAGGATTGCGATGTCGCCGCTGCCGAGCTCCGACAGCTCGAGCTCACCGGAGGCCAGCGCCTCGCGGTTGACCCGCTCCGTCCGCAATTTGTAGACGTAGGCCGTACCGCCGGACATGCCGGCACCGAGGTTGCGGCCGGTTTCGCCGAGGATCACCGCGAGACCACCGGTCATGTACTCGAGAGCGTGGTCACCCACGCCCTCGACCACGGCAGTGGCTCCGGAGTTGCGAACGAGGAAACGCTCGCCGACCGTTCCCCGGATGAAGAGGCTTCCCTGGGTCGCGCCGTAACCGATCACGTTGCCCGCGATCACGTTCTCTTCCGCCCGGAACGCCGCCCGCTCGTGTGGACGGACGATGATCTTCCCGCCGGAGAGGCCCTTCGCGACATAGTCGTTCGAGTCGCCGACCAGCCTGAGGGTGATGCCGGAGGGAAGGAACGCTCCGAGCGACTGTCCCGCGGACCCGGTAAGCGTGACGTCGATCGTCCCTTCAGGGAGACCGTTCTCGCCGTGCACGAGGGTGACGCGATGTCCCAGCATGGTGCCTACTGCGCGCTCGGTGTTCCGGATCGGAAGGGCGATGCTGACCGGCGTGCCATGCTCGATCGCCTCGGCGCTGCGCTCGATCAGCGCGTTGTCGAAGTGCGCGGCCAATCCGTGGTTCTGACCGCGCGCGTTCTTTCGAGGCGCGCTCTCCGGGAACACCGGCCCGACGAGGATCGGCTCGAGGTCGAGACCGGATGCCTTCCAATGCTCGAGCGCACCGTTCACATCCAGCAGCTCGTTGTGACCGACCAGCTCTTCCAGAGATCGGAAACCGAGCTCGGCCAGATACTCCCGCACTTCCTCGGCGATGAACTCGAAGAAGTTCACCACGAACTCAGGCTTGCCGGTGAATCGTGCGCGCAACTCCGGGTTCTGGGTGGCGACTCCGACCGGGCAGGTGTCGAGATGGCATACCCGCATCATGACGCAGCCAGAAACCACGAGGGGCGCGGTCGCGAAGCCGAACTCCTCAGCCCCAAGGAGCGCGCCGACGATGACGTCCCGGCCGGTCTTGAGCTGTCCGTCGACCTGGACGACCACTCGGTCGCGCATGCCGTTGAGCATCAGAGTCTGCTGGGTCTCGGCAAGGCCGAGCTCCCACGGTGTACCGGCGTGCTTCAACGAGTTCACCGGGCTCGCGCCCGTGCCGCCGTCGTGACCGGAGACCAGTACGACATCGGCCAGAGCCTTCGCGACACCTGCCGCCACGGCGCCGATCCCGCTCTCGCTGACCAGCTTGACGTGGATCCGCGCGGACGGGTTCGCGCGCTTCAGATCGAAGATCAGCTGTTTGAGATCCTCGATCGAATAGATGTCGTGATGCGGTGGCGGAGAGATCAGCCCGACGCCGGCGGTCGCATGCCGCGTCCGCGCGATCCACGGATAGACCTTCGTGGGAGGAAGCTGCCCGCCCTCACCCGGTTTCGCGCCCTGAGCGAGCTTGATCTGGATGTCTTGGGCGTTCGTCAGGTACATGCTCGTCACACCGAAGCGTCCCGACGCGACCTGCTTGATGGCGCTGCAGCGAGCCGGGTCCAGAAGACGCTCCAGATCTTCTCCGCCTTCGCCGGTGTTGGACTTGGCCCCTAGCCGGTTCATCGCGATCGCGAGCGTCTCGTGCGCCTCACGTGAGATCGACCCGTAGCTCATCGCGCCGGTGGAGAATCGCTTGACGATCGAGGAGACGGACTCGACTTCTTCCAGGGGAACCGGAGGCCTGGCGCCGGTGCGCAGCTTGAACATTCCGCGCAACGTCATGAGCTGCTGTGCCTGGTCGTCCACGAGCTTCGTGTACTCCCGGAAAACGTCGTAGCGGCGGCTCCGCGTCGCGTGCTGAAGCCTGAACACCGTATCCGGGTTGAACAGGTGCGGCGATCCGTCGCGCCGCCACTGGTACTCGCCCCCGGTCTCGAGCCGCTGGTGTGCGCTGACCGCGCCGTCCACCGGATATGCACTCGCATGACGGGCCGAGTTCTCCGTCTCGATGACGTCGAGACCGACACCACCCAGTTTGCTCGTGGTCCCGGTGAAGTATGCATCGATGAAGGCCTGACCCAGTCCGACGGCCTCGAATGCCTGCGCTCCGGCATAGGACGAGACCGTGGAGATGCCCATCTTGGACATGATCTTCAGCACCCCCTTGCCAAGCGCCTTGATCACGTTGCGGACGGCCTTCTCGGGGGTCACGCCGGTGAGCATGCCGCTTCGGACGAGATCCTCGCAGGTCTCCATCGCCAGATACGGGTTGATCGCCGAAGCACCGTAGCCGATCAAGAGCGCGACGTGGTGCACTTCGCGCACGTCCCCCGCTTCGACGATCAGTCCGACCTTCATCCGGTTCTCGGTGCGGATGAGGTGGTGATGCACTCCAGCCAGCATCAGCAGGGAAGGGATCGGTGCCAGATCGCGCGTCGAATCGCGGTCGCTGAGAACGATGAACTTAACGCCTGATTCGATCGCCTCGTCTACCTCGTCGCAGAGCTCACCGATCCGCGCAGCCAGCGATTCGGGTCCACCCTCAGCCTGGTACAGCCCGCGGAGAGTCGTCGTCAGCCGCGCTCCGGGCGGATGCTCCATGTGCTGGATCTTGGCGAGTTCGTCGTTGTCGATCACCGGGAAGTCCACGATGACCTGGGCAGCGTGCTCCGGCGTGGCGGACAGAAGGTTGCCTTCCGGACCGATCCCGACGCGCATCGACGTAACGACCTCTTCGCGGATCGAGTCGAGCGGAGGGTTCGTCACCTGCGCGAACTGCTGGGTGAAGTAGTCGAAGAGGAGACGCGGGCGCTCCGAAAGCACTGCGACCGGTGTGTCCGACCCCATCGCACCGAGAGGCTCCGCTCCTGTTTTCGCCATCGGAGTGAGGAGGATGCGGACCTCCTCCTCGGTGTAACCGAACGTCCGTTGCCGACGGGTGACCGAGGCGGGGGTGTGTACGATGTGCTCGCGCTCCGGCAACTCCTTGAGGTTGATCCGGCCTTCGTCCAGCCACTCGCCCCACGGCTCGAGCGCGGCGAGTTCGCTCTTGATCTCGTCGTCGGTGATCAGCCGGCCGGCCTCCGTATCGACAAGGAACATACGTCCGGGACGGAGGCGTCCTTTCCGCACCACACGACTTGGATCGACATCGATCACGCCGATCTCGCTGGCCAGAACGACGAGGCCGTCATCGGTGATGAGATACCGTCCGGGCCGCAGACCATTTCGGTCGAGAGTGGCACCGACGAGCGAGCCATCTGTGAACACGATCGCTGCCGGGCCGTCCCACGGCTCCATGAGCATCGAATGGTATTCGTAGAAGTCGCGGCGCAGCGGGTCGATCTCGGTCTGGTTCTCCCACGCCTCCGGAACCATCATCATCACTGCGTGCGGCAGGCTGCGCCCGGCCAGCGTGAGCAGCTCCACCACTTCGTCGAACGAGGCCGAGTCGCTGGCGCCCGGCGTGACGATCGGGAGGATGGGTGCGAGGTCGCCGAGCAACTCGCTCTCCAGTTGCGACTGGCGTGCGCGCATCCAGTTCCGGTTGCCCTGCACCGTGTTGATCTCGCCGTTGTGCGCGATCATCCTGAACGGCTGCGCGAGCGGCCACGAAGGGAACGTGTTCGTGGAATAACGTGAGTGCACGAGGGCCAGTTTCGACGCGAATCGCTCGTCGGAGAGGTCCGGATAGAACGGCTCCAGCTGAAGAGTCGTCACCATTCCCTTGTAGACCAGAGTCCGGGATGAGAGCGACGCGAAATAGACGTCCAGTTCGCGCTCGACGCGCTTGCGGAGGCGGAAAGTCTGCCGGTCGAGTCCGATGCCACGAAGCGGGAGCCCGTCCTCTTCCTCGCGCAGGCTACGCACGTACAACTGCTCGATGAAGGGCATCGCGTCGCGCGCGAGCGTCCCGATCTCGCTCGGCCGAACCGGTACGGCGCGCCAGCCGACCACGTCGAGCGCCTCTTCTGCGGCGATCTCCTCGATCGCGGCCTTGACCGTCTCCCGTTCGTCCTGTTCGGCTGGCAGAAACGCGTTCCCGACGGCGTAGCGACCCACCTCGGGAAGATCGAAACCGCTGACAGCGCGAAGGAACTCGTCGGGTATCTGAGTGATGATGCCGGCACCGTCGCCCGTTCCGGCATCAGAGCCGACCGCACCGCGGTGCTCGAGGTTGCGCAACGCGTCGAGCGCCGTGTCGATGATGTCGTGGCCGGCCGTGCCGCGAAGGGTTGCGACCATGGCAAGACCGCATGCATCCTTTTCTGCAGCCGGATCGTAAAGGCCCGTCCGACCTGGGACGGAGCTGAAGCGCGTACGGGTCGGCGACACCGCACCGGTCGGCGACACCGCACCAGTCGGCGACACCGCACCAGTCGGCGACACCGCGCCAGAAGGGGACAGAGCGGGCGTATGCGCCATCTTCGACCGTCCTCACATTGTCGTTACCGAAATATTTTCAGAAGTGGGACAACGTCGGCCCGTGGACTAGGGGCGATCCGCTCGTACCGGGGAGGTGTCGGTCAGCTGCGGTCGGGAATGCACGGGGTTCGTCTGCCCTGCGCTATTACGAGCCGATCGGGCTTGTGGCCGTGGCATCGTCGGAATCCTTTGCGTCGTCGACGTCCTCGTCGTCGAACTCGTCTTCCGGATCCGTGTCGATCGAGTCTACCCCAGCCTTGGGGTTCACCCACTCGCGTCCGGGCCGGTAGACACTGATCTCAAGACCCGGGTGACGCCGGCTCTGAACGATGAAGACGATCAGACCGATCACGAACAGGCTGAACGCGGCCCAGACGTTGAACGGGATGCCGAAGAAGGTGTATTCGCTCGGATCGATTCGGATCGACTCCAGGTAGCTCCGGCCGATCCCGTACCACATGAAGTAGACCGCGATCGCCTTGCCCCAGCGCAGATGGAACTTACGTTCCAGGAGCAGGATCACGACGATGCCGATCACGTTCCATACGATCTCGTAGAGGAACAGCGGAATGAACAGTGTGCCGTCGGGCAGGCCCACGGGGAATGCCGGATTGCTCGACGAGATCTGCAAGCCCCAGGGAAGGTTGGTCGGTACCCCGAAGAGCTCGTTGTTGAAGTAGTTGCCGACCCGGCCCATTGACTGGGCGAGCAGCATAGCCGGCGCCAGAGCATCCGCGAAAGAGAAGAATCGCAGTCCTGCGATCCGGCAGGCGATGATGGCTCCGATCGCGCCACCCACCATCGATCCGAAGATCGCGTCTCCGCCATCCCAGATGAACAGGACCTTCCAGAGGTCCGCTCCCGCGTAGAAGTAGTCCGTCGGGTGGGTGAATACGTGCCATGCACGAGCCCCGACGATACCGAGCGGCACGGCCCAGAGGACGACATCGAGCACCACGCCGGGCTCGCCGCCCCGCCGGCTCAGACGGACCGACGTCCAGATCGCCGCCGCGATGATGCCGGCGATGATGCAGAGCGCGTAATAGTGGATTACGAACGGACCGACCGTGAAGTAGCTGTAGTCGGGGTTCGGGCTGGGAATGCTCATATGCCCGATGCTCAACGCTTCAAACACCCGGTGACTCACCTTTCATGCTGCGGA
>FSWU01000145.1_pt1 | contig 17360 bp, 14 predicted proteins | sample 1638061 | NCBI WGS metagenome assembly FSWU01 (sample SAMEA3914788, study PRJEB12502) | metagenome | biome: forest; material: soil | place: Canada | collected 2011-07-03 | depth 0.1 m
CCGCGTCTCAGCAGAGGAAGCAGCGCGGTGACGGCACGCTTCGTGCCCAGCACGTTCACGTCGAACATCCACTGCCAGTCCTCGACACTCGATGTCTCCACGCTGTCCAGGCCGTGGGCGCCGCCCGCGTTGTTGACCAGGGCATCGATCGGACCGGACTTCTCGAGATGGTCGCGCAGGGCGTTCACGTCCTCCTGCTTGGTCACATCGGCGACGAAGACCTCGGCACCGGTCTGTTCGGCCAGCTCGCGCAGGCGGTCCTCGCGACGGGCGACGCCGACGACGTCCCAGTCGTGCGCACGGAGCAGCCGCACCGTCGCCGCCCCGATACCCGAACTTGCCCCTGTCACCACTGCGCGCCGCTCTGTCATGCATCCCATTCTGCCCTCTCGAAGACCGGCCCCGAGTGCGCACCGATGCGGGCACTGCGGATTACGGCGTGTGTCGCAGGCATTGCCCTCTCGAGCCACGGGTGCCTAGGGTCTGTGGTGAACGCTGTGCTGCGTGGCACGGCCGACCGAACCCGCGAGACTTCAGGAGACACCATCATGACCGACGCCGCCGACTGGCAATTCGAAACCAAGCAGATCCACTCGGGTGCAGCCCCCGACCCTACGACGAACGCGCGCGCCACGCCGATCTACCAAACCACCTCGTACGTGTTCAACAGTGCGGAACACGCGAAGAACCTGTTCGCGCTGGCTGAGTTCGGCAACATCTACACTCGCATCCAGAACCCGACGCAGGCCGTCGTCGAGGAACGCGTCGCTGCACTCGAAGGAGGCACCGGCGCTCTCGTCGTCTCCTCTGGTCAGGCCGCTGAGACGTTCGCCGTACTCAACATCGCTCAGGCGGGCGACCACATCGTCTCGTCGAGCTCGATCTACGGCGGCACGTACAACCTCTTCAAGTACACGCTCGCCAAGCTCGGCATCGAGACGACCTTCGTCGAGAATCAGGACGACCCCGCCGAATGGCGCCGCGCCGTCCGGCCGAACACGAAGCTGTTTTTCGCCGAGACGATCGGAAACCCGAAGATCAACGTGCTCGACATCGCCTCCGTCGCCGATGTGGCCCATGAGAACGGTCTGCCTCTCATCGTCGACAACACGATCGCCACGCCGTACCTGATCCGCCCGTTCGAGCACGGCGCCGACATCGTCCTGCACTCCGCCACCAAGTTCCTCGGCGGTCACGGCACCACGATCGGCGGCGTCATCGTCGACGGCGGAAAGTTCGAGTGGTCGAAGAACGTCGAGAAATTCCCCGGCCTCACCGAGCCGGACCCGTCCTACCACGGGGCGAGCTACACCGCCGCGGTCGGCGACGGCCTCGCATACATCATCAAGGCCCGCGTGCAGCTGCTGCGCGACCTGGGTTCTGCGATCGCCCCGATCAGTGCCTGGCTGCTGATCCAGGGCATCGAGACTCTCTCGGTGCGCGTGGAGCGCCACGTCCAGAATGCACAGGAGATCGCCGAGTTCCTGGAGAACCACCCGGACGTCGCCTCGGTCAACTACGCGGGGCTCCCGAGCAGCCCCTGGTACGCCGCAGCAAACCACTATGCGCCGAAGGGCGTAGGCGCGGTGCTGTCGTTCGAACTCAAGGGAGGAATCGACGCGGGGCGTGCGTTCGTGGAGAACCTCAGCCTGTTCAGCCATTTGGCGAACATCGGCGACGTGCGGAGCCTCGTGATCCATCCCGCCTCGACCACCCATTCGCAACTGACACCGGAGCAGCAGCTGACCAGCGGTGTGACCCCGGGGCTGGTCCGTCTGTCGGTCGGCCTGGAGAACATCGACGACCTGAAGGCCGATCTGACCGCCGGCCTGGCAGCTGCTCGCACGGTCAGCGAAGCCGCACGGGCGTAACACAAACCATGCTGTCCGCGGATGTCCGCCACAATTGACCTTTATGGATTGGCAGACATCCGCGGACACCGTTCCGTCCAGCTTCATCACCGAAGCGCAGGCACGGTCGATCCTCGGAAAGCCGCGCGCCAGTGGCGCCTGGCGTGAGAGCGACCCCTCCGGCCATCGCGAGTTCGCTGGGATCGGCGCATTCACATTCGAGAGCGGCGAACACCTCCCTCACGTCCGGATCGCATTCGAGACCTGGGGAACCCTGTCGGACGACCGCGACAATGCCGTCCTCGTCCTGCACGCGCTCACGGGAGACAGTCACGTGATCGGCGCCGCCGGCCCCGGGCATCCGACCGCCGGCTGGTGGGAAGGCGTCGTCGGTCCGGGTAAGGCGGTCGACACCGACCGCTGGTTCGTGGTCGCACCCAACATGCTCGGCGGGTGCCAAGGCACCACCGGACCGGCGTCGCTCGCCCCCGACGGATCCGAGTGGGGCGCCCGGTTCCCCTTCACGTCGATCCGCGATCAGGTGACCGCGCAGGCGGCCCTGGCCGATGGGCTCGGCATCCAGCGGTGGGCCGCCGTCATCGGCGGTTCCATGGGCGGTATGCAGTCACTGGAATGGGCAGCCACCTACCCCGACCGGGTCGAGCGGCTCGCGGTGATCGCCGCGCCTCCCCTGACCACGGCTGATCAGATCGCGCTCAACTCGGTCCAGATCGAGGCGATCCGCACCGATCCGCTTTTCCAGGGCGGGGAGTATTACGACGCGGCCGACGGCGACGGACCGCATCGAGGGCTCGCCCTCGCGCGCCGGATGGCACTCCTGAACTACCGCAGCCCGCACGAGCTCAACGAGCGATTCGAACGCGCGTGGCAGAGCGAGATCAGTCCGCTGGGGCGCGGCGGCCGATTCGCGGTCGAGTCCTACTTGGACTTCCACGGGAACAAGTTCACCCGGCGCTTCGACGCCAACGCCTACATCACGGTCGTCGAGGCGATGAACTCGCACGATGTGGGCCGCGGACGCGGCGGTCTCGAAGCCGCGTTGTCGCGCGTGACGGCGCGCTCGCTGGTGCTCGGTATCGACTCCGACCGTCTGTTCCCGCTCGAAGGTCAGGTGGCGATCGCCGCGTGCCTGCCCGGGAATATCGACGGGGAAAGCGCCGTCGTTATAAAGTCGGATTTCGGGCACGACGCATTCCTCATCGAGGGCGACATCGTCGGGCGGGAGGTCCGTCGTCTACTTGAGACGTGAAATAGGCGGGCCCAGGGAGGGTCGAGGGGCTGAATGCGCATCCTGAAGGAGCGTGACCGCCTGCTGGGGATCACGGCGCGCGGCGTGGGCCTGGCGGCGACCGTCACCGTGTTCCTCTGCCTCAGCATCCCCGGTGCACTGCCGTGGCCGCTTTATGTCGCCGCGATTCCGCTGCTGATGGCCCTCGGGTTCGCCCAATACCGCCTCGGCCTGCCTGACCCGATGCGATGGATCGTCGTCATCGTCGTCATCGGGGTCATCGTGATGGCCCTGAACGTTCTTCCCGGTGTGCCGCTGAATCCCGCCTCCCTGAGCGCATTGGGCACGCTGACGGGCGCGTCCATCGCATCGTGCGCGATGATCTTCGTGACGCGCAGAGGCGCGCTCGCGTATCTGGTCGCCACCTTCGCGATCACCCTGGGTGCGCTCGCGTCCGTGCTGATCGGGACCGGGTCCGCGCTGGCCATGCCGATCTGCTTCACCGTCGCTGGCTGGATCGCTCTTTCCGTGACCGGCTACTGGCTTGCCGCCACGATTCCGCGACTGCTCCACAGGATCACGAACATGAGCCGCGCATACCAGGCCGAACGTCAGGCGAGCGAAACCGAGGCGCGCAGGCGCCAGAGCGCCCGGCTCCTGCACGACACCGTCCTGGCCACCCTGACACTGCTGGCCCACTCCGGCGTCGGCGTCAGTGCGGACGCGCTTCGGGAGCAGGCGGGCGAAGATGCCGCCCTTCTGCGGCAGCTCAGGCTCGGCTACACACCGAATCCGGTCGCATCGGGCGACTACAAGCTCAAACCGGTGGAGCAGTCCACGCTTGGCAACACTCTCGAGTCCGTGAAGCAACGGTTTCGCCGGATGGGGCTGGAAGTCAACTGGCACGGCACCGGCCAGGTTCTGCTGCCGAGCGACATCCTCGACGCGTTCCTCCTCGCCCTGGCCGAATGCCTCGAGAACGTCCGAAGGCATTCCGGGGTCAGCGAAGCGCACGTGACGATCACGGACGACGAAGTCACGGTCCGCGCCATGGTCACCGATTCCGGACGCGGCTTCGACATCGCCTCGATCGGCGAGGGGCGACTCGGATTCAGCGAATCCATCGTCGCCCGCCTGCGCGACGTCGGAGGCAACGCTCGCCTGTTCTCCTCCCCCGGCTCGGGTACGACGGTCGTGCTGGAGGTCCCGAAATGAACGCACACAGCGAACATCGCGCCGAGGCGTCCGCCTACCTCGACGACGACAGCCTCGGAATCGACCGCATCGGACGCGGTTTCGATCTCGTCGCCTACGTCCTCGTCCTCTACCAGCTCAGTGTCTTCTTCTTTCAGTTCGGCAGCTACACGGCCCCGACACTGAGCACCATCGCCTGGACGGTCCTGCTGGTGAGCACGGGCCTTGCCCAGATCGCGCGATGGCGGTTCGGGGAGAACGTGCCCGTGTGGATCTTCGCTTCCACGATGGTCGTCTGGGCCGGCGTCGTCGGGCTGGACCTCGCCGGCTCGTGGCGGAGCCCGGGCCTCCTGCCGACGGCGGCGGTCGCGGTCGGCGCCGGCCTGCTGCTCTTCGTCACACTGCAGCGGGGCCGTCTCGTGATCGTCGCTGCGGCCGTCCTCGCGATCACGCTCGTGGTCAGCTATTTCCTCAGGGGCGAACCCGACGTCCGTTCCGTCGGCCCGGCGATCGTCACCCTCGCGCTCTCGGTCATGCCCGCCATCCTCGGCGTGGGGCTCGTCCGGGCCATCCGCACGGTCGCAGGATTCGAGCGCGGCCTGGCACAGGCGCAGAGCACCGTCAACGCGCCCCGCTTCGCCATCGGCTTACTGGCGTCCGAGGAGCTCGCCAGACTGGACCTCGACGCGGAGCGCCTCCTCGACAGTGTCGGAAGCGGGCGTGTGCCGCTTCCCCTCGACGCGCAGACGGCATCCGACGCGGCGACCCTGGCCACCGAACTCCGCCTGCACCTCATCGAGGGCCGTCGCGAGACCTGGCTCTATCACGCCGTCTTCGAATCCGCGTTCCTCGGGCCCCAGGTCACCGTCACAGACCCTCAAGGACTTGCCGGACTACTCAGCCCGAGCCAGCGGGACGGCCTGCTCACCGCCGTCTGGCTGCTGATCAGCGACCCGGTGCGGAAGGGCCAGACCCGGGCCCAGGAGCTCCGGCTCTCCATCCAGAGGACGGATGAAAGCGCGGCCAGGGGAGGCATCCACCCGATCACGATCAGGATTACGATCGTGACCACCGGTGTGCCGCGAACCGGGGTAGACCCAGCGGCGTGGCAAGCTATCAGGAAAGTGGGCCGATTCGTCGAAACCTCCACGGGTTTCGCGATGCGCATCGAGATCGATTGCGCGGTCGAGAATCCGGCAGACTGAGCGCCGGGGCGGGCGGCGCGGTACCCGAACGAGAAAGGCACGCGAGTGAGCGAGTCAGGTCCAATCCGCATTGCAATCGTCGACGACCACAAAATGCTGCTCGGGGCATTGACCGAGTGGATCAGGAACGCAACCGATGACATCCAGATGGTCGCCGCCGTCGCCACGTGGCCCGAGTTGCTGACGAATCCCGAATTCCCGGTGGACGTGGTCCTCCTGGACCTGGATCTGAAAGACAACATCCCGATCTCCTTGAAGCTGTCGACGCTGAAGACCACCGGAGTCAAGACGGTCCTGATGAGCACATACTCCGAGCCGCCGGTGGTGCGCGAAGCGCTGGCGGCAGGGGCGCTCGGCTATCTGGTCAAGAGCGAGGACGCCGAGATGATCGTCGAGGCGATCCGCGCGGCGAGCGAGGGCGAGTCGTTCATCTCGGCGGAGCTCGACCTGGCGTTGAACGCCGGCGACATCGGGGGTGCCCCGAAGCTGAGCGCCCAGGAGCGACGCGTGATGGCACTGTACGGAGCGGGCGAGCCGGTCAAAGCCGTCGCATTCCAGCTCGGTATCTCGGACGAGACCGCGAAGAGCTACCTCAAGCGGATCCGCGAGAAGTACCGGGTGGCCGGCTACGACCTGGGCACGAAGGTGGCTCTGCGCAAGCAGGCGATCCAGGACGGGATCCTGCTTCAGAGCGACTGAGAACGCGAGACCTTGGGGGTCATGGCGGCGGTCACAGCGAGACCCCGGTTCTCACAGCGAGACCTCGGCGGTGTCCGTGCTCAGAGGCTGGATGCTCACAGCACGCTTGCGCGCCCGGCGACGGTCGACCGTGAAGCTGGCGACAGCGATGAGGATTCCGAACAGGCAGAGGATCGCACCTACCAGCGACGGCGAGAGATAGCCGAAACCGGCCGCGATGGCGAGCGATCCTAGGAACGCCCCCGATGCGTTCGCCACGTTGAGCGCCGAATGGTTCAGCGCCGCGGCGATCGACTGGCTGTCGTGGGCGACATCCATCAGCCGCGTCTGGATGGAAGGCGAGAGTGCCGAACAGGCCGCCGCGATGAGGAACAGGAAAATCAGCAGGCCGGCCACGGAATGCGCCGTGAGGAACAGCCCGATCAGGCCCACGAAGAGAACGCCGAAGAAGACCAGCATGTAACGCTTCAGGTCCTTGTCCGCGGCGATGCCGCCGACGATGTTGCCGATCGTCATCCCGAGGCCGACGAGAACCAGCACGAGCGGGACGGCGGCGGGGATGATCCCGGTGACGGTGGTCGCCACTGGGGCGATGTAGGTGTAGACCGCGAAGAAGCCGCCGAACCCGATCGCACCGATCCCGAGCGTCAACCACACCTGCAGCCGGGTGAACGCCCTGAGCTCGCGGCGCATGGTCGACTCCGGATTGCCCTGTTGCCAAGGGACGAAGAGCGCGATCGCTGCGAACGTCAGCGCGAAGATCGCTGCGACCGCGAGGTAGGCCACCCGCCAGCCGTGCAGCTGACCGAGCCAGGTGATGAGGGGGACCCCGATCACGTTGGCGATGGCGAGGCCGGAGAGGACGAAGGCGACCCCCTGACCGCGCTTGCCAGGGCCCATCAGGGATGCCGCGACCAGCGACGCGATGCCGAAATATGCTCCGTGCGGCAGACCGCAGAGGAAACGGGCGAGTAGCACGAGTCCGAATGTGGGCGCGAGCGCGGAAGCCGCCGTCCCCAGCGTGAATGCGACGAGAAGCCAGAGAAGAAGTTTCTTGCGCGGAAGCCGCGCTGCGAGGGCCGCGATCGTCGGAGCTCCGACGACGACGCCGAGGGCGTAAGCCGAGATCAGCCAGCCTGCATGCGCGTTGGCCTGTGCCGGCGACACCGCGTACAGGCGCGGGAGCAGGTCGCTGGCGAGATCGGGCAGCAGGCCCATGGCGACGAATTCCGTGCAACCGATCCCGAAACCACCGAGCGCGAGCGCGAGTAGGGCGAGCCTGGTCCGAGTCTTCGAGAGACCCGTCACGCCTCGCGTCCGTGCTCGCGATCGGCGAGCGCACGCTCGAGACGTTCGACCTTCCCGGTCAGTTCGCCGGTGTGGCCGGGACGGATGTCCGCCTTCAGTACGAGCGAGACGCGCGTGCCGAAGGCTCCGACGGCCTCTGTCGCGCGCTTGACGACGTCGAAGACCTCGTCCCAGTCGCCCTCGATCTCGGTGAACATCGAATTCGTGCGGTTGGGCAGTCCCGAAGCGCGAACGATCTCGACCGCTGCCGCGACCGCATCGTGCACCGAGGCATCCTCATTGCCGCCGCCACTCGGCGCGACGGAAAAAGCCACTAGCATCGCCTGACTCCTCACGGTCTGGCCGGCGTGTGCAACCGGAACGGCCACACCGCCGTCGGTTCAAGGTCTGGAATGTGCAGATCGCCTGCTCGCGCGCTCGACCACAGGGCCTTCACGCTCCAGCCCAGCACGACGCACACGCAGATCGTGCGAGCGGTCAACACCACAAGCATGACCGGATCCGCGGCCAAAAGCCAGTTGTAGAGGTATGGGTAGAACAATTGAGTCAGCCCGGCTGCGGCGAGCATCATGATGGCGGGAGTACGGAATCCACGGCCTTGGAAGACGATTCCGGCGACGATCGGCGCCGCCAGCCAGGTCATGTACTGGGGAGAGCCGACCTTGTCGAAGACGATCATCGTCGCCACCAGCGCGAGTGCGAGCGGATAGAGCAACCGGACGGGCGAGACCCGGCGGCGGACCGCCCGGATGCCGAGCCCGCAGATTACGGCGATGCCGGCGGCGAGCAGTGGTGTCATCAGGTTCCCGGCCAGTTCCGCGCCCGGACCGGATATCTGGAAGGTGTTCAAGCCGGCGTCGTAGAAGATCGCGTTCCCGGGCACGTGCAACGCAGCAGCCCACATCCAGGGCAACGCGATGGGCGCCTCGATCTGCACTCCTCGAGCCGTCTGCATCGTGATGAAACTCAGGACACGCCACCCCGCGCCGTAAGTGAGCGCGACGATCACGAAGACGGCGCTGGTCGCGACGGCCCAGCCCACGATTCGCAGGCGATGAGGAACCGCGATGACCACCGCGAGAAGAACGGCCGCGGGCCACACCTTGATCCAAGTGGCCACGGTGAGCAACACGACCGCGAGCTGTCTGCGGAGGCCGAGCCAGAGCAGGGCCGCGACGACGAATGGCACCGAGACCGTGTCCAGCCGGCTGATGGCGATGGGACCGAGCAGAATCAGGAACGCAAGCCACCACCAGGCGGCGACCAGTGAGCGCGGATGGCGCCCTATGGTCAGGATGGCGAAGGCCCCGGCGTCCAGAAGCACGACCATGAGAACCCAGACGAGACCGTAGGAGGTGGGGCCGAGAACGATCGGCAGCATGATCAGCGGCAACGCGCCGATCGGATAGACCCACGGCAACTGGATCCCAACCACTCCCGAACCGCTTCGGGCGAACTCGGCCCACGGCCGGTACATGGTAAGGACGTCACCGAGGTTCTGTCCTTGGTCCCGGAGCACGATCACGGCGAGAACGAGGTGCACGAGGACGAACGCCGACCACAGCACCACGGGATTCCGTCCGAGGCGAGGCAGCTGCGCGGATCCTCGGCGCGGCGTCGCGTCCACATCGAGCGGTGGAGGTGACGCCATAGTCGCCATCGTACCGGTGCCGGTGGATGCCGGGTCTTCCGCGAACGTCCTCAGTCGACTTCGTAGGCCGTCAGCGCTCCCCGAGCAGCCCGGCGATCAATGCGGGCATCGCTTCGGCGACGTCGAGCGAGGCGATCGGTCCGCCTGACGATGCCCGCTGTGCTGCGAGACCGTGCAGGACGGCTGCCGCGACCGCGACCGGCGCGAACAGCTCGCCGTCCTTCGCGATCTCTCCCGCGTGGGTGGCCGCCAGCGCCCCGAGTACGCCGGCGAGTACGTCGCCGCTCCCGGCGGTGGCGAGCCACGATGGACCGGCTTGTGCGGTCAGGCGTTCGCCACCCGGTGATGCGACGTAGGTCGTGTGCCCTTTGAGCAGGACGGTGAGCCCGAGCAGATCGCTCGTACGTTCGGCCCAGTAGCCGGCCCGCTCGGCGATCTCCTCCGGAGACGCTGCGATCTCGCGCCGCGCGAGGACGGCTGACAGTTCACGGAAGTGCGGCGTGATCACGGCCGGGCCCGTCAGGCGATCGATGAGATCGAGTGCGCCGGAGTCCACCACGGTCGGCACCCCGTCACTGAAGGCGCGGACGATCGAGGAGGTGGTGGACTCATCGCGGTGTTCGGAATCGAGGCCGGAGCCCACCAGCCACGCCTGGACGCGTCCCATTCCCGTCACGACCTCAGGACGACGCTGGAGGACGAGGGTCTGTGCGCGCGTACCGCCGACATAACGCACCATGCCGACTCCGGTTCGGACCGCCGCATCGACTCCGAGGACGGCCGCTCCCGGGTACTGGTCCGACCCGGTGATCGCGCCCAGCACCCCGCGCGAGTACTTGTCATCGGTATCCAGCGGAACCGAGATCCACCGCTTTGCCTCCTCCACATCGCAGACACGCCACTGCGCTGTTCCCGGCTTCCGTTCACCTGATCCACTCATGGCTTCACGATAGGTTGAATGAGCAGGGAGGTTCCACACGGATGAGTATTGCAATTCCCGGAAAAGTCGTCGTGTTCGATTACGGGGAGGTCATTTCGAGAGTCCCGTCGGCGGACGACCGGCGTGTGCTGACCGATGCGGCAGAGTTGGCTCCCGACGACGAGCGGTTCTGGGAGGCGTATTGGCGCAGCCGCAATCAGCTAGACCAAGGCACCTTGAGCATCCCCGACTACTGGCGCGGAATCGCTGACGAACTCGGCGTCGACTGGAACGGCGCGCGTGTTCACCGCCTCTGGCTCGCCGATTACCGCAGCTGGCTGAGCTTCGACGAGGGGACCCTCGACATCCTTGTCGACTTGCAGGAAGGCGGAACCCGGCTCGCCCTTCTCTCCAACGCGGGCCCAGACTTCGGCAGTTACTTCCGTCACGGATCGCTCGGCAGCTTCTTCGAGGACGTATTCGTCAGCGGCGAACTCGGGCTGATCAAACCCAGCGCCGAGATCTTCCGCGCGGTCCTCTTCGAACTCGGGATCACAGCCGAACAGCTCGTCTTCATCGACAACAAGGAGGAGAACGTCCGCGGCGCAGAGGCGATCGGCGCGATCGGCCATGTTTTCACTGAGGCTTCCGAATTGCGACGGTTCCTCACCACGCTTGCCGCAAGCGGCGAATAAGAAAAAGGGTGCACATGCCAAGCGTCTTCGACCCCATCGACCTCGGCGACAGGACCGTTCGGAACCGGCTCTGGGTCCCCGCGATGTGCCAGTACTCCGTATTCGCGGGTGATGGCGTCCCGACTGATTGGCACCTCGTCCACCTGGGCTCCCTCGCCACCGGCAGACCGGGACTCATCGTGACGGAGGCGACGGCGGTCAGCCCGGAGGGCAGGATCTCGCCGCGCGACACCGGTCTGTGGAACGATATGCAGCAGGATGCCTGGCACCGGATCACAGACTTCGTCGCCTCCCAGGGTGTCCTCATCGGCGTCCAACTCGCCCACGCCGGGCGGAAGGCCTCGACATGGCCGGCCTGGGGCTTCGAGGAACGACACGGAAGCGTGCCGGAGGCCGAGGGGGGCTGGACGACCTTCGCGCCCTCCGCGCTGGCATTCGCCGACGACGACGTGCCGGTCGCGTTGGACCCGGACGGGATCGAAAAGGTCGTCGAGGATTTCGCCTCGGCAGCCGTCCGAGCGGTCGATGCGGGTTTCGACCTCATCGAGCTGCACGCGGCGCACGGCTACCTCATCCACCAGTTCCTCTCGCCCCTGTCGAACCAGCGCGACGATGAATACGGCGGCTCGTTGGAGAATCGCGCTCGGCTGCTGCTGCGCGTCATCCACGCGATTCGAGGTCGCGTCGGAAACGCGGTCGCTCTCATGGTCCGCTTCTCGGCCACCGACTACACCGACGGCGGCTGGGACGAAGAGCAGACCGCGACCGTCGCGGGCTGGGCGTCGGCTGCCGGTGCCGATTTCTTCGACATCTCGAGCGGCGGGAACGTCTCCGGCGCACGAATCCCCCTCCGTCCGGGATATCAGGTTCCGTTCGCGGAATATGTGAAGCGCGAAGCCGAAGTTCCCGTCGCAGCAGTAGGACTCATCACGAGTGTGACGCAGGCCGCGGCGATCGTCGAAAGCGGCCAGGCCGATGCCGTCTTGCTAGCGCGAGAGTCCCTCCGCGATCCGCATTTCCCGCTTCGCGCATCGAGTGAACTCGAAGTCGACCTCGACTACTGGCCGCCGCAGTACCTGCGCGCCAAGCCACGGCCCGCCGCGAGCTGAATCCGGGCCGCCGCGAGCTGACCCGATCCACCGCGAACTGACCCGATCCACCGCGAACTGAATCCAGTCCGGCGCGCCCGCTCCGTACTGCCGCCTGCAGACCCCGCATCGTCGACTTCGGCCTGCCTCGCAGCGGACGATCAGCGGTCGGACCGCCGCGTCGCATCGTGGACCTCGCCGACCAGAAGCTCGATGATGTCCTCCAGGAAGAGGATCCCGGCGATTCGCTCCCCCTCGGCGACGCGCGCGAGGTGAACTCCCGAGCTCCGCATCGCGGCGAGCGCGTCCTCAAGATCCGTGTCAGCCGGAATCGTGATCAGATTCCGGATCCGTGAACGCGGAACAGGCAGATCGGTACCCGTCTCATCGAGATCGAGGATGTCCTTCAAGTGCAGATAGCCGATCGGCTCACCTTCGCCGTCGACGACCACATAGCGCGAGAACCCGTAATGCGAGACAGCCTTCTCCAGCTCCGCAGGGGTTACCGCCTCGGGCAGGTGGACCAAGGTGTCCAAGGCCAGAGCGACGTCTCTCGCCTTCTTCTCCGTGAACTCGAACGCCGCAGTCAGTGCGCCGGTTCGATCGTTCAGCACCCCCTCACGGGTGGACTGATCCACGATCGTCGCCACCTCCTCCAGCGTGAACGTGCTCACGGCTTCCGCACGAGGCTGCACTCCGAAGAGCCTGACGACCCCGTTGGCTGAAGCGTTCAGCGCGACGATGATCGGCTTCAGCGCCCGGCCGACGCCGACCAGCGGCGGAGCCAGCAACAAGGCGGCCCGATCCGGCATCGAGAAGGACAGGTTCTTCGGAACCATCTCGCCGAACACCACATGAAGGAAGGACACGAGGACCAGCGCGAACACGAACGAGATCACCGAGATGGCCTCCGCCGGCATCCCCGTCAGCCCCAGCCCCAGCGACAGCAGATGATGGATCGCCGGCTCCGAAACGTTGAGGATGAGCAGGGAGCAGACGGTGATGCCGAGCTGAGTGGTCGCCAGCATGAGCGTGGCGTGCTCCATCGCCCACAATGCCGTCTTCGCGCTGCGCTTCCCCCGTTCGGCGAGCGGCTCGATCTGAGACCTCCTGGCCGAGATCACGGCGAACTCCGACGCGACGAAGAAGGCGTTCACCACGATCAGGATGACCAGCCAGACGATTCCCGCGGCGTCGCTCACGCGCCCTCACCCCCCGGATTCCGGTTTCCTTCCGACGTGGGACGCCGGTCACCCTCCGACGCGCTCTCCGCCGCGGGGAACTCGTCCGGTTCCGGAATGAATCGGATCCGGTCGATACGCCGACCCTCGAGACGCTCCACCCGGAGCGTCCCGCCGGCAACGGCGATCTCGTCGCCGACCACGGGCAGCCTTCCGAGTTCGGCCATCACGAAGCCCGCCACCGTCTCGTACGGGCCGTCTTCCGGCACGCGGATCCCGGTCTGCTCGGCGAGCTCATCCGGCCGGAGGATGCCGGGGAAGCTGAGCGACCCGCGACGCCGGACCACTCCGGCGGCGCGTCGGTCATGCTCGTCCGAGACGTCGCCGACGATCTCCTCCACAAGGTCCTCGAGCGTGGCGACACCCGAGGTGCCCCCGTATTCGTCGACGACGATCGCAAGCTGAAAACCGCGACCCCGCAACTCGCCCAGCAGAGTGTCGAGCTTCATCGTCTCGGGCACACGCAGTGCCTCCGTTTCGAGAGCGGAGACCGGGACGATCGACCGTCGGGCCCGCGGCACGGATACCGCTTGCTTGACGTGTACGACGCCCGTGACATCATCCAGGTCGTCGTCGGTGACCGGGAAGCGCGAATAACCCGTCCGTCGGGCCAGCTCGAGCACCGATTGCACCGCGTCCGTCCGGCGGACGCTGGCCACGCGCGGACGGGGCGTCATCACATCCGACGCGGTGTGATCGGCGAAGGAGAGCGCTCGGCTCAGCAACGTGGCCGTGTCGGCTTCGAGCAGGCCCGCCTGAGCGGAACGCCGAACCAGCGACGACAGCTCCTCCGCGGTCCGCGCCCCGGACAGCTCTTCCTTCGGCTCGACCCCCATCGCCCGCAGAACCGCGTTGGCGCAGCCGTTGAGCCCGAGCACGGCCGGTTTGAACACGACGGTGAACACGGTCTGGAACGGAATAACGAGTTTCGCGGTCGCGATCGGAAGCGCCAGCGCGAAACTCTTCGGCACCAGCTCGCCGATGATCATCGAAATGAGAGTCGCGATGACGATGCCGATCGTGCTCGCCAGCGGAATGAGCACCGCCTCCGAGACTCCGGCGCCACCGAGGACCGGACGCAGCAGAGAACCGACCGCCGGCTCCATCGTGTACCCCGTCAGCAGTGTGGTGAGGGTGATTCCGAGCTGGGCGCTCGAGAGGTGGGTCGACGTGATCCTGAGCGCGGCGATGGTCATGCTGAGCCGACTGTCGCCACGCTCACGGCGGGCCTCGAGATCCGCCCGATCCAGATTGACGAGAGAGAACTCGCTCGCGACGAAGAAGCCGGTACCGATCGTCAGCACGACGCCGATACCGAACATCACCCAGTCGGCGACCACGGTGTCAGCCTCCGCTCGGGGGGCGGCCCGGACGGCGTCAAACGCCGCTGTCGCGGCTCGCGGAAGCCGGTCGTCCGGCAACCAGAAGGCGGGTCGTCCATTGTCCCCCAACTATACCGGGCGCTTCCGCGCGCGGCCTTTCAAGCCGGCGGCGCTTCTGCGAAGAGCGAGCGGCGCTTCTTCCCGGAGAGAGCCGCGCTTCTACCAGGAGACCGGAAGAGCCTTGCCCTCCTCGTATCCGGCGGCGGACTGGATGCCCACGAGTGCACGTTCGCGGAACTCCTCGAGACTCCGGGAACCGGCATAGGTGAAAGAACTCCGTAGGCCGGCTGTGATCATGTCGAGAAGATCCTCGATCGATGGCCGTAACGGATCCAGGTAGATCTTCGAACTCGAGATCCCCTCCGCGAAGAGCGTTTTCCGAGCGAGTTCGTACGGATCGAGCCGCTCGAACCGCTCGCGGACGGCCTTCGTGCTCGCCATCCCCCAGCTCTCCTTGTACAACCGTCCGTCCTCGTCGGCGCGGAGCACGCCCGGCGCTTCGATCGTCCCGGCGAACCACGAGCCGATCATGACCGATGAGGCGCCGGCGGCCAGCGCGAGAGCAACGTCGCGCGGGTATCGCACGCCACCGTCGGCCCAGACGCTCACACCGAGCTCCCGAGCCGTCTGTGCCGTCTCGAGCACCGCGGAGAACTGCGGGCGGCCGACCGCCGTCATCATGCGCGTCGTGCACATCGCGCCCGGTCCGACGCCGACCTTGAGGATGTCCGCGCCCGCCGCGACGAGATCCCGGACCGCCCGGTCCGTCACCACGTTGCCCGCGACGATCGGCAGCCCGAGGCGCGCCTCACTGACCGTCGCCAATGCTCGCAGCATCCCGTCCTGATCGCCGTGCGCCGTATCGATCACGAGAATGTCGACCCCGGCCTGAGCGAGTGCCCTCGCCTTCTCGGCCACGTCGCCGTTGATGCCGATCGCGGCGGCGACGAGCAGGCGCCCTGAGGCGTCAACGGCCGGCTGGTAGATCGTGGCCCGCAGCGCGCTCTTGATGCTCAGAGTGCCGATCACCTCGCCGTGATGAAGGATCGGAGCGAAATCCAATCCGGCCGCGGTCATCACGTCGAACGCCGCGCGCGCGTCCGGCAGATCGTCGGCATCCAGGGAGGTCAGCGCACCGTGCAGCAGCTCGCCCAGCCGCGCCTCCGGGAACGCCGTGGCGAGCGCGGTCGCAGGCAGACAACCCCGAAACGTTCCATCCGCGTCTCGGATCACGATCCCGTGGCCTTCGAACGGCGGAACGCGGGTCAGCGCGTTGGCGACCGTGTCCTCTGGAGCGAAAAGGTAGGGGGTGTCGAAGCCGACGGGCTGATCCTTCACCCATCGGATCGCGGCATCCAGATCCTGCAGATGCATGTCCTGAGGGAGGACGCCCAGACCGCCGCGGCGAGCCAGAGAAGCCGCCAGCCGTGGTCCGGTGACCGAGTTCATGTTCGCCGAGACGATCGGAATCCTCGCCCCCGTTCCGTCCGTCGGTGCGAGCGAGACATCGAACCGGCTGGTCACCGAAGATCTGCTCGGGATGAGGAAAACGTCCGAGTAGGTCAGGTCATGTGACGGCGTCGTTCCATAGAACTCCATGCGAACAACGCTATCCCTCCCCGTCCTCACCCCGCAGCCATCGCAATGGGATTAGGCTTGATATCCGGAGGCGGCAGGGCGCGGGCGCGCTCTGATCGATGAGGATTTCAATCACAGAGAGAGTAGGCGATCGACTGTGTCGAGCCAGTTGACCGGAACGGGAACTGACGACGGGACTTCTGCAGAATTCGGAGCCAATGAGTGGCTCGTAGACGAACTCTACGAACAATTCATTCAGGACAAGAACTCAGTCGACAAGTCATGGTGGCCGATCCTGGAAAGCTATCACCCGACAGTGAAGGACTCTCCGGCCGCTCCTGAACAGGCAGCCGCTCCGGCCGATACGGCGGCAGAAGCCACGCGTTCCGTAGCGAGCAGCGATCAGGTCGCAGCTCCCGTCGCCGAACAGACGCCGGCCGCGACCGAGCAGGCCGTGAGGCCGATCACCGCCCCGATCCCCGTCATCGGCAACCAGCCCGTCGCCAAGACCACGTCGATCGCCGCGCGTCCGCAGCCGGTTCCCGCGGACGCGCCCGTGACGGCTCCTCAGGCGGTCGTGACCCCGGCCGAAGGCGAAGAGCCCGACGAGACCAAGGACGTCGTCGTGCCACTTCGCGGTGTCGCGAAGTCGCTCGCCGCGAACATGGACGCGAGCCTCTCGATCCCGACGGCGACGAGCGTGCGCACGATCCCCGCCAAGCTGCTGATCGACAACCGGATCGTGATCAACAACCACATGCGCCGCTCCCGCGGCGGCAAGGTCTCCTTCACCCATCTGATCGGCTGGGCGCTGATCCAGGCGCTCAAGAAGTTCCCCAGCCAGAACGTCTACTACGCGGAACCCGACGGCAAGCCCTCGGTGGTCTCGCCGGCGCATGTGAATCTCGGCATCGCGATCGACCTGGCGAAGCCGGACGGCTCACGTTCCCTCGTGGTACCGAGCATCAAGCGCGCGGACACGATGGGATTCGGTGAGTACCTCGCCGCGTACGAAGACCTCATCACGAAGGCCCGGACCAACAAGCTGACCGCCGGTGACTTCCAGGGCACGACCCTCTCGCTGACGAATCCCGGCGGAATCGGCACGGAGCATTCGGTCCCCCGGCTGATGAAAGGCCAAGGCTGCATCATCGGAGCCGGTGCGCTCGAGTATCCCGCCGAGTTCCAGGGCGCCAGCAACCATACGCTGAACGAGTTGGCCATCGGCAAGACCATCACGTTGACCAGCACCTATGACCACCGCGTCATCCAGGGCGCCGGATCGGGCGAGTTCCTGAAGA
>FSWU01000158.1_pt1 | contig 17291 bp, 13 predicted proteins | sample 1638061 | NCBI WGS metagenome assembly FSWU01 (sample SAMEA3914788, study PRJEB12502) | metagenome | biome: forest; material: soil | place: Canada | collected 2011-07-03 | depth 0.1 m
GCCGCCGACGAACCGTACCGGAGTCGAGCCCCATCAGGCCGGCTCCGGCGAACCAGTCGTCGGTGACATAGAGGACGCGGGCACCCGGCACCCCGGATGGGAACGAACCACGCGCCGAAGCCACGACGATCGCCTCGACATCGGCGTTCAGGTCGCCGACCGCACGGCGCACGCTCGAGCTCATGATGCGGTCTGCGAGCCCTCGCATGATCGGTTTGGATGCCAGCGGAGGACCCGAAGTCCGTAACCGGGTGATTCCGGGAGCGACATCGCTGAGTTTCGGCGTTCGCGGCTCTGACGGCCCGCTGGACACGATCGGCAGCGGCGGATCGATCCAGAGCACGGGAGCGTCAGCGGCGAGCGCGAGCGCGATCCGGCGGTCGGTGCCCGCGACTCGATCCCAACGGTCACCGCCGACGTAGAGGACGGTCGATGCGGTCATACCCCGGTCACCAGCCAGCGCCGGCGCACCCGGATGAGATCGACTCGATGGCGAATAGCCTTCGCAAGCAGATATGGGGACCGGCGGGCTCGCCTGGGGCCGAGCCTTCGTGCGGCTTCGGCCGCCCGCGCCTGCGGCAGTCTGTGGAGGTCCCTTCCGAGGTGGAGCGCGTAGTCCATGTAGCGGCGCGTCTCCTCGGTGTTCCCGCGACCGGCTGCGTATGCCTGGGTCAGTCTGGTGAGCGCCTCGTTCGCAAGCGCGTCGTAGGACAGGTCGAGCATGCGCGTGTTGAAACTGCGGTCGCCCAGCTCGTCGGTGAACAGCAGCTCGAAAGCAGCAGCCCGCTCGTTCAGGTCCCGGATCACGTCGACTTCCCGGGCCGAGAGACTGTCTGCGTGCACGCGGTGCCATGCCTGGTCCGCCCCACCGACCCAGCCGACCTCGCTGTGGCGTGCGATCCGCATCCAGAGTTCGAAATCGTGGGTGTGGTCGAGCCGTCGCATCCCGCCGACCTCGCGGAGGACGCTCGTGCGCATGACGACCTCGGGCGAGGTGATGCAGTTGAATCCCAATCGGCAGCGCTGCTCGACCCAGTCTTTCCCATCCCAAACCGTCCACGTCTTCGAGGCGTCCGACCAAGACAACTCCCCCGACGCCGTGTCGGAGAAATGGATCGGATGACCGTAGACCAATCCGACCTCGGGAAACGCTTCGGCGAGTGCGATCGCACGTGCCGCTGAGCCCGGCGTGAGCATGTCGTCTGCGTCGAGGCGGACGACGAAGTCGCCGGTGGCGAGAGCCAGCCCGTCGTTGAAGGCGACCACTGGGCCGCCGTTGTGCCAGCGTGCGTGCAAGACGACACGCGGATCGCCAGTCGCCAGCTCTCGGACGATCGCACACGAATCGTCGGTGGAGGCATCGTCGACGACGATGAGCTGAACGTCCACATCCCGCTGATCGAGCGCGCTCTGCATCGATTGGCGGAGGTATCGCCCGTAGTTGTAGTTCGTGATGACGATCGACACCGTCGGGCGCTTGACCGGAGACTGCCGCACGCCCTCGGAGGTCTGGACAATCGCTCGCAACCGGAACGTCCCGCGGTCGGCAGGAGCATCGGACGGCTCGGCGGCAGGCGTTCGGTGCGACTCGGCGGCACGCACGAGCTCGTCCTCCAGCTCGTCACCGTCTGAGGTCGCCACGACCCGGGACCATGGCATTGCCGCCGCGATCCGCTCGCGCCCCGCGATCACCGGAGCGAGCACTCCGCGAATCCGGGAAGGGATGAACGGCGCCAGCATCGGCAGGGCCAGGATCACATAGACAAGCGCTCCGACGGCCCCGCCGACGAGCAAGCGGATCAGGCTGCTGTCGATCGCCAGGATCGCCACGCGGGCCGCCGCTCCAGCGATCACGGCAGCGATGGCGGGTTTGAGGATCGCGATGCCGAGGAGCCTGGGCGCCGACCGCACGAGGGGGCGCAACGCCCAGAAGTACATTGGGATGACGATGACCAGGATCACGGCGACGTGGGCCATAGCGGCACCTTCGAGGCCGAACAGCTTCACGCCGAAGCCGATCGCGGGGAACAACGCCGCGAGCCACACGGCCTGGATGATGAATGCGCGCCCCGTTCGGCCGGTCGCGACGAGCAGGCTGCCGGGCAGCAGGGAGATGACGAAAACGGCGCCGTAAAGCGTGAGAATCGCGAGCACCGGGGCGGCCGCAGACCATTTGCTGCCGTACAGGACGTCGACCAGCTCGGGCGCGAGCACACCCGTCAGCACGCACATGGGGAAAGCGGCAACCGCGACCAGGCGCGACCAGTGAACGAGAGTGCGTCCCAGCTTCTTCGGATCCCCGCGCAGCGCCGACAGGGCAGGCATCGCCACCCCGCCGATGGTGCCGCCGAGGGCAGAAGTCGACCAGGAAGCGACGTTGAAGGCGAGCGTGTAGATGCCGAGCATCGTCGCACCGAGCAGGTTGCCGATGAAGGCGTAGTCGGCGTTCAGGAGCGTGTAGTTCAGGATATTGGCGCCGGCCAGAGGCAGCCCGAATTTCAGGACGATCTTGGCCTGTTCGGTGTTCCAGCGCGGGGCGTACCACGGTCGAGCCGCCATGATCATGATCGCACCGGCCACGACCTGACCGATGACACGCGACCACGCGAAGGCGACCGCGCCGTCGCCGTGAATGGCGAGCAGGATCAGACCGATGTTGGCCGGGAAGAAGGCGATCGCGTTCGCCGCGAAAAGCCGCCCCTGTCGGAAGTCGCGGACGAGCACGGAGGAGGAGACGGCGGTGAACGAGCTGAGGAACACCGACAGGGAGAGGATCCGGATCGCGGTGGCCGCGTCCGGCGCGCCAAGAAGGGTCGCGATCGACTTCGCCGCCAGCAGCATGGTCAGGGCGAGGGTCGTGGCGCTGATCATGGAGAGAGCGGTCACCACGGGACCCGCGATCGCGGGATCCATGTCGCGGCGCGAGATGCAGGTGGAGAGTCCGAGCTCGCCGATCGCCGAGACGATGGTGTAAGCCACCAGTGCCACCGAATACACGCCGAAATCGTGGGGCGAGACGATGTGGACGACTACCGCCGTGACGGCGATGCTCATGAACTTGGTGACGAGGGTGTTTATGAAGCTCCAGCTCACCCCGTGCGAAAGCGGTCGGGCCTTGTCATGCCCCGTCTGCTTGGGGGCGCCCTTCCGATGAAGCGATGCCATAGCCTGCCCGCTCATCTGCCGCCCGCCAGGGGAAGCAGAGGTTGATTATGAGTTTCTCTCACAATTCAAGTCTGACACACCGCGTTCTCGCGGACACCCCCCGTTACAGGTGACAGATGCTCATTCACCGCTGATGCGGACGATCGATGGGACCGCGGTCACCAACCCGCGAAGAGCATCGTGATCGTCCGCCGCACCCGTGACGGAGTAGACGTAACCGTGGTTGCCCTCGCGCCAGTCGACTGCTTGACCCACGCCGCGGTTCAGGAAGATGCTCTCCACTCCAGGGAAGCTCCTCAAGTCGTCCAGGCCTTCGATCGCGGTGATCCGGTGAAACGAGGTGGGCGCTTGAATCATCAGGTAATAGGCGACGCACGAGCATTCCGGGAGTTCCTCGAGTTCCACATGCTCACCCAACGCGACGCGGAAGGCGATCTGGAGGATCCGGTAGCCGCTCGCGAGTTCCAAGATCTCCGGCACGCCGCCGCCGATCCGGCCATTGACCTCGATCACAACCGGTCCGTCCGGTGTGAGCTTGATCTCCGTGTGCAGGCACCCGATCGAGACTCCGATGGCCGAGGCGGCCCGATCGGCCATTTCGATCGCGGCGGACCTGGTCTCCTCGGAGACCGAGCTCGGAATGAAGAGGCCCGTCTCACGGAACGGCGTTGCCACCGGCGTGCGCCCGGTCACCGCGAGATGACGGATCGACCCTTCCGCGACGACGCTCTCCACCGAGAGGTACCCGGCGAAACCCTCGCCCGCGATGGACGCGTCGCCGTCGGGGATGTAAGTCTCGAGCACGAGCTCCGATCCGCCATCGGCCAGGATCTCGCGGAGTTCCGTGATCGAGGCAATGGAGACGGTGTCCCTGCTGCCGCCGCCGTGCCGCGGTTTCAGAATGGCTGGAAAGCTGGCGTCCCGTTCGAGGGTCGACCACTCGTCGTCGGTCATCGGCGCATCGATGGTCCAGAACCCGGGCACCGGCAAGCCCGCCGCCCTCAGCGATTCGCGCTGAGCGCGCTTGTCCGACAAGCGGGTCGCCGTCAATTCGTCGACGAAAGGCACGCCGAGACGGTCGGCGACGCGTGCGGTCCAGACGAGCCGGTGATCGACGAAGCAGACGATTCCCGCCGGTCCCTCGAGCGCGACCTTGTCGGCGGCTTCCTCCTCGGTCAGCTCCGCGACGTCGACGACCACACCGAGACGACTGAGCAACCGGGGCATATTGCCGAAGTCCGGATCGGACGAGTCCAGGATCCAGATCAGGTCGCAAATGTCCGTGGCAGCTTCAGCGATCGACATCATCCCGAACGAATGCGGGTCACAGACGTACGCGAGTTTGGGCAGCATTTGTCACTCCATCAGCCGGTCTCTCAACCGGCGATCCGGCGCCCGTCGTTCAGGGCTCTGACCTTCGCCCGCGGCAATCCGTCATCCTTGTGGGCGGCTCCTTCGCGCCCGCCACTCGCCGCCGAGGTGCGGAGGCGAATCCGACGTGTTCCACGTGGCGGCAGATGGAAGTAGTTGTCCGCCGGTTCGAACCCGGGAACCTCCAGAGCCACGAACGTCGCAAGCTCATCGGTCGCCACGTCCAAGAACAGACCATCAGAGTCACGTTCCACCTGGGCCGTCAAGCCCAGATCGCTCCGCGCCGCACGGCGCACGCCACCCAGCAAGTGAACGGTGCGGGCCAGTTCCGTACCGTTCTCATCCTTGAGCACTGCCTGAATCGCGTCGTAGATCCGGTCACCGAATCGCCAGACGTACTCGAGGTCGTGGAAACCACCGAGCAGGCCGTCTGCGCCGAGGATCAGCTCGTCGCGCGCGGACAATTCGATCGGCACCTCGACATTCTCGACCGCGTGCCCGGCGACCGTGTACAGCGTGACGGTGAGCGTTCCTTTGACGGGCTCGGAGCCGTCGTGGAACACGATGAGGTCGACCCCGTTCAGCCCTTCGTCGTGGAAGGCCACCGTCGTCGGCTGCAAAGCCGCCTTCATCGCGAACCAGGCCGACTTCGGCCGGCCCAGGGAGTCCACGACGCCGAAACCGGCGCCAGGAGAAAGATCCCGAGCGGCCAGGATCATCGCGCCGTTGCAGCTCGACGCGCGCCGACGCCACTCGATCAGCGTCTCGAACATCGCATGATTGATCGAGGCCCGGTGATGGTCCATCTGCACGGGCCACGGCAGACCCGCGATCGGAGGCTCCGCCGGCCTGTCCGCCTCCGGCCACGCGAAGAAACGCTCGGCGTAGTGCGCGACGATGTCCGCGAACGTCCAGTCGGTGCCCGGGTCCTGCGCGAAGCCCCTCCGCCAGTTGGCTTCGGTCGCCGCGTCCTCGGTGGGGTCGGCCCGTCCGAACAACGCCTCGATCGACTCCGGTTCCGGCGGCACGGCGAACGCAAGGGATTCAGCGGCGAACCTCACTCCCGCTGTGCGAGCGTCCGGGAGCCCGCGCATGTACGCACCGACACCGAAGTAGTGGCATACCCCTTCGCGGATGTCGATGGGCGTTCTTCCCCCGGTCGGCGTCGACCTCACGTGGACGGCGGACGGCGCCCACTCCGAGACGAGCGCCGGAATGTTCCGCTCGAGCACCGTCATCGTGTAGCGCTCGGGGGCCAGGCCCCACATCGTCGGTTGCTGCTCGACCTCATTGCCACCGCTGATGACCGCCACGCTCGGATGCTTGGCAAGACGCCGCAGCCACGAGCTGGTCTCCCTCGAGAAGTGCGCGATCCACGCTTCGTCCTCCGGCGGGTCGAAGGTCGCGAGCATCAAATCCTGCCACACCATCACGCCTTGACGGTCGCACTCGTCGTAGAAGGCGGGCTGCTCGTAGGATGCGGTCCCGCACAGTCTGACGATGTTCGTGCCGGCGGTCACGAGATCGGCGAGGGCTGCACGATAGGCGTCCTCGGTGGCACCCATGGTGATCGGGTCGAGAGGTTCCCAGACCGCTCCGCGTGCGAAGATCGGCTCCCCGTTGACCTCGAGTGCGAAACCGCCGTCGTCGGTACGGGCCGTGATCTGCCGGAACCCGATCTCGGCGGTGCTCACGACGTCGATTCGGCCGTCCTCGACCTCTGTCGACACCTGTAGCCGGTAGCGGGTGGGCGTGCCGTGGGTTGCCGGATACCAGAGTTCAGGACGGTCGACGACGAGCAACGATGTCGTAGCCCCGTCGGAAAGGATCGTCGTCCTCGCCACCTCGGTCTCGGAGTCAGGGGCGAGGACTGTGAGAATCACGGTGCGCGACACAGCGGACTCGAGACTGACCGAGACGACCCCGAATCCGTCCTGCAACGTGGCGGTCAGCGCAGTGATCCGGACCGGTAGCGCGGGAGCGAACGAGAGCGGGGCCCAGGGCCCGACGACCTTCGCTGTTCCATACCAGAGGATGTGGCCGATCAGAGGCGTCCGATGCCAGCGAAGCGATGTCTCCTGTGCCTGCGTGCTCCGCCAGCGACTGCGCGGACGGGACGGGACCGGATGGGTCGAAAGCGACGCGCAACGGATCCCGAGGCGATTCAGTCCGGGCCGAACCGGAACGGTGAGTACGACCTCGTCGAACGCACCGTCGCTCGAGCCCACTTCCTCACCGTTGAGCCAGATGCCCGAGTACGTCGCAATCCCGTCGGCCTCCAGGGTCCATGGCGTCGCCGCATCCTGCTCGGCCACATCGAACTCGGTGGTGTACCACCAGTCCCAGGCGTCCGGGTCGAGTGCAAGCGCTTCGTCCGTTCCGAAGGCGTCCCGCCACGCGCCCGCCACCGTACCCGGCACCGTCGCCGGGACCGAGATCACATCGTCAGGCGGTAGCGCACCCAGTTCATCCATCGTCGGCGCGGCGCCGATCGATACGCGGGACAGGGTCCATGGCCCGTCGGCTGTCCGTTCAGACATGTACATCGACTTTCTGGATGAGTGCGATCCCCTCGGCCCACGAGTGGGCGAGAGTCTGCATGATCGGCGCAAGATCGGGGCTGCGTCCGCTAGCCACTCTGGCCAGCTGGAACTGGAGCTTCTTCGCTGCCTCGCTCGCCTGCTGGAATGCTTCGGCCGCCGCGGTGAGGTCGGCCGACGCGTCACCGCCGCCCGGAGGCTCGAGTTCCGCGAGCCGGGTGCAGTATGCCGCAGCGAGCATAGACGTCAGCCCCGCCTGTCGCGTGGTCGCGAACCCGAAGTCATGGAAGTAATCGAGGTCGCGCTCGGCCAGCACTCCGCACTGGCTCAGCACGAACGCGTTGAGCGATTCCATCGGGTTGTCCGGAGCGATCCGGGCGACATGCTCGGAGAAGACCTTCCAGATCGCTTCAGCGGACGGCTGGGTGAGGCGATCGAGGCGGATCAATTCGACATAAGGCTTCGGGACGAGACCGTGCGCGGCTTCCGGGCCGAATATCATCCGGAAGTCTTCGCCGGCGAGTGAATGGAGCCCTTCGTTGTGGAAATAGGTCAGGGTTTCGCGTTCAGGATCCACGATCACGGGAACGATCGACGATTTCGTGTGCTGGAGCTGATAGGAGACGCCGCGCGTGTCAGGCAGATAGAAAGAGTCGACCTCGATGATGGTCAGATTGCCGGCACGTCGCTGGAACTCGACGTGCTCCAGAATCGGGCGCCACGTATCGTATTCGCCGACCCGGATGCCGTAAAGGGTCTCGAGATCTTCGAGCCGGACCTTCAGGAACTCCCACTGGTCTCCGATGAAGTCCGCGCTGATCGCGGATGCGAGTGCCGGGACCGGATCGAGCCCGAGCGACGAGAGCACTTCGATCCAGACGTCCAGATAACAGTTGGTGTTCGGCCATACCGAGTCCGAGCTGTGCAGTGAATGCTGCTCGAACGTTTCCGGTCTGAGGTTATCCAGGACGGCGCTCATGTCAGCGGTCGTCCCGCGCCTAGGAAACCACGATTTGCAGAAGCTCGTCCCTGATGTTCGCGATCGAAGAGAAGGTGCCCTTGCTGAGCTTCTCCTCGGGGAATTCGACGTCGAATTCGTCCTCGAGCGCGAGCATCACGTTGATGCTCGAATGGGAAGTCATACCCGCGACGTACAAGTCATCGGTCGGGCTCAGAGTTTCCACGTCCACGGCGAGACGTGCATGTTTGCCGAGTATCTGTCGGATTGTGACTTCGACGTCGTTGCTGTCCATTTTCGTTCCTCGGGCTTTAGGGGGCTGAATCTGAGGGGCAGACTATCACGATGGATCGCGCGCGACGATGGATCGATCTAGCCCTATCAAAATGCGGCCCGCTTGGGGGGTATGAAGTCCGGCTACCTCATGTCACTATAAAACATGAGGTTACCTCATCCACTTTCTCCGACCCGAAAGGACCCAGCCATGACGACAGATACAGTCGCTGGCGCCGCATTGTTTCAAGGCGATCGCGAGCCGATGACGGTCGTGAACCGCTCCACTGCGGAGGCTAGCTCATGACCACCTTGACCACGGAGCCGATCGTCGGTTCGCTTAAAGAACGCGCGTCAGAGGCAGCCGAGATCGCAGCACGCTTCGCCGATGACGTCGACGAGCAAGGCCGATTCCCGGTCGAAGCTTTCGACGCGATCCGCCGGCTCGGTCTTCTCGCGGAAGCCGTTCCCACCGATCAAGGCGGCCGAGGAGTGTCCCTCTTCGAACTGTCGACTGCGGCCTCGATCATCGGAACCGCTTGCGCCTCCACCGGAATGATCTTCGCGATGCATCAGATCCAGGTGCTGAGCCTGCTCCGGCACGACCACGGGAACGCGGGGGTGCAATCGATCATCCGCCAGGTCGTCGAGGAAGGCGCACTTCTCGCGTCCGCGACGACCGAGATCGGGATCGGCGGCAACACGCGCACAAGCAGCTGTTGCGTCATCGAGAACGAAGACGGAACCGTCACGCTCGAGAAGAACGCCCCCGTCATCTCATACGGCGCGTATGCGACGGCGGTGCTCGCAACCGCACGACGGACACCCGACAGCCTGCCATCCGATCAGGTGATGGTCGTCTGCCCGGCAGACTCGACAACCCTCGATCCCACCAGCGAATGGAACACTCTCGGCTTCCGAGGCACCTGCAGCCCGGGATTCATCCTCAAGGCCACCGTCGACCGCTCTTATATCGTCGACGAGGATTTCGCGACCATATCGGCGCGCACTATGCTCCCCGTCTCCCACGTTCTGTGGGCGGCGGTGTGGCTCGGAATGGCGACCTCCGCGGTCGACAAAGCGCGAATGGTCGTCCGGAAGGCCGTGCAGCGGGACCTCGGAACGAAGCCGCCGAGCGCCCAGCGCCTCGCCGAACTTCTGATCGAGCTGCAGTCGTTCACAGACATCGTCGAGAGCGCCGCACGCCGGTTCGACGAGAATGCGAACGATGCGACCATCTCGGACTCGATCTCCTACGCCGCGGCCATGAACGGCCTCAAGATCACCGCCTCGGAGACGGTGGCACGGCTGGTGGACAGAGCGCTGCTGATAACGGGCATATCCGGTTATCGCCTCGACTCGAACGTAAGCCTCGGGCGCACGCTGCGAGACTCACATGGCGCTGCGATCATGGTGAACAACGATCGCATCCTCGCCAACAACACTGAACTAGCACTATTGAGCCGAGGACGGCGATGACATTGACAAACACGGATTCGATCGTGCAGGAGAAGGCGCCGGAGTTGTCCGAGCTGGAGCAGGCACGTCTCCAGTTCAGGTCCGATCTGCTCGACGCAGAGCTCCTCGTCGATGCGGGCTCGCCCGGCCTTTACGGACGATCCGGAACGTTCGAGGACATTCTCGAGGCGTTCGACCACGCATACACCGAGGCGCTCGGGTCGTACGGAGCGAAGCGTTTCCGGTTCCCGCCGATCTATTCTCGGCCCGACTTCGAGTCCACCGACTACATCGCGTCTTTCCCAAATCTCACCGGTGCCATCAACACCTTCGCGGGCAACGACCGCGACCACGCAGCGCTCTTGAAGGCTCGCGCTGAAGGCCAGCCGTGGGATGACTGGCTGAGCCCGACGGATTCGATGCTCGTCTCAGCGGTATGCCATCCGCTCTACGGCCGGCTCGAAGGCCAGCGGATGGCCCCGGGAGGAAGCACGTTCGAAGTCGCCGGTTATTGCTTCCGGCACGAACCGTCTCTCGACCCGATGCGGCTCCAGGCATTCCGGCAGCACGACTTCGTATATGTCGGCGACGAGCAGGGCGCCAGGGATTTCCGCGAGCAGGCGTTCCAGAAGCTTCTCGATCTCCTGAAGTCGCTAGGACTGGATGCGAAAGGCGTGGCGGCGAACGATCCCTTCTTCGGACGGGCCGGACGGATGCTCGCGCACAACCAGCTTTCCGAGGAGCTGAAGCTCGAGATCGTCGTACCTATCTATCCGGGACTCGACGACGGCACGGCGATCGGTTCCGGCAACCGGCACGAGGATCACTTCGGCTCACCGTTCCACATCGAGTCCGCGGACGGCACGGTCGCCCACAGTGCGTGCATCGGTGCCGGTCTCGAACGCACGACTCTCGCACTCCTGCGGACGCACGGCTTCGAACTGAAGGACTGGCCATCGGACGTCAGAGCCAAACTGGCTCTCTGAGTCGGTGATCCGGAGTCAGGGCGTCCCTGTTCAGGAAGCCCGAAGGACCCACCGAGGGCGCGACCAGAAATCCCATCTTTCGACGATCCGGTAGCCGGCCGCGAGGTAGAAGGGCTCTCCATCGCTCGAGGCGTGCAGGAGCCCGATCTCCGTCCCGCGTTCGTGCGCCGCGTGAAGTGAACTGCTCAGGAGGCGCTGTCCGTAGCCACGCCGGCGTCCGCGTGGAGACGTCGCCATGGACCAGATCACCATCGCGTCCTCCACATACATGGCGACCAAGCACGAAACCAGCTCGTCCCCGTCATACAGTCCCCAGACGCTGCGCCCCTCCACCGCGTTCGCGTCTACTGTGAGGGCGACCTCCGCAACTTCGGGTGTCAGGTCGAAGACCTCCTCCACCAACGCTCGAGCGGCAGGAAGTTCCTCCGCCGTCAGCTCGCGGGCGTCGGGGTCGGGCCGGCCGATGGCGGTATCGATCACCATCAGGGGCGCGGATCCGACCCGAACCCAGCGGGAATCGGCGAAAGTGGCTTCAGCGTCCTTGGCTTCGCCCGCAACCGCGATGATCGCTGGCTGCCGCGCTGAGACCATCCGGTCTATGGAGGCTTGGATGTGCTCCGCGCCGCGCGGACCGTGGCACAATGCGAGATTGTAGTCAGCGCTTCGCGCTCCGCTGAGAGAGATCCAGTGAGCGTCGTCCAGCTCGAGTGTGCCGCCATGAGACCATGCGACGGTGCTGAGCCCGTGGAGTCTCCTCAACTGCTCCACAGGTCGCAATGTCACATCGTCACCCTGATTCATGTGCCGTCTCCTGATGATCGCGGACCTGGCGAAACGTGTCGATCATCAGCGTAGATTCGTTCGAGTTCGTGATCGAATCGGTCGAAGACGATCTGGCGCAGCCAGGTCCTGTGCATTCCATGGTCCACTCCGCTGAGTTCGACCACGTTGACGATTCCTGTATCCGTCGACTCTGCGAGCCGCCGTCCAAGTCGGTCCTGCAAGTATTCCAGTCCGTCGTCGCCCTCCGCGAAGACGAGCGAAATCGGTGCTCCGCGCCTGATGAGATCATCGAGCCATTCGCCAGCGAGCGGCCGGAGACCCTGGGCGTCCTCCGCGTTCCATCGACCGGCCTCAGCCTCACGCTTGATGGCTGCGATCTCGGGAAGTCGCCGGGCCCGCGTCGTGGTCATGAGCGCCTCGACGGGGTCCCCCGGTTGCCAGTACAACTGAGGATTGAGCGCGATCACCCCCGCGAGCTCGATCTCCCGTGCCGCTGCCAGCGAGATCCAGGCACCCGCGCAGAGCCCGCCCAGAACGATTCGCGTGCTTCCTTGTGCATTCAGCGCCTTGACCGCCGTGACGATATCGCCGAGCGTGTGGGCGTCGTACGGCCGGCCAGGGACCACCGGCCCATCCGGACTCTCTCCCCAGCCGCGAAAATCGAGGCGAAGCGTCGACCGTCCGCGAATCGCGAGCTCTCGCGCGAGCTCGACCCATGCGCGTCCCGGCCCCGAGTGGGGATCGGATCCGCTGTTGACCAGGACGAGCAGCTCGTCCGGGACAGCATCATCGCCGGCCGGAGTCGTGAGCACACCGAGCAGGCCGTCCGGCCCGACCGTCACGAACCGCTCGATCGCCGCGGGTGCGCCATCGCGTATTCGGACCACCGCATTGTCCACTTCGTCTTCGCCGGCGGACGACGCGCTTTCAGAATGTCGAGGCTCGGCCAGCCGACTCAGCGCCGCGACGTCAGACTCCCCTGCGCGCGCCGCCGATTCGAGAATCCATTCGCTGACTTCTGCGATCAGCGAAGGATCGGCGATCGAATCCTCTGCAGGTCGTTCGAGGAACGACTCCGTCCTCGGGTCGCCGGTGATCGAGAGGACGTCCATGCCTTCGGGAGGTTCGACACGGATCTCGGCCATCCGGTCGAGCACTCCCGAGCCGAAATAGTAGCCACCCACCGAGATCCCGCCGACTTCGTCCGGGGCGGGAATGCCGACCATCGTGAACGATCGAACGAATCTGCGACCGGAGAGGACCGGCTCGATGGCAGCGATCGCGACCGCACCCACCTTCGGCCCGTCGAGCAACGCGAAGGATCCGCCCCATTGGCATCCGATGACTGCGATCTTCGTCATCCCGAGAGCCCTGAGCCGTTCGGTCGCGATCGGAAGTGCGGATCGCCACGGTTCGAGCCCGTCGATGCCGGAGACGTGGCCCGCGCTGTCCCCCGTGCCGGCGTAGTCGACCCGGAGAACGGTGGCGCCGCCCTCCGCGACGCTCTCCGCGAGGCTGCGGAGGAAACGGTGGCTGCTGGAATACTCGTAGCCGACGGGCGGGAGGATCACCACACCCAAGCCGCTCGGTTCGTCCGGTTCGGTGAGCCAGCCGGCGAGTGGCGTCCACTCGAGGTCCGCCTCGCGATCGGGCAGCCACAACCCGCGGGTTCGTGAAGCGCGCTGTCGAGCCATCGTCAGAGTCAACTCCTCACCTCGCGTCCGTGCAATCCCGGCCTAGTGCGCGATCCTGGCCGCGCGTCCGACTGCCGGTCGTGAGGTTCACGCCCACTCGATGCGGACGAGAGAACGAACCTGATCTGCCAACCGACGCAATTCCGAGTGGTCGGACACCGTGCCCGCAACGCAGAAGACGTAGCCCTGACTCCCCTCCTGCCAATCCACGTTCTGGCCCGGACCGCGATTGACCACGACCTCGTCGACTCCGGGGACCTCTCTCAAATCGTTCAGACCCTCGAGCTGCACCACGCGCTCCGCCGTCAGAGGCGGCTGGCTGTAGAGCCGGAAGACGACCCGATCCGAGCGCGGCAGTTCCTCGAGCTCAACGGGCTCGTCCAGGGCGATGCGCATGGCGATCGGCAGGATCCGCAGCCCGAAGGCAGGTTCGAGCATCTCGGGGAGGATGCCCCCCATTCTTCCGTTCACCTCGATCACGACCGGTCCTGAAGGCGTCAGCTTGATCTCCGTGTGCAGGCATCCGCGTTCGACCCCCAGCGCCTGTGCTGCCCGCGCCGCGACGTCCAGTACCGCGGAGCGGTCCCCGCCATCGAGAGTGCTCGGAATGAACAGCCCTGTCTCGCGATACGGCTCGGCAAGCGGCATCCGTCCCGTCACCGCGAGATGCACGATCCGGCCGTCTACGACGACGCTCTCGACCGAGACGTATCCGCCGAATCCGTCACCGACGACAGATTGATCAGCATCGGGGATGTATTCCTCGAGAACGAATTCACGGCCGAGGCCGCCCTCACGCGACTGAAGTTCTGAATAGCGGGTGCGAAGGCCCTCGAACGAGCCGAGCTCGAAAGTGTCTCGGCTGCCTTCGCCGCGCCGCGGCTTGAGCACCGCCGGAAAGGATGCGTCCCGCTCGATAGCGGACCAGTCACGCTCGGTCATCTCCTCGCCGATCAGCCAGAATCCGGGGACGGCGAGTCCGAAAGCACGCAGTGACTCCCGCTGGGTGTGCTTGTCCGCAAGAGCGGTCGCCGTGTGCGACGAATAGAACGGCAACCGCAGGCACTCGGCCACGGCGGCGGTCCATTCGATGAGCCGGTCCGCGAGGGTCAGGATGCCCTGCGGTTCGAACTCGGCGATCCGTTCCGCGGCCTCGGGAACCGACAGCCCTGCGACGTCGACGACCTTTCCGAGACGCGTCAGCAATCGAGGCATCGCATCGATCGCCGGATCCGACGAATCGATTACCCAGAGAAGTTCGCAGACATCACGCGCGGCTTCAGCGATCGCGAGCGTCGGAAAGGACCTCGGGTGATAGACGAACGCAAGAGTGGGTCGCACTCAGCTCATCCCTCGGCGCTCGATGCGCCCAGGGAATCCAGCGCGCTGTTCAGAGCCGATATCGATTGAAACGTCTCCTTTTTCAGCAGTGTGTCGGGGAATTCGACGTGGTAGGTATCCTCAAGCGCAAGCATGACGTTGACGCTGGCATGAGAAGTGAGTCCGGCCTGATAGAGATCATCGTCCAAGCCCAAGTCTGCGGCGCCTACGGGAAGGCTTCCGTATTTGATCAGTGCGTCTCGGATTTCTTTCTCGAACTTCACTGCTTCCCTTCCTTCGAGCACCGTCTCCGGACCGCGCAGCTTCTCACTCATCTGTAATCGATGCTATCCGACGGGCCGACAAACTGAAAAGTATTCAACTTTGGACTCCTGCCCCCATTTCGGGTGCCCGCAGAGCTAGGCATCGGCCCCTTCGTCCCGCACGCTATCGGTCCCCGGGTCCGACACGGTGTCCGTCACCGCCTCGGTCACCGCATCCGCGCCGACGTCCGACACGGCCGTCCTCTGCTCAGCGCCGCGTCGCTGACTGAATCGCAATACCGCGACGGATCCCCCGATGCCCAGTGCCAACGCGAAGATCGCGCCGCCCGGCCCCCAGCGCCGCTTGCCGATGAGGGCGTCCATGGAGGGAACGCCCGGACCGGCGTCCGCGATTGCGAGCAGTGCTGCGATCAGGGCGGCATTGAACTCGTAGCCGCCTTTGCTGTTCCAGACCCCGTTGCGCCAGTGGACCGTGCGGACCGCCGTGATCATCGCCGCGATCAGTCCGCCAGCGGCGACCGGAGTCGCCGTGCCGGTGAGAATCGCGATGCCGCCGAGCGTTTCGGTGAAGGCGATTGCGCGCGCATTCTTCTTGACGGGAGCAAGGCCGAGGGATGCAACCATCTTCTCTGTGCCCTCGAGGCCCGGGCCGCCGAAGGCTCCGGTCAGCTTCTGCAATCCGTGACCGATGAACAGGCCACCGACCGTGGTGCGTAGCGCTAGTCCGCCGAGATTCATGATCTGCCCCCGTACCTGTCCTCCGCCGCCGACGGTTCGGTCCACCCGCACGGATCGAACCGGCGGCCGGACGGCCCTGCATAGCTCACACGTTAGTCGCGACCAGCGCAGGGTCAAGAGAAGAGGGAAGGACATAGCCTTATTGCGCACCCGACAAACAGAAGACTTCTGAAATAGAAGACATCGGACATCGAGGAGGATTCCAGTGGAACTGATCGTCGCACCGGCCGCAGCTGCGCCACTACGCATCGGCGCCGCCAGACGCGCTCCCCTGCGCGTCGCACTCGTCCAGCATCGCTGGTTCCCCGATCGGGACGAACTGATCGGCGAGCTCGCGGAAGGCATCCGCTTGGCGGCGGCCAACGAGGCGCGCGCTGTATTCCTGCCCGAACTCACCCTGAGCAAGTATCCGGGCGATGTCCGCGCGGACGGCATCCCGAAGGAGAACGCGGAGGATCTGCGAACAGGACCCACTTTCGCCTTCGCGTCGCAGCAGGCACGGACCCACGGGGTCACCGTTCACGCGTCGCTCTACGAGAAGCCTGCCGCGGACGACGAGCCTGCCGATCCCCGCGGATACAACACCGCGATCCTGGTCTCCCCTGACGGCGAATTGATCGGACGCACTCGCAAGACCCACATCCCGATCACCTCCGGCTACTACGAGGACACGTACTTCCGCCCGGGGCCCGCCACGGACGCGTATCCCGTGTACACCGCCGACGCGCTCGATGGCGCGCGGATCGGCCTGCCCACGTGCTGGGACGAGTGGTTTCCCGAGGTGAGCCGGCTCTACGGGCTGGGGGGCGCCGAGATTCTGGCCTACCCGACGGCGATCGGCTCTGAGCCCTCGTTCCCGCAATTCGACACACAGCCGATCTGGCAGAAGGTCATCGTCGCGAACGGGATCACAAGCGGGATCTTCATGGTGGTTCCGAATCGCTACGGAGACGAAGGCGCTCTGACCTTCTACGGTTCCTCCTTCATCTCGGACCCGTACGGACGCATCCTGGCGCAGGCTCCCCGCGACCGATCGGCGGTCCTCGTCGCCGATCTCGACCTCGACCAGCGAGACGAATGGCTGAAACTGTTCCCCTTCTTCGTGACGCGCCGGCCTGACAGCTATGAGACGCTCACGGCTGCGGTGAGCGCCGACGACAACTACGGCACCGAGGAGGCGACGCTCGCATGAGCATCGGCACTCGCACGACCAACGACTTTCGGATGCCTTCCGAGACCAGCCGCCAGGACCGCCTCTGGGTCGCGTTCCCCGTGCCCGGATACACGCTCGGCGATACGGCGGAATCAGCGCATGAGGCCCGCAGCACCTGGGCGGCGGTCGCGAACGCGGCCGCCGGGTTCGAGCCGGTCACAGTGGTCGTCGATCCCGGGGAGGTGGATGTGGCCAGACGCTATCTCGACTTGGAGATCGACCTGCTGATCGCGCCGCTCAATGACGCGTGGATCCGCGACATGGGACCGACATTCGTCCACGACCGCGACGGCGACGTGGCGGCGATCGACTGGACCTTCAACGGATGGGGCGCGCCCGACTGGGCGGGTTGGGACAAGGACGGCGACATCGCCCGTGTGGTAGCGGAGCGGGTAGGAGCACCGCGGATGTCCTCGCTTCTGGTGAACGAAGGCGGTGCGATCCACGTCGACGGCGCTGGGACGGTCCTCGTCACGGAAACGGTGCAGCTCGATCCCGGCCGCAATCC
>FSWU01000364.1_pt1 | contig 17113 bp, 15 predicted proteins | sample 1638061 | NCBI WGS metagenome assembly FSWU01 (sample SAMEA3914788, study PRJEB12502) | metagenome | biome: forest; material: soil | place: Canada | collected 2011-07-03 | depth 0.1 m
GGGGCTGATGCTCGCGTGCGAGCTGGGGCGCGTCGGAGTCCGGTCGCTCGTGCTCGAGCGGGCGCCGGAGCCCGACCCGATGCCGAAAGGTAACGGTCTCGTCGGAGAGATCGCGACCGTCATCAAACGGCGCGGTCTGCTGCGGGAGCAGAAGGGTCTGCACGTGATCCCGATACCCCGGTATTCTTTCGGGCCGTTGCCGTTGCGACTGAATCCGCTTCGCTTCGACGCCCTGCGCATCCTTCCGATCCCGCAACGGCGGCTGGAGGGATTGCTCGCAGACCGCGCACTGGAGTCCGGCGCCGACATCCGCCGGGGGCACGCCGTCACGGGATTCAGTGACGATGGCGATCGTGTGACGGCTGAGGTGGGTTCCGGCGACGGCAGCTACCGGATCGACGCGAGCTTTCTCGTCGGCTGCGACGGGGCGCACAGTTTCGTACGCCACGAGCTCGGCATCGCCTTCGCGGGCACCACGGGCAGCCGGCTCACCCGGATCGGCCACGTCACGATGCCCGCCGGGTCACTTCGTCGAACCAAGAACATCATCGAGCTTCCCGACGGCCGGCGACTCACTCTCTTCCAGGCCAACAACACGGCGGCCGGAGGAATCACGCTCGCCCAGCTATCCGATCTGGACCGCGGAGCGCCCCGCGACCGCTACATCATCAGCACCCACGAGCCGCGCGGCGACCAGGAGCCTGCCCCGCAGATCACCCTCGACGAGCTGCGGGAAAGCATCCGGCGAGTGCTGGGGACCGATCTTCCGGTCGCGGACGGGCAGTGGCTGCGGTCGACCGTGGCAAACAGCCGGCAAGCAGAGCGATACCGGGTCGGACGGGTGTTCCTTGCGGGCGACGCCGCCCACGTGTTCTCCGCGGGCGGCTCCTCCTTGAACACCGGGATGCTGGATGCCGTCGACCTCGCTCCCCGGCTGGCCGCGGCACTTGACGGCAAGGCGACCGCGCAGACACTCGACGAGTACAACACGGTCCGTCACGAGGCGGGCAGACAGACACTCCTGCAGACCAGAGCGCAGGCCGCGCTCTCGGCTTCCGGTGAGAATGCGGATGCACTTCGCGAGGTACTCGGTGCCGCGTTCCGCGCCCGGAATCCCAGTCGCTACATCGCTACCAGACTCATCGGCAAATAGCGCGCAGTCGGACGGACGACCTCACTCGCTCGCCTGGCGGACGCTCGTTACGCGTGACACGCGTGACACGCGTGACATCAGTGCATCGGCGATGAGCCCGACGGCGATCGCGAGCACGATGCCCACTCCCGAGGCGAGCAGGGGCGCATGCCCGATCCAGGTCCCCGCGAGCGATCCGATGAGCACGGCGTATGCACTCCAGCACAGACCCGAGACCGCGGTGCAGCGCATGAACAACCGTCGCGAGAAACCTGTCGTGCCGGCGGTGTAGTTCATCGCGACGCGACCGAACGGGATGAAACGCGCGGTGAGGATGAAGCTCGCGGGTCGTCTTTCCAACCTTCGCCTCGCCGATTCGATCGCCACGGAAATCCGAGGCGAGCGCGTCCAGGCGAAGCGTCCGGCACCGAGTGCCCGGCCGATGCCGAACGCGACGTTGTCGCCGACGAAGGCGCCGCACGCTGCTGCGGCGATCAACAGCACGATGTTCGGCGATCCCGCTGCCACCGAGGTCGCGCCGAGCACCACGAGAACCGTTTCGCTGGGCGGGAAGGCGCAAATGCCGTCGAGGACGACCAGGAGGAAGACGACACCGTAAACCCATGGCGATGCCGCGATCGAGAGAAGGAGGTGACTTGCGATGTCCATGCTTCGACGCTATGAAACGGCTGAGCGCAGCGTAATCCGGCGACCACCCCACAACGTCCGGGGGATATCCCCCGCACAGAACGGGAGCAGGCCGGGTGGTCGCGGCCATCGGCCGCAGCCAGGATGGGATACATGACCCCTCCGAACTCCTCGAGCCGTCTGGGCTACCTGCGCTCGTGGATGCAGCTGCCCCGTAATCTCGCGTTTCTCTTTCCTCTGCTTCCGATCGCGATAGCCGGCTTCGTCGTCACGGTGACACTCGTCGTCACCGGCCTCGCGCTCACCATCGTGTGGGTCGGAATCCCGATCATCGTCGGCGGTCTGCTGGCCGCGCGCGGTTTGGGTGCACTCGAGCTGAGGCGTCTCGAGGCCGCGGGACAGCGCCCCATCGATCGCCCGGTGTGGTCCCGGCCCGCGCTGCGGCACCCCTCCACCGGTGCCGGGCGAGAAGACTCTGTTCCGGGCTGGTTCGCGCGCAGCATGCGGATCTTCCGTCGCGTTCCGGGCGACGGGCGTTACTGGGTCTACGCCGTCTTTCTCGCTCCGGTCAACTTCGTTCTCGCGATCTTCTCGTGGACGATCACCGTGGTGTGGGCAGCCGTCGCCGCCGGCGGGCTCACGTATTGGATCTGGGAGCGGTTCCTGCCCAGACCTTCTGGGCAGGACGTCTGGCTGCACGCGGTCGTCTGGAAGTTCTTCGATCCCTCGTACTCGATCGAACCGACGTTGGATGGTCGCGTCACCGGTGAAGTCGTCTTCTATGCGATCTGCGGATTCGTGTTCCTCGTCACGCTGGCGCCGATCGCGTCCGTCCTCGTCGCGATGCACCATGGAGTGGCCCGCGGAATGCTCGGCGAAAGACGTTCGGCGCGTCTGGAACGTCGAGCCGCGGAGGCCGAGGCATCCCGCGAGTCCGCGCTGATCGCCGAAGACCACGGCCTGCGCCGTCTGGAACGGGACATCCACGACGGTCCGCAGCAGCGGTTGATCCGGCTGCAATACGACCTGGCGAGTGCCGAGCGCCGCCTGGACGAAGATCCGGAGGCGACACGCGAGTTGCTCACGGGTGCGTTGCAACAGTCGAAGGATGCGCTCGAGGAGCTTCGCGAACTCTCGCGCGGCTTCGCGCCGCCCATCCTGCAGGACAGGGGCCTCGGCGCAGCGGTCGTCTCGCTCGCCGCGCGCACCCCGATTCCGGTGAACACGGATATCAGGCTTCAGGGCGCGCCCAGCGAACTCGCCGACGTCGAGCGGAGCGCCTACTTCATCGTCTCGGAACTGCTGACGAACGTCACGAAGCACGCGCAGGCACGTCGCGCGACCGTCGCGCTCACCCTCGAGCCGTCCGCGGCCGGACAAATCCTGAACCTGCTCATCAGCGACGATGGCCGAGGCGGGGCGCTCGAACGACCCGGGCACGGCCTGACGGGGGTACGCGAACGCCTCGCCGGCCTGCGCGGAACCTTGACGATCAGCAGTCCGGAGGGCGGTCCCACCGCGATCGCCGCGCGGATACCGATCGATCGACGCGCAGAGTGAGATCGCGCGCGCACGGCCGCTATCCTGAGCGAATGGCACCGCAGGCATCCGTGCGCATCGTCCTCGCGGAGGATTCCCTCCTGCTCCGGGAGGGTCTCGCCCGGCTTTTCGGCGAGGCCGGTTTCGAGCTCGTCGCCGCATATCCCGACGCGGACTCCCTGATCGCGGACCTTGGCAGAACCGCACCCGATCTCGCTGTCCTCGATGTCCGGATGCCGCCGACTTTCCGGGACGAGGGCGTGCGCGCGGCGGTCGCCCTGCGACATGACCACCCCGAGATCGGCGTGCTCCTGCTCAGCCAATACGCCGAAGCCGAATATGCGAGAGAGCTGCTGGATGCCGGCGGGAACGGGGTCGGGTACCTGCTGAAGGATCGCGTCTCCTCCCTGGATGAGCTGAGAGATGCGGTGAACCGGATCGCAGACGGCGGAACCGTGCTCGACGAGCAATTGGTGCGCCAGTTGTTCGCACGGCGGCACGACCCGGTGGATGCGCTGACCCCGCGCGAGCGCGAGGTGCTTGCGCTGATGGCCGAGGGTCGCACCAATCAGGGGATCGCAGACGCGCTGGTCATCACGGTCGGCTCAGTCGAGAAACATGCGACGTCGATCTTCGCGAAGCTCGGCCTCGACGACGAGTCGGCCGGATCGCACCGGCGTGTCCTCGCCGTGCTGACCTGGTTGCAGCGCTGACGTCTACTCGTCCCAGTCGGCGCGATAGCCGAGCTGCCGTCGGGCCTCATCGATGATGCGCAGCGTTGCGATCGCCTCGCTGAACGGATGGAGCGGCGAATCGAGCAACCCGTCACTGATATAGCGGGCTACGGCGGCGCCCTCGTAGGCGAACCCGTCACGGCCGCGGATCCCGCTCGGGTCGATGAACGTCGCGGGCTCGCCCTGCACGGGCGTGAACGTCAGATCCGAAGGGGACCAGAACGGCGCGTGCACCTCGATCCGGCCGCGTGAGCCACCGATCGACGCCGCCGCGGGAAGCGATGCCGTGATGGATACGCTGAGAAGCGCCTGCGCTCCGGCGCCGGTCTCGAGGACCAACGACGTCTGTGCGTCGACCCCCGTTGCGGCAAGCGTCCCGAACGCGTGGACGGCAGGTGCTTCGGCGAGCGCGGGCAGCGCGAACTGTGCGAACGAGATCGGGTAGACGCCCAGATCCAGCAAAGCGCCGCCGGCCTTCGCCGGATCGAACATCCGACTTTCCGGGTCATACGCCGCCGGGAACCCGAAGTCTGCAGCGACCAATCCGACCTCGCCGAGCTCACCGTTCTCGAGCAGCTGACGGGCGACGTCGACATGCGGAAGGTACCGCGTCCACATCGCCTCCATCACGAACACGCCGGCGGCGCGCGCGGCGTCGGCGATCCGTTGCGCAGCAGCAGCGGTCGACGCCGCTGGCTTCTCGACAAGCACATTCTTGCCGCTGGCGATCGCGGCGAGCGCCAGCTCCTCGTGGGCGTTGTGCGTCGACGACACGTATACGACGTCGATCTCCGGATCCTCGACGAGTTCCCGATAGGAGCCGTACGCCCGATCGAGACCGAACTCACGGACGAAGCTCTCGGCACGTTCCAGTGACCTCGAACCGGCGGCGACCACCTTCTGCGACGTGTGCTGCTGAAGCGCTGAGACGAAGTCGCGCGCGATGCCGCCCGGAGCAAGGACACCCCACCGCAGAACGGGAGCGTCGAACGGATCCGTGAAACGTGGAGCAGGCAGTGTGGTCATGTTGTCGAGATTATCGCGCGGACCCGGTTGTTGCGTTTGTCATGCGTGAGCTCGACGAGGCCGAGCTCCTCGAGCAACGGGGGCAGGTACATGCCGAAACGGCCCCGGTATCCCTTCCTCAGGCCGTACCAGCCGCCTGCCGGATTCGTCTCCGACCGGCCCCACGCCTCGACCGTCCCTTCGGCAGCGGGCTTCTGCTCATCGGCCGCGCCCAGGTCGACCCAATCGCCCTGTTCGCCCAACCATTCCGCGAGATCATCGATCGCGCCGAGCCGATACTTCAACGTCGTCGATCCCACTTGACACACCAGCGCGGGCGGATCCGACTCCGGTTCTCGCCACATCAGGTAAGCCGACGAGCCGGGCGCGGTCGTCAACTCCCAGGGATCTTCCTTCGTGCCAACGCTCATCGGGACACCTCCCTTACAGCTGAAATTCGTTCACTCACCGTCACGATGGAGGTGCAAGGCGCCCTTCATCCGCTCGATACCCTCGGTTGCCAGCGCTTGTGCCGAGTCGCGCACCGCGCCGAGTTCGAACGGATCGCCTTTCAGGAGCGACGTCGCGGTGTTCTTAGCGTATTCGCGGCTGATCTTAGGCGGAAGCGGTGGCACGTTCTTGCTGACGTAGGCGTCGATGAGAGTCACGCCCGGATTCGCGAAGGCCTGGTCCCAGACCGCACCTGCCTCGTCGTCCGCGCGGATCCGGAGCCCGGTGAACCCGAGCAGTTCCGCCCAGCCGGCGTAGTCGACCGACTCCACATCCTGTGAACCCCGCCACACCGGATTGGCGTCCTCGGTGCGCATCTCCCACGAGACCTGGCTGAGATCATCGTTGTGCAGGACCAGGACGATGAGCTGCTGGTTGCTCCACGAGCCAAGGTACTTCTTCACGGTGATCAGTTCGTTCATGCCCAGCATCTGAAAAGCGCCATCCCCGATGGTGCAGATCACCGGCCTGTCCGGATACGCGAATTTCGCCGCGACCGCGTACGGCATCGCTGCCAGCATGGTCGCCAGACGACCGGACAGATCACCTCGCATCCCGCGCCGCAGGCGGATGTGGTGCCCGTACCAATCGGCCGTCGTCCCAGCGTCGGCGGTGACGATGGCCTCCGCTGGAAGCCTCTTGTTCAGCTCATGCACGACACGGCGCGGGTTCGCTCCGTCTTCGTAGGAGAGCATGGCTTGCGCCTCCATCTCCTTCTCCCAGCCACGCATCTCATCGGCGACCTTCTCCTGCCAGGACAGGTCGTCTTTCCGTTCGAGGAGCGGGATCAATGCCTGCAACGTCGCCTTCACGTCCCCCCACAGGTTCAATTCGGTGGGGTACCGAAGTCCGAGCTGCTCGGGTTTCAGGTCGATCTGAATTCCCCGCGCATTCCCGCTCTTCGGAAGGAACTGCCCGTACGGATAATTCGTGCCGAGGAGGACGAGAGTGTCGCAGTCGTCGATCTGGTGGAGGCTCGGGAGCGAACCCAGAAGACCGAGCTGCTGGGTGTGGAACGGTATCTCGGACGGTACGACCTCTTTTCCGCGCAGGGCTGTGATGATGCCGGCTCCAGCCCGGGTGGCCGCTTCGATGACCTCGTCGGTCGCACCGCGAGAGCCGGACCCGACCAGAAAGGTGACCTTCGATCCGGCGTTGATGATTTCGGCGGCCTTCGCGATCTCCGACGCGGGCGGGGTCAGTGAGGTCGAGGGCGCCACCGCGCTCGAGCGCGAGACCCAGTTCGCGGGCCCTGGTTCGGCGAACTTCATGCCCTGCACGTCGTGCGGGATGATCACGACGGCCGGTTGGAGCCGCGCCTTCGCAGTGCGGAAGGCGGTGTCTATCACGGCTTGTGCCTGTTGAGGCGAAACTATGGTCTGCACATAGCACGCGACATCGTCGAAGACCCGCTCGAGATTGCTCTCCTGCTGATTGAAGGTCCCGAGCGAATCCAGCCCCTGCTGACCGACGATCGCGACCACCGGCTGGTTGTCCATCTGTGCGTCGTAGAGTCCGTTGATCAGGTGGAACCCACCCGGGCTGGAAGTAGCGATGCACACCCCGACCTCGCCCGTGAACTTCGCGTGCGCCGTGGCCATCAGTGCGCACACCTCTTCGTGGGTCGGACGGATGTATTCGAAGCCCTCGCCTGCGCGATCGGCTTTCCCGAGTGCGCCGTCGAACTCGCCGATTCCATCTCCAGGGAACCCGAAGACGCGATGCACGCCCCAGGCCTTCATTCGCTCGATCACGAATTCGCTCACTGTAGCCATCGACCATTCCTCCTGTCTCGGACGAGCCGGGCCGGCGCTTCGCAGCGACCGTCCCACGGGGACAGGCCTACGGGCTCACGCGGCGGCCCACGGGGCTCACGCGGTGCATCGTACGCCCCCGCGCATCGTGCGCCAGGGGGCCATCCGCCACGCCGAGCGGGCTTGACTCCCGAGCCCATCGGTGTATCTCTCGTGTGAGGCCCCTTCGCGTGGGTCCACTCTTCACGCGAGCCGGGCCGCTCTTCATGTGAGGCGATCAGGATAGGAGTAGGAGGTCGACCGTGGACGCAGATCCCGAGCATTCGAAGGACGGGCCCGAGCTGGCGGTCGCCACCTCGGACCAAGCGCTCCTTTTCGATGTCGACGGAACACTGGTGGATTCGAACTATCTCCATGTCGATGCCTGGCAGCGAGCCTTCGATGCGATGGGGGAATCCGTGGACGCGTGGCGGATCCATCGCGCGATCGGTCAGGACTCCGCCCGGCTCGTGGGTTCGCTCGTCGGCGACCGAGGGACCGCGTGGGTGGACAAGGTGAAGAAGACCCACTCGGAGTTCTACACCCGGCAGATCGAGCGCTTGCGCGCCTTCCCCGGCGCGCGGGACACCCTGTTCGCCCTCCACGACGCAGGGTTTCGCATCGTCCTTGCGACGTCCGCGCCCGCCGACGAGCTCTCGCACCTCCGTGCGGTGCTTGACGCGGACGATGCCATCGACGCCGTCACGAACGCGGACGACGTTCAAGCCGCCAAGCCCGACCCGGGCATCGTAGAGGTCGCACTCGGACGCGCCGGCGTGGCAGCAGCCCGATCGCTCTTCGTGGGCGACGCCACCTGGGACATGGTGGCCGCCCGGCGAGCCGGGGTGGTACCGATCGGCGTCCGTTCGGGTGGCGTCGGCACGGGCGAATTGACTGACGCGGGTGCCGAGCAGGTATTCACAGATGTTCACGAGTTGTTCGAGTCGATGCGCTCCGACGATCCTGTCGAATGGGTGCGCCGGCTGTGCGGCAACAGCAAACGACCGAAGGGTGAGCCAGGTGGCACATAGAACGGGAAGGACCGCCGCGAAGGCGCGCGTCGCGCGGAAGCGGAACCCGCCGCTCACGCGGAAGGCGCGTCTCGCGCGAGACGCCGCACGAGCTGTGTACGACGTGCGGCACGGCCGATTCGAGCGAAGCCTGTCCGGATTGAGCGCCGTGGGCGCGCTCGTGGCCGCGGGCGAAATCTACTTCGAGCACGATCGTGCGAGTTTCGGCAACAAGTGGATGTGGGCTCCCGTGATCCTCGGCCCGGTTGCCGCGGCCGCCGGAATCGCCGGCGTGTTCAGCACACGGGCTGCGAAGACCGCCCTTCCGCTGGCCGGCGCGGTGGTCGTCGCCAACGGCCTGCAGGGCACGTACCTGCACGCGCGGGGGATCGCCCAGAAGCCCGGGGGGTGGGCTAACACGCGTTACAACCTGGAGATGGGGCCGCCGCTCCTGGCGCCGCTCCTGGTGACCGTCGTCGGCGGGATGGGGATCCTCGCCGCGGTGTTGAGGCGGGAGAAATGAGCGAGACGGACTATTCGGGTCGTTTCCCCGGCTTCGACGTGATGAAGCAGCGACGTCACTGGGACGACGTCACCGCTGAGGTGGTCGAGGAGAGATTCGAGGCACCCCCTGGCGAGAGCGCGTTCACCGAGCACGAGCTCACGACGACGGCTCGACTCGTCACCATGCTTCTCGATCTCGATGGGGCGATGGCAGCGCTCGTGGCGGCTCAGATCGGGCGACGACTGGAAAGCGGTGAGACCGACGGCTGGCATTACGACGACATGCCCGAAGATGTGATCGCCTGGCGCCGGTCCTTGCAGGCGCTCGACGAGGAGTCGCGCCTGCGCGGGGACTCCACGTTCGACGAGCTCGACTCGAACAGCCGGCACCGGATCCTCACCGGAGTGACCGACTCCGGGGCGTCGACATGGCACGGCATGGCCGGTGCCAAGGTGTGGAACATGTGGCTTCGCTACGCCTGCACGGCCTTCTACGCCCACCCCGACTCCTGGAACGAGATCGGTTTCCCGGGTCCGGCGTACCCACGCGGGTACAAGAATCCCGGAGTCGACAAGCTCGAGCCTTTCGAAGTGGCGGACGCGGGTCCGGTGATCCACCTGAGCCGCAAAACTCCGTCGAGACGCGACTCTTCGGATGCCGGATCGTGAGCGGCGTCCGGGAACGCAACGAATCCGCGTGGCTGATCCCGGAAGGGATGCGCACCGACCATCGCCTGCGTTCGGACATGCGACGGTTCGACGACAACGACGAGGTCGATCTGGTCATCGTCGGTTGCGGGGCCGGAGGTTCGACTCTGCTGCAGCGACTCGCCCGCGCCGGCTGGAGCGTCGTCTCCCTCGATGCGGGACCGTTCTGGGACCCGGACCGCGACTGGGTCAGCGACGAGGCGGGTTCCCACAAGCTCTACTGGACCGAGCCCCGGGTGATCGGAGGGTCCGATCCGGTCCCGCTCGGCTCGAACAATTCCGGGCGTGGCGTGGGCGGCTCGATGATCCACTACGCCGGCTACACGCCCAGATTCCACCCGAGCGACTTCCGTACGAAGAGCGATGACGGCGTAGGTCAGGATTGGCCATTGGACTACCGCGACCTGCGGCAGTACTACGAAGACATCGAGGGCGAACTGCCGGTCGCCGGGGAAGCGTGGCCGTGGGGGGATCCGCACCGCTACCCGCACCGGCCCCACCCGGTCGGCGGAAACGGGGAGGTCCTGCAGCGCGGAGCGATCGAACTCGGCATCGAGACGCGGGTCGGTCCCGTCGCGATCGCGAACGGGCGCTTCGGCAATCGGCCGCACTGCATCTACCGCGGTTTCTGCCTCCAGGGCTGCAAGGTGAATGCGAAGGCGTCGCCACTGATCACCCACGTTCCGGATGCGCTCGCCCACGGAGCCGAGGTCCGCGCCGACTCGTTCGTCACCTCGATCGGATTCGACGAGCGCAGCGGCACCGCCACCGGCGTCGAATACGTCCGGTGCGGCGTCGTCCGGTTCCAGCGGGCCCGCATGGTCGCGGTCGCCGGCTACTCGATCGAGACGCCGCGCCTGCTGCTCAACTCGTCGTCGAAGCGGTTCCCGAACGGGATGTGCAACGACTTCGACCTCGTCGGCCGCTATGTGATGGTCCAGGGCGCCCCGCAGACAGCAGGACGTTTCGAGTCGGAGATCCGGATGTACAAGTCTCCGCCTCCGGAGGTGAGCAGCGAGGAGTTCTACGAGACCGACCCGTCCAAGCCGTACAAGCGCGGGTTCTCCCTTCAGACGGTCTCGCCGTTGCCGATCACCTGGGCGGAGCATGTGGCGGCCGAGGGCTTCTGGGGTTCGGACCTTCGCAGCAGGATGACGGACTACGTGCACTGGGCGTGCTTCGGGGCGTTGTGCGAGTTCCTGCCCCTGCCGGACAATCGCGTGACGCTCGCCGACGAGAAGGATGTCAACGGCGTTCCGGTCGCCCACTTCTCCTATTCGCAGTGTGAGAACGACAAGCAACTCGTGACCGCTGCGACGACGGTCATGCAGGACATCCTCAAAGCGGCGGGAGCGACAGAGACCGTGACGATCCAGCGCTTCGCGCACCTGGTCGGCGGGGCCAGGATGGGTGTCGACGACCACCAGGGAGTGGTCGACAGGAACTGCCGGGCGTTCGCCGTTCCGAACCTGCTGATCACCGATGGGAGCGTTCTGCCGACCCAGGGGAGCGCCAACCCGGCACTCACGATCATGGCCGTCGCGGCACGCGCCGCGGCGGTGCTCAGCGCAGCTTAGCGAGCAGGGGACCCGCGGCCTCGTCGAGGAAGCGTCGCTGGTTCTCGTCACCGACCTGCACGATGGCGACGTCGGAGAAGCCGGTACTCGCGTATTCGAGGATGCTGTGGGCGAGTTCGTCCAGGTCGGGACCACAGGCGATCTGCTCCGCCACGTCCTCAGGTCGCACGAACTTGCTCGCACCGGCGAACCCGGCCGGCGTCGGCAGGTCGGAATTGACCGCCCAGCCGCCTCCGAACCACCGGAACTGATCGTGCGCCATCGCGATCGCCGCGTCCTTGTCCGGTCCCCAGCAGATGGGTACCTGCCCGATCTTGCGCGAAGGCCCGGCGCTCGATCCTCGCGCCGAGTCCCATGCTTCGATGAGCTCGGCATCCGGCTCCGTGGTGATGAAGTGATCGCCGAGAGACGCGAAACGCGAGATGCCTTCGATACCGCCGGCGGCGATAGCCAGAGGAACACCGTCTTCCGGAGCATCCCAGATCCGGGCCGAATCGACCCGGAAGTAGTCCCCGTCCCAGGTCGTCAGCTCGCCGGTGTGGAGTGCTCGGATGATCTCGATCGCCTCCGCGAGCATGTCCTGGCGCTGGGCGACGGGCAGCCAGCCTTCGCCGGTGATGTGCTCGTTGAGGTTCTCGCCGGAGCCGAGCCCCAGAACGAAGCGCCCATCGGACAGCAATTGCATCGTTGCCGCCTTTTGTGCGACGACCGCCGGGTGGTAGCGCTGGATCGGGGAGGTCACATAGGTCGCCAACTCGACGCGTTCGGTTGCCTGCGCCACTGCCCCCAGGACCGACCATGCGTAAGGAGCGTGCCCCTGCGACACGAGCCAGGGTGAGTAGTGATCACTGGAGACCTCGAAATCGAAGCCGACTTCCTCGGCGCGGACGGCGTAGTCCACCAGGTCCTTCGGCCCGCTCTGCTCGGTCATCAGGGTGTATCCGAATCGTGTCATGTGCGCAACATACGCCGACGGCGCGAAGAAGGAACCCCCGGGCGGACCCCTTGACAGAGGCCTTCCCCGGGGGTCGTGCTAGAGCTCGAGCAGGATTGCACAGGCTCGCACAGAAAGGAAGTCCCCATGGATCTCGGCATTGCAGGTCGCGTCGCTCTGGTGACGGGAGCGGACTCCGGCATCGGATGGCACACCGCGAGACAGCTCCTCGAGGACGGGGCCACGGTGGTCGTGAGCGACCAGGACCAGGACGCTCTCGACAAGGCGGCCGCAAAGCTGGGGGCGCCGGAGGGAACCGTTCACGCGTTCGCCGCCGACATCACCAGAGTGGACGACCTCGCGGCGCTGCACGACAAGGTCGCCGCCGCCGCCGGGACGATCGACATCCTGGTGCAGTCGGCCGGCATCACGGGTGCTCAGGGACTGTTCGACGAGATCGACGACGACGGGTGGACGTCGACTTTGGAGGTGGATCTCCTCGGGCCGGTACGCCTGGTCCGCGAGTTCCTGCCCGATCTGCGCAGCGGCGGATGGGGCCGACTGGTCATGATCGCCTCCGAGGATGCCGTCCAGCCGTACGACGACGAGCTCCCGTATTGCGTGGCCAAAGCAGGGGTCCTTGCATTCGTCAAAGGACTCTCCCGCAGCTACGCACGGGAGGGACTGCTCGTCAACGCGGTGTCGCCGGCCTTCATCCACACTCCCATGACGGACGCCATGATGGACAAGCGCGCTGAACAGGAGGGCGATAGCTCCAGGGACGAGGCGATCGTGTCGTTCCTTGAGGAGGAACGTCCCTACCTCGAACTCAAGCGACGAGGCGAACCAGAAGAGGTCGCCGCCGTCGTGACCTTCCTCTGCTCGGATCGCGCCTCGTTCGTCAACGGGTCGAACTACCGCGTCGACGCCGGCTCAGTGGCGACGATCTGAGCTGGAGGCGATCCCGTGCCGAAGACGCGTCCATCCGTCTCCAGAGTCGACGTCCGCACGTTCACGATCCCCACAGATCATCCGGAGGCCGACGGCACGGCGGAGTGGGACTCGACCACCGTCGTCGTCGTCGAGGTGCGCGCTGGCGAACACACCGGGCTCGGCTGGACCTACACCGACGCTTCCGCCGCCGCAGTGGTGCGCCGTATGCTGGCGCCCGCCGTCGTCGGGGTGGATGCGATGGACACCGGCCGCGCCGCATTCGCGATGTCCCGCGCCCTGCGGAACGCCGGTGCACCGGGGATCGGGGCGTGCGCCCAATCGGCCGTCGACATCGCGCTCTGGGATCTGCGCGCGCGACTTTCGGGGCTTTCGCTTTGCGACGCCATCGGACGCGTGCGTTCCTCCGCCCCCGTCTACGGCAGCGGAGGATTCACGACCTACCCGGACGAGCGGATGAGCGCACAGCTTCGCGGATGGGTCGAACGCGATGGCGTGGCGGCGGTGAAGATCAAGATCGGCGAGAGCTGGGGGAGCCGCACAGAACGCGATCTGGAGCGGGTCGAAAGCGCGCGACGGACAGTGGGCCCTGAGGTCCGGCTCATGGTGGACGCGAACGGCGCGTACTCGGTCGGACAGGCGCGGCGCGTCGAGCGAGCGCTGCGCGAGTTCGATGTCTCGTGGTTCGAAGAGCCCGTCACATCCGACGATCCGGCAGGGCTCGCGCGATTGCGCGCCTCCAGTGTCGCCGAGATCGCCGCGGGCGAATATGTATACCGGCTCGCGGATGCAGAGCGTCTGCTCGAAGCCGGAGCCGTCGACTGCTTGCAGCTCGATGTGACGCGCTGCGGCGGGATCACCGGCTGGTTCCGGGCCGCGGCAGCCGCTCAGGCCCGTCAGCTGAAGGTCTCGGCCCACTGCGCGCCTCAGCTTGCCGCGCAGGTGTCGGTCTGCACCGAGAACGCCCGCGAAATCGAATACTTCCACGATCACGAGCGGCTCGACCCGATGCTGTTCGAAGGCACACTGGCCGTCCGGGACGGCGCGTTGACGCCTCGGACGGACGCATTGGGCCATGGCATGACGCTGGCGCAATCCGCGGGAGCGTTCGAGGTCGACGCCGCGCCAGGCGCTTGAATTCAGGCTCATGAGCGATCGGTATCGGCCATTGCGTGACTATGCCGCGATCGGCGACGGACGGACCGTCGCCTTGATCGCCTCGGACGGAACGATCGACTGGCTCCCGGTTCCCGACATCGATTCAGTGCCGGCGTTCGCCGCGCTGCTGGATCATGAGAACGGGGGACGGATCACCCTGGCTCCGTCAGGGACGTTCCTCGCGCGGCGGGAGTACATCCAGGGGACGAACGTCCTGCAGACCGAGTTCGAGACCGACACCGGTGTCGTCCGAGTCACCGACGCGATGGTCACCGGCGTGGCCGGACGTCTGCCCTGGCTGGAACTGGCACGGCAGGTCGAAGGCATCTCGGGTGAGGTCGAGCTCGAATGGTCTGTGCAGCCGGGCACCATGTTCGAGACCTGTTCCCCATGGGTGCAGTCAGTGGCGGGGATGCCGATCCTCCGGGCCGACGGAGTCAACATCGCGGTCACCGGCGTGGAGGTCCGCTCCGAGGCCGAGCCGCCATCTCTTGGCGGCACGCTTCACGCCCGTGCCGGGTCCCGCCAGACCGTGACGGTCGTCGCCACGGGCGACGAGCCCCTGAACGTGCCGAGTGCCGAAGACATCGACTCGGACGTGGAGCGAACCATCCGGAATTGGCGCACCTGGATTGAAAACATCTCATACGACGGACCGTGGGCGTCGCAGGTCCAGCGGAGCGCTCTAGCCCTCAAACTGCTGATCTTCGCTCCGTCCGGCGCGATAGCCGCAGCGCCGACGACGTCACTGCCAGAGGCAGCCGACGGCCAGAAGAACTGGGACTACCGTTTCGCGTGGATCCGCGACGCCGCCTATTCGCTGCGTGCGCTCAGCAGGCTGGGCCTCCGAGAAGAGCCGCACGCTGCGTTCGCCTGGCTGCTCAGGACGATCGGGGCCGGTGCGGAGGACATCGACGTGGTGTACAGCGTTCGCGGCGACGCCGTGCCTGATGTGATCGAGCATCCGCTGAGCGGATGGAACGGGATCGGGTCGGTCTATTCGGGCAACCGCGCCCACAACCAGCTCCAGCTGGGTGTGTACGGCGACATGCTGGGCATCGCCCACGCCTACACGTCGGCCGGGAACATCCTCGACCTGTCGACGGCTCGGCGGTTGTCCCGGATCACCGACGGCGTCTGCGACCTGTGGCGTCGGCCGGATTCCGGAATGTGGGAGCTTCCGGAAGCGCGACACTACACGTCCTCGAAGATGGGCTGCTGGCAAGCGCTGAACGCGGCGATCCAGCTGTGCGAGACCGGGCAACTCGACGGCTCGATCGAACGGTGGCGGATCGTGCGCGACGAGATCCGTGACTGGATCCAAGAGCAGTGCTGGTCTGACGAGATCGGTGCCTACGTGATGTACCCGGGCACGCGGGAGCTGGACGCCTCCGTGCTCCTCCACGCACCGAGCGGCTTCGACCGAGGCGAACGCATGGCGTCGACCATACGCTCGATCCGCGCCGAACTCGGCAGGGGTGCGCTCCTTTATCGATATTCCTCCGCGGTCGGCCAGGAGGAACCGTTCGTGGCCTGTTCGTTCTGGTTGGCGGCTGCGCTGGCCAGCGTCGGTGAGCTTGACGAAGCGGAGAGGGTGATGAACGGGACGGTGGCGCTGGCGAACGATGTGGGGCTCTTCTCCGAGATGATCTCCGAAGACGATCTGTCGTTCTGGGGCAACCTGCCGCAGGGCCTCAGCCATCTTTCGCTCATCGATGCGGCAATCACCATCGAGCGCAGCCGGGACCACGACGACGAGGAGTCCGACGAGGGAACCTGATCCGACTGTCGCGAGCGCCGCCGGATCGTGCCGCAGTGCCGGAACGCCGAGGTGCCGTCGCTGGCAGGGACCTTCCGGCTCGCTTTGTCAACCGGTTCCGCTCGATCCGTGGCAGACGTACCGTGGCGGCTGCCGCGGAAGTGCCGCGCGCGGAAACGTAAGGAGTCCCACAATGGCGGAAGCGAAGACAACCGGTGCAGTGAAACAGAGCAAGCGCGAGAATGCCGAGCACGGATTCGTCGCTTCGCCCAAACTGATCGGCAGCCTGCAGAAGGTTCTCGTCGACCTGATCGAGTTGCATCTTCAAGGCAAACAGGCCCATTGGAACGTCGTCGGGAAGAACTTCCGCGACCTGCATCTGCAGCTGGACGAGATCGTCGCCGATACCCGGGAATTCAGCGACACGATCGCCGAACGGACCCGCGCACTGCACGGGACCGTCGACGGCCGGAGCAGCACTGTCGCCAAGACCACGAGCCTGCCACCGTTCCCGGAGGGCGAGGTCGACACTGCCGCCACCGTCGACCTGATCACGGAACGGCTCGACGCCACGGTCGCCACGATGAGGGACGTCCACGATTCGGTCGACGACGAAGACCCGACGACGGCCGACATCCTGCACCAGATCATCGAGCGGCTCGAGCAGTACTCCTGGATGGTCAGCGCAGAGAACCGCACGCCGAGCGTCAAGTGACTGCGATGCGCCGCGCGAATTGACTCACCTCATGAGCACGAATTGAGTCACCTCATGAATTGAGTCACCTCATGAATTGAGTCACCTCATGAACAAATCTCGCCCAATGATGAATAAGGAGTGACAGATGACCGCGCCCGAACTCGTCGATCCGACGAAACTTTACCCTGCGCCGCCGTTCCCGAAACAGACGCAGCCCGAACCCGGCAGCGCCGCTCGGATGGAGCCGGAGCCGGATCACGGTGAACACAGCTACGTGGGTCACGGTCGGTTGGAGGGCCGGAAGGCCTTGGTCACGGGAGGTGACTCCGGCATCGGCAGGGCCGTCGCCATAGCGTTCGCGCGAGAGGGTGCTGATGTCGCGATCTCCTACCTTCCTGACGAACAGGAGGATGCCGAGACCACCGCCCGATACGTGCGGGAGGCGGGAAGAACC